>MDTB01151765.1_pt1 | contig 10509 bp, 10 predicted proteins | sample 811161 | NCBI WGS metagenome assembly MDTB01 (sample SAMN05326650, study PRJNA326480) | marine metagenome | isolation source: seawater | place: Mediterranean Sea | collected 2009
ATTTCCATCAACGCGCGAAAGAGCTGAAGCGATATGAGCAACAATAAGAACTTTCCCTACGCTGCAATTGATACCCCGGAGCTTTTGCGCGACCACTATACCGCCCTAGAACAAAATTGGTGGCACGCCATGCACACCTCAGGCTTCGACTTAGCAGTTGTTCATGCTGGCCATAGCCAAGTCTTCTTCGAGGACGATCAGGGCCCAGCATTTAAGGCCAACCCCCACATGTTGCAATGGTTAGCTCCCCAATATGCCGTCGCCGAAACGTGCTTGCTGATACAACCTGGGCAGAAAACCGAGTTATTATTTTTGCAACCCAATGACTACTGGCATGCAGTTCCAACGCCGCCAGATCATCTACATGCTTATTTGCATACCAGCACCTTTACGACAATCGCCGAGCTGCAAACGAACTGTATCCAGCGCGCAGAGCAAGTAAGCGCGGATGATGAGCGCATAGCTTTTGTTGGCGAACCCATTTGCCAGACGTTGTTCGCAAAGAATTGGCAAAGAAATCCCCAGAGATTGATGCACCAGCTGAATTTCGCTCGAGCTGCGAAAACCGAGTATGAGCTTGCGGCTATGCGCAACGCATCGCGCATGGCTGCGCTCGGTCATAACGCGGCGGCCGAGTGTTTCAAAAGTGGTGGCAGCGAGTTCGACGTCCACACCGCCTATTTAGCTGCAAGCGCACAGAATGAATCAGAGCTGCCTTACGGCAATATTGTGGCAATCAACGAGCATGCCGCATTTTTGCATTATCAATTGCAAGACAGACCGGTTCCGCAACAACTCAACAGTTTGCTGATTGATGCCGGCGGCCAATATCGCGGCTATGCCAGTGACATTACGCGCACCTACCTGTTTGCAAACGCAAACGTCAGCAGCGATGCTCAAGACCACTTCGCCGCCCTCTTGGCAGCCATGCAAACCCATCAACAACGTTTAGTTGATGCTGTGGCTCCAGGCAGCAGCTATGTGCAGTTGCAGCAACTCATGCACGAGCAACTCGCAGAAATTCTATGCAACCACGGGGTGCTCAATTGCTCCGCAGAGCAAGCGTTCGAACAAGGCTTAACTGAAGCGTTTTGCCCACACGGCCTGGGCCACTTACTTGGTATCCAAGTGCATGACGTCGGCGGTCAGCAAATCACCGCGAGTGGCGAACTTTGTGCACCGCCCGAAAACTATCCAGCACTGCGATTTACCAGACCGATAACAGCGAACATGGTGCTGACGGTGGAGCCAGGACTGTATTTTATCCCTGCACTCCTAGAGCCCTTTCGAGATGGCAATGAATTCTTCAATTGGACATCAATAGATGCGCTGTATCCTTTTGGCGGAATCCGCATTGAAGATAATGTGCGGGTGCTCGCTGCTGGCATTGAAAACCTAACACGCGACGCTTTTGCTGCTGTTGCGCCAGCGGAGTTGTCAACATGAGTGACATGCTCACACCGCAACGACTATTTTCCGAGCCATCCCTACGGGTGGCACAACCAAGCCAATTTCAGTTTTCGCCCTGCGGCAATTACGTCAGCTTTCTGCAGCAAAATAACCAACGCAGTCGGCAACTAGATCTTTGGCTGTTCGATCAGCAGACAGAGTCGAAAATCTGTTTACTCGACGCATCTGAGGTCGCTGATGAGCCGGACGAAGACATTACTAAGCTGTCGACCGCGGAACGTGCAGAGCGAGAGCGCCGGCGCCAATTTACTCAAGGCATTACCAACTATTATTGGTGTCCCGACGCCACCGCACTAGTTGCTTGCGTCGACGGCCAAGCTTTTTTAGTGCCACTAGACCAGCGTGCTCCTGTTCGCTTGACGAATACCCAGCAACGCCACACAGCTTTTTGCGTTAGCCCCAAAGGCACCTATCTCAGTTATGTTCGGGACAACGATCTGTTTTTCCGCCCACTCACCCCAGCCGCGCAGGCAGCAGAGACGCGGGTAAGCATTGACGGCTCTGCGACCGTGACCAATGGCTTAGCAGATTTTCTCGCCGCGGAAGAAATGCATCGCTTCGAAGGGCATTGGTGGTCTCCAGATGAAACAGTCATATTGTTCTGCAAAGTAGACGACGCCAACGTCGCGATCAGCAATCGCATGGAGGTTGACGCCACCGGTAGCCGCAGCGTCGAACAACGCTACCCTTTCGCTGGCGCTGTCAATCCGTCAGTGGCCCTATGGCAGTACACTGTTGACAGCAAACAGCAACAACAAATCTGGCGTGACAATACTGACTACGCTTATCTGGCGCGTGTGAACGCATTTCAAGACGGCGCCTATATTCAGTGCCAGGACCGGCTGCAACAGTCGTTAACAATTTTACGGAAAGGCTATTCCGACTCCACTTGGTCAAACTATTTTTCAGAGAACTCCGAAACCTGGATCAACCTCAGCGATGATCTGACAGAACTTTCCAATGGGCAGCATGCATTCACAACAGAATCCAGCGGTAACCGCGCCGTTATACTTCTAAGCGACAACGCAAGCCCGCAAGAGCTCAAAGGCCCAAACCACGTTAACCGTATTGTCGGTGCAGACTCACACAACATTTACGTTTGCGGCTGGGACAATACGCCGATAGAAAATCATCTCTACGCGGTACCTCTCGACGGTACTGCAGCGCAAACACTCACCACGGCCAACGGCTGGCATGATGTGATTGTAAACGCCGAGAAATTGCTGCTGTTGGACCGTTTCACCAGCGATAACATGCCACTGAACATTGTCTTGAAGTCCCTAAGCGTTAATGGAACAAAAGAACATGTGCTTTTTGAGGAAAAAATAGCACCCGCACATCCTTACTTTTCTTTCCTGGATAACCACGTATCCAGCGACTTTGGCAGCGTTAAAGCCAGCAATGGGCAGCCACTGTACTTTCGGCTCACGCCACCGCTGCATCCTCACGGCAAGCACCCAGTGATTGTGTACGTTTACGGCGGTCCAGGCGCACAGAAAGTACGGTTAGAGTGGAGTCCTTTGCTATTGCAACTATTTGCGCACCAAGGTTTTGGCGTGCTGGAATTAGACAACCGCGGCTCGACTAATCGCGGCAGAGATTTCGAAGCGCCCCTCTATCAGCGTATGGGCAGCGTGGAAGTCGCCGACCAGCTACTCGGGATAGAGATGTTGAAGGACGTCGGTTGGGCCGATCTCGACAACCTTGGTATTTTTGGCCATAGCTATGGTGGCTACATGACGTTGATGTCGTTATGTAAAGCCGCTTCCGTTTATAAAGCGGGTGTGGCGGTGGCTCCTGTTAGTGATTGGACTCTATATGACAGCCATTACACTGAGCGCTATATGGGGCTTCCCCAAGATAACGCTGCAGCGTACGAGCAAAGCAGCGTAATCGCGCACTTAGACAAGCTCAGTTGTCCTTTGCTGTTGATGCACGGTATGGCCGATGACAATGTTCTATTTACTCACAGCACCTTGATCATGGCGGAATTGCAAAAACTCGGCAAACCATTCGACTTGATGACTTATCCCGGGGCAAAACACTCGATGCAAGAAACTCACGTTTCGATCCATCGCTTTAACACGATCTTGACGTTTTTTAATCGGCATCTGAAGAGAGAAACAGACGCTTAAAATTATTGTTGGTGAAAGCAGCAAGTTCTTGCAGATCCTGCTCACGCAGCTTGGCGAGGACCGCTGCAGTATCGCGAACAAAAGCCGGCTCGTTCTCTTTCCCACGGTTGGGAACAGGCGCCAGCCATGGAGCGTCGGTTTCTATGAGCAGTCTATCTTGCGGTACCCGGCGAGCTACCAAACGAACGTTTGATGCGTTAGCGAACGTCACAATCCCAGATATTGAAATGTAGTAGCCCATTGCTAGAGCGGTTTCTGCCATCTCCCATGACTCGGTAAAACAGTGCAACACGCCCCGCACATCTGGGAAGTTCGCGAGCATGCTTAGTGTGTCCTGCTCGGCGTCACGCGTATGCACAATGACCGGCAATTGATTAACTCGAGCAAGCTCCATTTGGTATTCAAAAGCAGCTAACTGGCGCCGCCTTTGTTGCACATCGACCGCGCCCTTATAGTCCAAACCGGTTTCGCCTACCGCAACAACGTGTGCAGATTGCAGTCTCGCTTTGATCCAACTGTAATCTTGATCAGCACTTTGAGGATGTAATCCAACGCTGGCCCATACGTCGGTATTTGTTGCCGCAAGCTCCAAAACCTCTTCAATACCAGCTTCGTCAACGCCGATACACAGTACGCCAACAACATCGCGCTGCCGCGCTCGGTCTAAAGCAGCAACCGCTGATTGCAAATAGTTAAGATGACAGTGAGAGTCGATAAACATCTATTTTTACTCAGATTAGCGCCTAGAGCGCATGTAAGCCGAGACCGCTAACCACTGGGCGACCAGTTTTTCGAGCAATAATTGAGCGTTTGCAGAATTAGTGCTCTGCAGCACAGACCGCGTTTGATTCAACTCGGCGACAAAAGCCAAGGTCTGACGGTCCACCGCCTGCCACTGGCTTGCCACCAACATGCGTGACCAGCGCGCAAGGGTGTCGACCACATCTGCTTGCAGCAAGGCACTCACAGATCTACCTGGATCCGCAGCTGTTTCTAGGTCATGTAACCAAGCGCTGAGATCAAAGGCCTGAGCGTCAAGCAAACTCAACGGCGCTCCGCCCGTTTGCACTAATTCTACAGAATCCGGCGCAATGCCTTGGTCATTCAGCCAAGCTGTCGCAAGATCTAGATCTCTAGCCAGGCTAAATTGCTGGCAACGACTGCGAATGGTAGCCATAAGGCGCCCCCAATACGGGGTCACCAGAATGATGTGAGTATTTCGCGGTGGTTCTTCTAGGATCTTTAACAAAGCATTCGACGCGTTCTTGTTTAATGTGTGAGCGTCGACTATCGCGGCCACCTTGCGCGTACTTATTTGCGGTGTTTGTACCGCGAACTGATTGAGCCGTCGGATTGCATCCACTTTGATTACAGCGCCGTCGGGCTGGATCCAACAGAAGTCTGGGTGGGCCACTTGGTCCGCTGGCAAATTGCTGCTAATTCCCAGTAATTCTGCGGCACAGCGCGCGAGCAATGCTGCGCCGCCCCAGCCCTCGTCACAAGTCAATACAACAGCAGAGGGTAGACTTTGCTCCCGCGCCAAGCCGACAACACGACTTACAAGTGGCTCATGCCAGGGAAAAACTTGAAACATTTTCTTACACCAGCCTTTACAGCTGCGATTTCCAGCCGTCGACTAGCGCGGCCACATGCGCTTCGACAGCAGTGGCAACCGCTGCAATCGACTGCGCAGCATCGACAACTTGATAACGATCTGCGGTCTCGGCACGGGACAAATAACCCGAGCGCACGCGCTGATAAAAATCCCGCTGCTCAGACTCCATACGATCTTTCGTTCGCTCCTGCATACGCCGCTCGGCGACTTTCGGCTCCAGATCAAGGACCAGAGTGAGGTCGGGTTGCAAGCCATCCTGAACCCACTGTTCGAGCATTTCTATGCGATCTAATGCCACGCCGCGCCCATATCCCTGATACGCAAAAGAAGCGTCGGTGAAGCGGTCGCAGATCACCCACTGGCCCCGGGCCAAAGCTGGCCGAATGACATTATCCAGATGCTGTTTTCGTGCAGCGAATACCAATAACAGTTCTGTTAGGCCATCAACCCTCTCATCGCGCTGGCTCAACATTGCTTCACGCAGCGCCTCTGCTAGCGGCGTGCCTCCCGGTTCGCGAGTGCGAACAAACGCAATTCCATGTGAGTCGAGCACCTGGCAAATGACCGCCATGTTGGTGGTTTTACCTACGCCCTCAGAACCTTCTAACGTAATAAATCTGCCATTATGCTGAGACATTAGAAAATCCTACTTGGGCCGTTGCAACTGAAATTTTCGCACGGCCGCGTTGTGCTCTTCTAGGGTACGAGAGAACTGCGACGTGCCGTCACCTCGCGCCACGAAATAAAGATAATCGCCCTCGCTAGGCTGTGCCGCTGCGAGCAAAGAATTCAAAGAAGGCAGTGCAATCGGCGTCGGCGGCAAGCCTCTAACGCGATAGGTGTTAAACGGCGATTCTACTTTTAAGTCGCGCGAACGGATGTCGCCGTCAAAACTATCACCCAGGGCGTAAATAACCGTTGGATCCGTTTGCAAGCGCATGTTTAGCCGTAAGCGATTATGGAACACCTGGCTAATGACGCGTCGATCACTCTCCTCGCCACTCTCTTTTTCTATGATCGATGCAAGAATAAGCAACTCATCCGGCGACGCCAGATCCGCGTTAGGACCTCTCTGCTGCCATGCATAATCTAGCTTTTCACGCATTGAGCGTTGCGCCAGCAGTAGCACATCGCTGACTTTGGTGCCTTTGACAACATGGTAGGTATCTGGAAAAAAATAGCCCTCCGCAAAGGGTAACTCTAAGCCAAGGCGCACGAGCAGACGATCAAGTTCGTTATTTGCCAGACCGATACCGAGGTCATCGATCAATATCGCATCACTGCGCAATTTTTCTAATACAGCCTGGAGTGTATGACCTTCCGCCAGTTGTACCGAATGCAACAGTACCTTGCCCGTAGACAAAAGTACCAACAAGGCTCTGGGAGAAATACGCCTGGGAATCTCATATTCGCCAGCCTGCAGCAGACCATCCAAGCCATGCAGACGCGCATACAGTGACAATAACGCCGTGTTGCTAACCACTTGCCGCTGCCGTAATTGCTCAGCGATCGCAGCAAACGACTGACCGTTCTGAATCTCGTAGCGAATAGGGTTTGGCAGTTCGCCCGGACGTTCGGCCCAGCCAAGCAGTCCAAAATACCCACCGAGTATCAGTAGCGCTAATCCCGCCACACCTGCAACAACGGAAGCAAGAGTGGGCTTGCGCGGCGTATTGTTTGCTATGAGTGAGTCATTCAACGGCGTTAAACGCGACTAAAAACCAGCGTGCCGTTAGTACCACCAAAGCCAAAGGAATTAGTCGCCGCATGCGCCAAATCTACTTGTCGCGCTTCGTTGGGCACATAATCTAGATCACAACCTTCGCCCGGGTTTTCTAAATTAATGGTTGGAGGCAGAACTTGATCGGTAAGCGCTTTCACTGTGAATATCGCTTCCACCGAACCTGCCGCGCCCAGCAAGTGTCCTATCATCGACTTGGTAGAGCTGACACACAGCGATGTGTCTGCGCCAAAAACTGTCTTAATGCCCTCAGTCTCTGCCACATCGCCTAGCGGTGTTGAAGTGCCATGAGCATTCAAGTACCCCAAATCTCGCGGATTTAGCTTGGCGTCATTGAGTGCGTTTTGCATGGCGGCCGCACCACCTTCGCCGGACTCTGCCGGACCGGTGATATGGTATGCATCCGCACTCATACCAAAGCCACTGACTTCAGCATAGATCGTGGCACCACGCGCTTTTGCCCGCTCGTACTCTTCAATCACTAATACACCAGCCCCTTCACCTAAAACGAAGCCATCACGGTCAGCGTCCCAGGGCCGACTCGCTGCCGCGGGGTCTTCGTTGCGGGTAGACAACGCTTTCATGGAGTGGAAACCCGCTACTGTGATTGGCGAGGTCGCTGATTCTGCGCCACCCACAATCATTACATCTGCTTCACCGTATTGAATCATCCGCGCGCCGAACCCTATGTTGTGCGTACCTGTAGTACAGGCCGTTACTACGGCGAAGTTAGGCCCCTTAAAGCCCCACTCAATCGATACATTGCCGGAGATCATATTGATCACAACACCGGGGATAAAAAATGGTGAAACTCTTCTCGGACCACTTTTGACTAGCGTTGCATGGGTATTTTCTATGGTCTCAATACCGCCGATGCCGGAGCCGATTGCAACGCCAATACGGTCAGCGTCGTGCGGGTGAGCGCTAAGCCCTGCGTCTTTAATCGCCTGCGTCGCAGCAGCCACGCCAAGTTGAATGAAGGAGTCGATACGACGCGCTTCTTTAGGATTCATGTACTGGCTGATGTCGAAATCAACGACGTTGCCACAGATCTTGACGCCGAAATTTTCAGTGTCAAAACTCTGATTTTCGCGAATACCACTGGTGCCGGCTATCGCCGCCTGCCAAGACTCTGTGACGCTATGGCCAATGGGAGAAACCATACCCATGCCGGTAACGACAACCCTACGTCTACTCATACAACCGCTCCAAAGCCAGTGATAAATATTATGCGCACAAGTCGTGTTCTTTCGAAACCGTCGCTGATTGTCCTATACCCGTCGTCAACCGGGCAACAGTCGGTCCCTCCAAACACTGGGCTTGAGGCTATAGGTGCAGACAAGCAGGGGTAGGGGTGGTACGACCCGAAAAAGCTGAGGCGCTTGCGTGAACAGCGCCTCGCGTCGTTTACTGGTGAGCCAGGATGTAATCGATGGCTTCTTTGACGGTGGTGATTTTTTCGGCCTCTTCATCAGGAATTTCGGTTTCAAATTCCTCTTCGAGAGCCATAACCAACTCGACCGTGTCTAATGAATCAGCGCCCAGGTCCTCTACGAAGGAGGCATCGCTGCCCACTTCTTCTTCCTTTACGCCGAGCTGTTCACAGATAAGCTTTTTTACTCTTTCCTCAACATTACTCATGCTAAAGACATCTCCTGATGTTTCCTAGGTTTGAGGCGGCGGATTCTATAGAGGCACTTTTGGCAATTCAATAAACAATTTCACTGAAAGTGGCGTTTATGATGTCAACTTTTTATTCACTAATTCAGAAACATTCCACCGTTAATATGTAACGTCTGACCGGTGATATAGGCGCCGTCGTCGCCGCTTAAGAAGCCCGCCGCCGCCGCAATTTCATTGGCTTGACCCATACGTCCAAGCGGGATTCTTGCCAACATTAAACTTTGTTGCTCCTCGCTCAATTCCGCAGTCATATCCGTTTCAATGAATCCCGGCGCGATTAAATTAACCGTAATTCCACGGGAGGCCACTTCTAACGCTAAGGATCGAGTAAAACCCTCCATGCCCGCTTTGCTCGCAACATAATTCGCCTGTCCGGGATTGCCCATGCGCGCGACTACCGAACCTATATTAATAATGCGTCCCCACCGCGCTTTCAGCATATTGCGAACTAACGATTTGGTTATGCGGAAGGTTCCGTTGAGGTTGGTATCCACAACCTCGTGCCATTCCTCCATTGACATTCGCAACATCAGATTATCTCGAGTAATCCCAGCGTTATTGACTAGTATGAGCGGCGCCGCAACACCCAATGCAGCTATTTCTGCAAGCAAGTCATCGATCGACTGTTGCTCTTGAACGCGCAAAGTTAACCCGCAACCTTGCGCGCCTAAACGCTGTGAAATTTGCTCAGCGCCAGCCGCAGAGGTGGCCGTGCCTATGACAAAGAACCCTTGCTCGGTCAACTTTTCCGCGACGGCTGAGCCTATACCACGACTCGCGCCAGTGACTAAGGCAGTTTTTTGTTCCACCAGTTCCTCCTCGAAGCCGAGTATTTATAATGCAGTTGCCTCAGCTAGCCCATCTGACGCTGACAACGGGATCGCCGGAGTGCCGCGAGCGATTCGCTTGATCAAACCACTGAGTACGTTGCCCGGACCGGCCTCTATGAATTGTTCGATACCTTGACCTAACAATGCTTCGATTGTTTCGGTCCAGCGCACGGGAGCCGACAACTGTGCGACTAATTTATCGCGAATTTCCTGGACATCGCTTGCAGTACGAGCGTCAACATTTTGAATCACAGCGATATCTGGAACCTTGACAATCGTGGCCTCCAGTGCGGCAGAGAACTCCTCGGCCGCTGGCGCCATCAACGGCGAATGAAACGGGCCGCTAACGTCTAGGGGCACCGCCCGCTTTGCACCAGCCTCTTTGCACAGAACAATCGCGGCTTCGACAGCTGTAGATTCGCCGGCGATGACAACTTGCCCGGGCGCATTGTAATTCGCTGCCGCCACGACGCCGTCCGCTTGGTTACAGCATTCACGCACAGCAGCATCATCCAGGCCCAACACCGCGGCCATTCCACCGTGGCCATTCGGCACAGCTTGCTGCATGAGCTCGCCGCGTTTGCGCACTAGCCGCACCGCGTCTGCGAAGGCAATGGAACCTGCACACACCAAAGCTGAATACTCGCCCAAACTGTGCCCTGCCATGGCGTCAACCCGCAAAGCCTCAGTGCGCTCATCTTGTAAAACTTCCCATAATGCAACGCTGGCAGTTAGCAGTGCTGGCTGGGTATTCTCGGTTTGTCCAAGCACCTCAGCAGGACCTTGTTGCGCGAGTTGCCACAAGTCCAGCGACAGTGTGTCAGAGGCTTCGGCAAATCGTTGTCGGATGATAGGGTTTCGTTCAGCAGCCTCTGCCAACATGCCGACGGACTGAGCCCCCTGCCCAGGAAAAATTGTTGCTATACGCATACTTACGGTCCTTGTTTTGGCACAAAGGTTTTGCCACAAAGTCAGGGCGGATTGGTTCGAACGCGTAAAATAGTCGCGGTATCTTTGATCCGATTCTTGCGCGGC
>MDTB01152620.1_pt1 | contig 10509 bp, 14 predicted proteins | sample 811161 | NCBI WGS metagenome assembly MDTB01 (sample SAMN05326650, study PRJNA326480) | marine metagenome | isolation source: seawater | place: Mediterranean Sea | collected 2009
AGCAGGCGCTGAGCACCCCGGTGTCGCCGTACGGGCCGGTGCCTACCGCGCCGGCGGCCCCGCTTCCGCCGGTGCGAAATGCGCCTGCACCCGACGTGGCGGTCGAAATCCCGGCCATATACCCGGATTTTGGCGTGTAACGATGCTCCAGCTGCTGAAACGCCTCCTGGAGCCACCGAAATCCGTAATGCTGGGGAGGTGGCACCGCAAACACAGCCCCGCGGCGCTCGATAACTGGCACGCGCGGCTGCACCCGGAGCCGGGCTACCCCAACGCGTACCGCGAAAAGCCAAAGGCGGCCGTCCCGAAAAAAGAGCGTTGCAGCAAGTAGTCACACTATGCGCCACTTTGTGGTGTACGGTCGCCAGGGCTGCCCGTTCTGCACCAAGGCGGTGGAGGCGCTGCAAGGATTCAAAATGACGTACCGCGAGCTTACGCCGGCGCTGCGCACCCGGCTGGAAAACCTCATCGGCGCTACGTTGAGCACAAGCACAGTTCCCATCATCTTTGTCAACGGGCGTTTTCTGGGGGGCTACGGCAGTTTACTCGACTTTCTGAAAGTGATCGAGGCGGGCTTCTAATAATCCCAGGGCCACCACCACCAGTATCGCCATTGCCGCACCGCTGCGGTGACAGCCCGGTCGATCTCGTCAAATTCGATCCGGCCGGGGTGGACGACCTTGCCCCGGCCAGAAAAGGCCGGCTTGTACTTGGCAACGGGCTTGAAGACGGTGCACGCCACCGGCCTGTCGTAGTGCGCCACCGTGCCGACATAGCCTGCGCGGTGCACCTCGGGAAGCCTGCCGGTGATCGCGACGGGGACGACGCTCTTGTACGCGTTGTTCTGGAGCAGCGCGCGCACATGCGCTCTGCGGTTCAGCTCATCTGCGACTCGGTAGAAGGCGGCGACGTGCACATTGATGAGCGCACAGCACTCCTCGTCGGTCGCGGCGGCCAGCAGATCGAGCAGCGGCGACATTGCCAACCGCTTGGCCAGGTCGCGGTGGGCTTCGTCGAGCGCAAATGCCTCGATGCGGGCAGAGGGGAGCACGACGTGCCCCGACGATTGCGGACCCGGGGGCACCACCTCGAAGAGCTCGTCAGTAGATGCTGTCAAGTACGCCGCGCACACTACCTGCTCCGGCGTTAACCCCCCCCCCGTCCGCACCACCTCGATCATCACCACAGTTCCCCATTGCAAAATATAAAATTCAAATTTAGTGAAACTGGAGGGCGCGCGGCGCCATGTTATTGGCGAGAGGGTGGGGAGGGTGGGCGTTTCTTCTGCGGGGCGGGGCATTTGGCGGCACCAGCGGCTCCACCACCGCGCAGGTGACGACAATCCTGTCGCTATAGGCCATCACGTGGGGCTCAGCAGCCGCGCTTGGGGGCTTCAAGCCGGGGTGTGCTGCCGCCAGTGATTCCATCAGCTTGTTGTAGAGGCCCGGGGGAGGGAAGGGCCCGGGGGCATCGTGCACAGTGCGGTACTCCTTCACCTGGAGGCCTATGTTGCGGAGGCGATCGATGTCGTCGCGAGCACAAAACCTCGGGGCAAACTGGTTGTTGTCCATCGCGAGGGGTTCTGAGGGTTCGGAGAGAGTGGTGAGGGGTTGAGCGGTTGAGCCTATTCGCGCCTTTCACATCGCCCGCCTATGATGTGAAGCACACACAATGTGACGTCACATTTTTTTCACAAACCTTGGCCTTCATTTCAAACACACTCTGTGCCTGGACGGTCGGTTCAAATTCTGGACTGTATTTGGGATGAGGATTCGCAGATCAAGAAGGAATTGTGACGTCACACCGGGGGCTGGCGGGTGATTCGGCGGACCATTTTCCGGGCCGACGCGCTGGCGTTCTCATTATTTGCCGACTGCTTGCAGTGCACCACCATGTCGGCGACCCGGTCCCTGAACCCGGAGGCGTCGCTGCTGAGGGTGGCGGGCTCCATGTCAACCGGAGTCCAGTCATCGTCGTAGTCGTCGGGGCCTCGTCTGCCCTCTATGATTGTCCCCTCCCACTTTTGGCCGATCAAGGCGTTGTGGCGATTCAATCGGTGCAATCTCTGGGCGGCGGCGGCCGCGGCGTCGACCGATTGGCTTTCGCACGCCTCCACTAGGTTGTTCACAGCGGCGAAACCCCGTGTACACTGCAACGAAAAGACTTGCTTCACCACGGCGGCGATGTCCGCCGCCTCGGGCGACGGCGCAGTGTCGGCCCAGTTCAGAACCCGGTTGAAAGCCGCCCTCAGCATCGCCATCTGGTCGCAGTAATCGCCGTACACCCGAAGGCTTTTTGCCTTATCCATTCCCCCTGCGGTGTGAGCTCCGAAAATTTATCGGTGCGGCTGAGAGTAAGGCGAGATGTTTTTGCCGCTGCAGTGGGCGGCGTTTCCGGGAGTTCACGAGCACCAACAAGGGGCGATTCCGTCGCCGCCCTTTGTGATGATTGCCAACGTACCGTGCATCGAGTTGAGACCGAGCGGCGTGACCATTTCCGAGGCCGCCAGCAGGCCGCTGGTGCTCTTCTTGCACGGCAACAGCTCCGATTTGCTCCGAAACTGGCGCAAGTGCCGCGAGCTGGCCAACCGCACGGGGTTTCGGGTGGTCTGTCCCGAGTACCGGGGCTACGGCGTCTACCCGGGCCCTTCTAAACCCGAACTCATTGTTGCCGACGTCCGCCGCGTGCTCCGCGCCTCAATGGGCCCGCACCACAGAGCGCACGTCGTGGGGTACTCTATCGGCGCCGCGGTGGCGTGTGAGGTTGCGGGGCGCGAGTCCGATCTGGTGGCCTCGCTGACGCTGGCGGCGCCTTTCCGCAGCCTCCGCGCCATGGTGCAGCAAACCACCAAGTCTGCTGCGCTCGCCAAGGCGCTGACTCCATCGGGTACGCCGTTCGATTCGGCCGCATGGATGCGGCAACTTCCAAACAGAATGCCTGTGCTGGTGGTACACGGATCGCGGGATGCACTGATTCCGTATTCGCAAGGCTTTAGTTTGGCAAGCGAGCATCCAGGAAGTATTTATATACTGCAAGTGGGGAGAACACACACGTCAGTCGACTTTGGTACCATTTACTCGCACCTCCTGAGCCTCCGCTAAGAAAAATGAGAGTAACCTGCGGGTAAATGGGAAGCTGCGTATCATTGGAAGACAACGGTACTAATAAAATACCGAATCTTCTGCAAGAGTACACAGGAACGAGCGAACTGCCAGATTTGTTGTTTCGCTACAATGCTTTGGTATCCGGTAGCGTTGTTCTGAAGGCGCTCGACCCCTGCGCCAAGTGGCCTTTGAGCGACATCGACTTGTACGTACACCAAGAACATGCCGTTGCATTTGAAACCGAGCTGCGCAAACACATCAACCTCAGCAAACCCTGGATATCACTGCCCGAACTGTGTTCTTCCGAGTACGATTGCCTCAAAGTTCCAGGTATTGTTCGCGTGCGCACCTTGAAGATTCTAAATTTGAAACAACGTCGATCCATACAGCTTATGGTGATCCAATCGGGACATCCATTGTCCGGTCACATACGAAAAACCTTCGATATATCACTTCTAGTCAACTACTACGATGGGTGCAAAGTCACATGCGCCCGCATCATGTGACGGCGCGGTGCGGTGTTGTTCTTATTCCGTGGCACATAAATTTGAACAAGCGAATAGAAAAATACACTAAGCGAGGGTACACAATAAAATGGAGAAACTAACTGGATTAAATTTACTTTGTAAACTTGATGATCAGGAGAACAACAACAATTATCATAAGTACTGCGCCAACTGCACCCCCAATGTACCACAAGTGCCGGTTGTTCGAGATCATTTCCTGTTGCGCCGGTTGCTGCGCCGCCGCTACGGTTTGAGCAGTGTCCACCTCAACAGTCGGCGGCGCTGCGTTCAGGTTGTTTTTGTTGACACAAATTGGCTGAATGCGGTCGACGCCGCCAATGCTGTCAAATACGTCCAGCCCGACCACTCGGTCGTCCGCCACGCAGTGTGTGACGGTCGTGGTCACCACCGGCGCCGTCGCGTTATCGGTTGCAGTATCGGCCATGAAGCGCCCCACGGAGTCGGAGTAGGTGGTTCTGTTTGTCGATTGATTTCTGAACATTTGAACAGACGCTGCCCTCATTTGTTCAGCTGCTCTACGCATACTGTCACGGGCAATATCCTCTTCGGAGCAGCCGAACGCGGGGTTTGGACCGGCGCACCGCGTGTTCACAATATTCGAGATTGCTCTTCGAGCCTCTCGCGCTAACCGAGCCACTTCTTCCCGCGCCGCTATGACTGAGCCTGGTAGTGTGCCGGTGTTGTCCGGCTTGCGGCAATCCAGCTTTAGCCGGCGAATCCTTTTGTCTGGGCGATCACCACGCCCGCTGTACTGGGCTTTCTCACCGCTCAACCCTCCCAGCGCGCCGTTTTCGGTACACGTCAGCTGAGTTCGAAAGCTGTGGGCGGTATCCACACCTCTGCTTACCGGAAACGTCTGCGAATTGCCGTGGGACTGCTGATTGATGTCCGCCTCAGGGGTGCAAGTAATGGACTGCACCTTTTTTAGTTCGTTCAAACGACTATCGTACGCCGCGTCGATTCCTGTGACGACCGAACCTGGAGGGCAACGCGTAATCGAGCCTTGGCTTCCCTGTATGTTTTGGTACAATGATCTGTGGCCACTGGTACTGATCGGTGTGGCAAGCCAATCGCCCGCCCGTAGCACGTGCGTGTACTGCTGCGGGCCCGGAGGATTGTCATTGCTGTCAGAGCAATTGCCCAGACCGATGTCACAAGCTGTTTCGGTTGTCGTATCCGCTATAGCATTACCAGTATCAGTTGCCGTGTTCGAGACGGTTTCAACGAAATCCATTGACACCTTGTTTTACTACCAATAAAAATTTTAATTTTTCCTACATTAAGCGGAAACTCCGCCGGCGGCGGCGATGGTTCCGAACTAGATCCCGAACAGACCCACGGTTTTCATGGAAGGGTCCAAGGTGTGTGTGAGGCGGTGCCTAGCGCAGGTTAGGGCAGGTAGCGTCCCTATCATTCTGTACTGGGAATGCTTTGAACGGTGCCTGAGAGGCGGAACGGCGTCTGGTGCACACGGTCCACCGCCACCGGCCCGATTGCGTGCCACCGGACCCCTTTGGCCGCAAGCGCCGCCTCGCGCCGGCTAAACTCCTCACACGCGCCTCTCCACGCCTGCTGGCCTTCGGGGGTGCCGGTGGCGACCACCGCCACCCCCATCCGGTCGCGGCTCCCGAACGCGATCACCCGCAGCGCATCGTACTGCGCCAGCCGGGCCCGCAGCCGGTCGTTCTCCTCCTCGGCCGCCCGCAGCGCCGACCGCAGCGCTCGGTTCAGCCGGTGCGCCGTCTCGAGGTGGCTCGGCGCCGGCTCGATCACGGTGTCGGTGTCCATCGGCGCTGTGCCGCTGCCGACCCGGAATGCCGCCGGCCGTTCGAGAAATGGTCTAGCTCGCCGCTCAGCTCGGCCTTCCGCAGCGCCTGCTCAATCACCGATTCGTGGAAGAGCATATCAGCGTACGCACTGCCCCGCGGCAGCAGCGGGGCGTGAAGCTCCTCTTCGAAACGCACGCTGAAATTGGTGGCGTCGTCGATTTCGCCGTCGGTGCTGTCGCGGCGCGGCGGGCAGCAGCAGCTGTTGCCCATTTTCCCTGTATGATTCTGGTTTTTACTTTTGTGGCTATCGGTCTCACGGTGGAAGTGTCGGCGGCGCGGGCGTTTCTACTGGCGCGGCGGAGAAATCGGCGCCGCCGCCGGGTGCGGCCCGTCAGGTCTCCACAAAGTCCTCGCTCAGCCCCACCCCCTCTATCCAATGGCACCTCTTTTCGCGCTGTGTGACCAGGTCGCGCCGCCGGGCTTTCACAATCTTCAGCCGGTACCTCTTGAGCGTCGAGCCGCACAGCGTCTCGTCCTCGAGCGCCATGACGTGGGCACTTTTGGCCTTACACCAATTTCTGTACTCTGAGTCGAAGGAGTCATACGCGATGTACAGGTGCTCTCCTTGCACGATCGAATCGCTGTCGATGAAGGCGGCCAGTGAGTTGCAGCGCTTTCGGAGCCTTTCGCGCTGCTTCGCAAAGTAAGGCGGCGCCGCTGACATCACGCTGCCCGTCTCCTTCACCTTTTCTTTGAGCTCTCGGTACGCCAGCGCCATCTTGACCATGATACTGGGCAGCTCGGAGAGCACCTTTTTATCGAGGTCGTCGATGCGCTTTTCCTCCGGTATTTCGTTCGGAAAGTTCACCACGATCAGCCGCCGCACCATGGCGTAGGGAAAGGGGATGTTGTCGTTGGTGTTGAAGAGCCAGGGTGATTTCCATGTGACCTGCACCGGCGTATCGTTCTTGCGCGGGATCGACATTCGGTCGGAGCTGATCGCCTGCTGCACCTGCCCCCAGTCAAAATAGTTTCCAAAGTTGGCTTTGATTTCATTCATAATAATAACGTTTTTCTTGAAAAGAGACTGCAATCCAAATCGATTTTCGGCATTGTTCGCCAGCGTTCCAACGTTGATCGGGTCGTGGAAAGATTCGACCACCTTTGTGATAATACCCTTCCCCACGCCCGGCATCCCCTTCAGCATCAGCCCTACCTGAAACCCGTCGCCGTCGTTCTCGGTGCCGACCTTGTGCTGCAAACGCCCCAGCATGCCGTTGATAAACCGCATCACCTCGGGCAAGTCGCACGCGAGGCCGTCGGAGTCGGGCAGCACTGCCGCCCTGTTGTCTAGCGGTCCATACTGCGCTTCGAAGATGCTGTCATAAAAAGGGGTCGGGATCGAGTTCGAGTCGCGTATGGGCGCCGCCAGCAAAGGGAACAGCTTGTTCCTGTGGAAGCGCTCGCACGTTTTTGCCGAGTGCTTGGCATCCGCCACCAAGGCCGCCACCGCCGCCATCTCCGGCTCTTCGTCCTCTTCCTCATCCCCTTCGACTTCGAAGTATTTGATAACAATTTTCTCATCGCCTATTTTGGCGAACGGGCGAAAGACGCACTCCTCTGTGTTGAAGATGCCGTTCTCAAGGGCGTGCAGGCGCTGATCCTGCTGCAATTCGGGGAACTCGGGGTTTTTGTTGTACTGGAGGTACGCCACGATGTTCTGCTTGTTCCGCACAAACTGCGTGGCGAAGTGCTCCCACAGCCCCGTCTGGTCAAGCGAGTCAAACAGGCCGCACACGATCTCGTCGATCGACGCCACGCGCTCATAGGTCTGCGTGAAGTGACCCTCGCGCGTAAAGCAGGGCTTCATCACCTCGCCGCCATATTTGCGGTAGCGGTGGCGCTGCATGAGCGCCAGCGCCTTCTTGATCATCATTAGGCGCGGGTCGTGCTTTTCCGTTGGGTCGCACCTGCCGAGCCCGTACTCGGGCTCGGTCTGCCTGTTGCGGGCCGCGTCGCGGATGCGCTGCGCCGACAGTATCGCGCTGAAGTGGGCGTCGGCGGCTGTTCGGATGGCGTGGTACCGCTGGAGCACAAACTCGTCGACGTCGACCTCGCGATCCTCTTCGGGGCCGCCTTTCAACTCACAGACCATAGGGCGCAGCAGCGCCACCGCCTGGCTCCGCATGATGGCGCCGAGCCGCTCCCACACTTGCACAAATTCAGCGCGGTCGGCTTCGACCTGCTGCAAGGGCCGACCCGGCGCGTCGCCGCCGCCGACGGGAGCCCCGAACAGGGCGCCAGGGTGGAGGCAGCCGCACGCAGTGGCGTGCAGAACGTCGATGGCCTTGCAGCACAGATCTTGAGCCTCTTCGCGGTCCGCCACCCCTTGCTCCAGCTCGAGCGCCCGCTCAACGATCTCGTGGTTCATGCTGAAAATATAACCGCTAGTTCTGACTTGTCTCGCACCACAGTTTCCCCCGTGACGTCACATTTTGAAAGTGGATAGGGAACGCGATGAACGGCGAGGTGAAGAAAGTGCCGTGGTTTGACCCCGACGAGCACCTAAAGCCCGGCGTGAAGTGCCTGATCGTGGGCAAGTCGCACACCGGCAAGAGCTGGCTGCTGCACGACTGGATTTACAGAATGTCCAAATTTAATTTCAAATTCGGCGTGGCTTTCACCCCTAACACGGCGTCGGTCGACATGTTTGCCAAGTGGATGCCGCGCTCCTTTGTCAAAAAGCAGTCACCGGAGCTGCTGGACCAGCAGAATCGGCTGGCTAAGCAGCTGGCGGAGCGCGAGAACACCAGAGGCAAGCCCGCCGTGCGCAATTTCATCTTCACGGACGACACGGCGTTCGACAGTAAGTTCTCCAGAAGCTTGGGGATGTCGGAGCTGTTCATGAACGGCCGGCACCACGGTACGACGGCGGTGCACACGATTCAGTACCTCATGAAAGTCATGCCGGAGACGCGCACCAACGCTGACATTGTGGCGTGCGCGTTTGAAAACCAGCGCCACGTCCGCAAGGCAATCTGGTCGTTCTGGTTCAGCATGGTGCCGTCGTTCAAAGAGTTCGAAGAGGTTTTTGATGAGGCGACCTTGCAGTACGGGTTTTTGGTGCTCAACACGCGCAAGGCGGCCACCTCGCGCAGCTGGAAGGAGTGCGTCTCGTGGTACCGCGTCAAAAACGACCCTGCGAATCTGCCGCCGATGAAGCTGCTCCCGGATAACATGTACCGGATCGAGCGGCTCCGCTCGGCGGCGACCACCGTCGCAGGCACCGAGGACGCCGCGGCGCGCGCCGTGGTGCGGCTGAACCGAAACGGGCAGATTTACCGCCCCAGTTCGAACGCGGCGGTTGCCGCGGCCTCTGCCGACCACTCCGCGGACGCCGACATGCTGCCCTCCATGTGATCGAGCTCGACGGTGTCCGGGACACGGCCGTACGCCGCCAAAAACCACTCGACCGGTGTGGGATCGCCCCACGGCTCAAAGTCGATGGCCGCGAGCACCCGCATCTCCTGCTTGACGAGCCGCGTCAGGTCGTTGCGCTGTATCCTGTCCAGATTGAACTCGAACCTGTCGGGGGTGTCGCAGATCTTGACAGCGATCGCGGCCACGACGTCGATCAGCCGCCAGTGCCCCCGCAGGTTCTTGCGGCCGATCGCGGCGCAGTACCGGTCGAGGATGGCGACGGCCCGCTGGAACACCGCCCGAGATGCTTGGAGCGTGCGGACCGACTCGCGGAGCAGCAAAAAGGCCCGGGGGCGGTGTCGGTACACCGAGCCCGCCCGCGCTCCGGCGTGCCGCGCCGCACGCCGCCGCACCGTGCCGAGCAGCTCCGCGTCTCTCGCCGGAACCTCGGCCTCAGGCGGCCCGATTGCGCTTCGGGCGGCTGGTGGCAGCGGCAGCGCCATTGGCGCGTCGCTTTCGCTGCGCCTTCTTTTCAGCGGTGAGCTCGGCGCGCAGCTCGGCGCACCGCGCGTCAGACGGCAGCTCGTCGTTGCGCAGGAACTTGGCGAATTCGCCCTCGGACCGGCTGACCACTTCGAAATCCGGGAAGGCCGCCTGCAGCTGCTCGATGGTTTTGATGCAGTGGTCCTCCTGCGGGCGCCTCAACCCGACCGTCGACATGCTTTCGAGGGCATCGTCGCCGAAATCGAGCCCCTCGCCGCCGTCGCTTCTGCTTTCTCCCGCCCGGAGCACCTCCGTGAGCACCTGGTGCGGCACCACCGACGCTGGCACGACGCGGCTCCGCACACAGCCCGCGGTGCGGCGCCACTCGTCCACCCCGAGAGTGCCGCCAAATTCCACCAGCTCCTCCCACGGCCGCGCCAGCGGGATCGGCTTGTCGCACGGCCAGCCAAACTCCTCGACCAGCAGCTGGCGCTGCCACAGCAGCCGCCGCGCCGCGCCGTCGCCCCCGGAGGCTGCGATAAAGCTCTTGGCGCACGCCGGGGTGCAGGCCGACCGGTACGCCTCGTAGGTCCGCGGTCCGGGGTCGTAACTCTCCACGATCGGCACGCCACACCCGTCGAAGGGCAACCGGCAGTACGAGCACCGCGCCGCGTCGCCCGGTTGGAGCCGTCTGTACACCACGCTGGGCATCGAGGTTGTGATGTCACACCGACCTCCGAAAACCGTTAGGGTTGGCGCCAAAAATTCAAATTGCATGAGGCTGCTGTGTCAGGCCCCGGTGGCGCTCGCTGACGACGCCCTGTTGCACAGCGTGTACGAGATCGATGACCGGCCGTACGCGCTCCTGTACCTGGGCAAGGACGTGGCGTTCACCGGGCTGACCGGATGCCCGCCGCACCTGAGGGTGCCCACCCCCTGCGGGCTCAACGTCGAGCTCAAAAGTTGGCTTCAGCGGCCCTTTGAGTACGGGTGGCTGGTCGACGGCTTTGTGCGACAGAGCATGCTGGTGCCGCCGCGCGACACGCTGTGTAACCTTGTGGCGGAGGCCGCCGTTGGTGGCGGGCTGTCGAAGCGGCGGGCGTCTGACGAGGCCGTCGCAGAAATGGAGCGCGTGCGCGCCATGCAGGAAGAGCTCAGCCTCGATTTCGCGTTAGGGTTTGACATCCCCACCGTTCGACGGTGCTG
>MDTB01194242.1_pt1 | contig 10509 bp, 8 predicted proteins | sample 811161 | NCBI WGS metagenome assembly MDTB01 (sample SAMN05326650, study PRJNA326480) | marine metagenome | isolation source: seawater | place: Mediterranean Sea | collected 2009
AAAAAAAATGATTTACTAACTGTTTCTTTTCCTAGCGCCAATTTGCAAGAACATTTTGTCACCTTTAGTTCTGTTTCTTTAGATATAGAATTATCTAAACTTATAGTGGGAGTGGTTTTTGATGATTTTAGAGAAGAGGGGGTGAGATTTGAGATTGCTAAAAGTCTTTCACAAGGAGATTTACGCTCAGTATTATCAAATTCAGAGATTGGAAGACAGATCCTACAGGATAATCAAAAAAATACTGATATTGAAGATGAATTTTCTGGAATAGTTGATACTTTACAAGAACATTCAGAAAAAAATCTTAATGAATTTCTCGAAGAAAATACCGATTTATGGAATAGAAGAGCATACTTAAGGGGGTATTTCTTTAATTTAGCATATAAATTTAGAAACTATATTTTCAATATCAATCCCTCTACTAAGAGAAAAATGATACCACCAAGATACAAAAAAAATTGGAGGGCATTAGAAGAGATTTTGAAACAAGCTAATAAAAGTGACATAAAAGTATTATTATACGTAGCACCTATCCGTAATGATGTTGATATCCCTTATATAAAAGAGGAATATGAGAATTTCAAAGACAATTTACAAGAATTATCATTGAAATATAAGTCTAATTTTCTTAACTTAGAAGATCTTATTGGTGCAGAAGACTGGGGGCTTAAAGACTCAACAAATGTGACAGGCGAAGCAGAAATTGACTATATGCACTTTCAAGAAAGTGCACATAAAGATTTATCAAATGCACTATACGATTACTTAAACACTTCCACTTATTAAATGTTATTTAATTCCGTTACATTCTTGTTGTTTTTTTCTAGCATTGCAACGATTAGTTGGATGCTACCTCGAACATTAAGACTGTATCTGCTTTTCTCATCAAGCATAGTATTTTATGGTTTTTGGCGAATTGAATTTATTTTTCTCATGATGGCTTCAGTGATTCTTGATTATTTTCTTGCTTTAAAAATACATCATTCCTCGGAGCAGAAGGTTAAAAAGATATTGCTGATAATTAGTATTGCTTTCAATATAGGATTCTTACTCTTTTTTAAGTATTTATTATTTTTTGCAGATAATTTTGTTGGCTTGTTATCAATAGCTGGCTTTGACTTGGAGATTGACCCATTCTTTTTCAATATTATTTTACCCTTAGGCATAAGTTTCTATACTTTCCAAACTATCAGTTACACAGTAGATGTTTACAGGGGTTTTATAAAACCTGAAAAGGAGTTTGTCTTATTTGCTACTTACGTTACTTTCTTTCCTCAGTTAGTTGCTGGACCAATTCTTAGAGCTAGGGAAGTTATTCCTCAGCTCAATATAAAACCTCTATTTAAGTTTCAAGATTTGAAGGTAGGTTTAAGAAGAATTATATTTGGGCTATTTTTAAAAGTTGTTCTAGCCGATAATATTGCTCCATTAGTAGATATCGGATTCTCCTCAGAAGCTAATTTATTGAGTGCCATTGATGTTTGGACCCTCTCTTTTCTATTTGGTTTTCAAATTTACTTTGATTTTGCAGCCTATTCTTTTATAGCAATAGGCTGTGCAAGAGTAATGGGGATGACTTTCCCAGAAAATTTTAATTTTCCTTACTCTTCAGACTCACCTAAAGAATTTTGGAAGAGATGGCATATATCTCTATCAAGCTGGATTAGAGATTATCTTTATCTACCACTTACAGGTGCCAAGGTTCAAGATAGATCAATCGGTGGCATTACTCCTGTTCCCTCTGATTCAACAAATTACGCCTTATTTTTAACATGGGCTTTGATGGGATTATGGCATGGTGCAAGTTGGACATTTGTTTTCTGGGGAATTTATCATGCTGTTTTAATTTATATACATAGATTGATATCTCCTTTTATTAAGAAAAGTATTTTTTATAAAATTAACTTGGGTTTGCTTGTTACTTTGCCATTTATGATGCTAGGTTGGATTTCTTTTAGAGCAGAGGACTTGAATACAACCTTTATTCTTCTCTCCAAAGTCTTAAATTTCAACCAATACTTTTCATTAGGACTTCGAGAAAATAATTATATTGTCACTTTCTTAATAACATTTGGGGTTTTAATTGCTAAGCCGTTATATGAATATCTGGCTAATTTAGAGAATAAGAATCTAACAAAATTCTTGATTGCTGAGACCGTGATTTATTGTTTTACAGTTCCCTTAATATTCGTTTTTTTAAGACCAATTACACAATTTATTTATTTTCAATTCTAGATAAATGGATGATCTGACTAGACTATCAATTAAGGAGATAAAGAATTCTGAAATTGTTCATTTCTTTTCAGATGACCTTTTAATTACCTCTATTGGTAATAAAGTTAAGATGAAAGGAACAGAAGGAAATACTAGCTTTAAGCTCCCTATAAAACCTTATTTTTGGATTTTTTATTTTTTTAGACTTAGCAGGAGATTCTTAAGGCTTGATAAAATGAATATCTTCATTGGAAATGAAAAAGACGAGATAATTATATTTTATGGTGGAATTATCTACTCTTACGCCCAATCAGAAGGACTAAAAAAAATAGATAAGTTAAGTTCGGGTAGAAATATCTTACATAATTCCGCTGCTAAAACTCCTTCGAATAAGTTAATTTTTGGAGAATATTTTGGAAATAATAAGAATGACGTAGTCAATATTTATAGTTTAGATTTAGAAAGTAAAAAATTAGAACTTGCTTATACTTTTGACAAAGGTTCAGTTAGACATATTCATTCTTGTTATTGGGATGAATTTTCTAAAAAGATCTGGATCTTCACAGGAGATTTTGAAGGAGAGTGTAAAGTTGTTGTTGCTGATGAATGTTTTAGTAAAGTTAATATATTGGGTGATGGCTCTCAAAAATGGAGAGCTGTTTCTGCTTTTTTTAAAGAAAATGAAGTTTACTGGTTGATGGACTCGCCATTAGAAACTTCATGTTTAATTAAGTATGACAGAAAGAAAAATAAAATTTACAGTCTTCAAGAATTTCCATCTCCTATTTACTATTCTTTATCTTTTATAGATGGAGGATACTTGATTGCTACAACACACGAACCGGGACCAAGTGTTATAGGCAATACGGCTAATATTTTTTATTCAGATGATCTTATAGAGTGGAAGGAAATTGCTAAATTTGAACATGACGGATGGTCATTAAACTATCTAAAGTACGGCATAATTGGTTTTAGTGCGGGACCTCAAACAAAAAGTAATTTTTTTATCTTTTGTGAAGCTTTAAAGGGAATGGATGGGAAGTCGTTTAATTGCTCTTTAAATTTATGAAATTCTTGATAGTGAGTCAATATTTCTATCCTGAAAATTTCAGGATAAATGATTTTGCATTAAGTCTAATCAAAAAGGGTCATTCGGTTTCCGTGATCACTGGATTACCTAATTACCCAAAGGGTAAATTTTTTGGCAATTTTAAATTGTTTTTATCAGAGGACTATAAAGGTATAAAGATTTACAGAGTGCCGTTATTTCCCAGAGGAAATGCTAGTGGTTTTAGGCTTGCACTGAATTATTTGAGTTTTCTAGTTTCTTCAATTATTTTTTCACCTTTAATACTCTTTAATAAGAAATTTGATGTTATTTTTTCTACAAATTATTCTCCAGCGACAGTTGGTGTAACTGGTGTTTTCCTTTCTAAAATTAAAAATGCCAAAAATTCACTATGGGTTCAAGATCTATGGCCCCAAAGCTTAGAAGCTACAGGAGCAATTAAGTCGAAATCGATGATTAAATTAGTTGATAAAATGGTGCATTGGATATACCTAAGAAATGATTTCATATTTTCGCAATCTAGATCCTTTCTTGATTCCATAAGATCTTATGGTGTACATGAAGATAAGTTATTTTTTTTACCTAATTGGGCAGAGGATATATTTATGAATAAAAAGGATAATCCTCAGAGTGTTGCTGCAAATAATGTAGATAATGATAAATTCACTTTGATGTTTGCTGGAAATTTAGGTGAAGCCCAATCTCTTGAAACAATTTTAGATGCGTTAACACTACTTAATGAAGAAGATTTACAAGTCCTTGTGCTTGGAGATGGAAGAAAGAAAGAATGGATGGCAGGTCGTATAAAAGAATTAGAATTAGAAGGAAAAATAAAGATGCTTGGTTCTTATCCTCTTCAAGAAATGCCTGCTTTTTTTCATAAGGCAGATTTCATGCTGGTTACTCTAAAAAAAGATGATATCTTTGCAAGCACTATTCCTGGTAAGATTCAGTCATATCTTTTGTCGGGAAAACCTATAATTTCGGCTCTAGATGGAGAGGGAGCAAGGGTTATATCAGAAAGTGGTTCAGGGTTTAACTGTGACGCTGAAGATCATCATTCTCTTGCAAAGAATATCAGAAGAGCGATCAAGTTGAGCAACACCGAAAAAAAAGAAATGGGAGACAATGGAAGAGAATACTATTATAGAAATTTTGATAGAGAAAAATTAATTAATAAATTTATCAATACTTTGAATTCCAAATAATGAAAATTCTTATTTTGGGCGGTAACGGTATGGTGGGAAGTAATCTTTACTTTTCACTTAAAGATTTTCATGAAGTTTATACCTCTACAAGAAGACCCATTGTGAATAGAGAACTGGCAACAATAAGTAAAAATTATTGCATCAAAGGAGTAGATGCTTCTAATCTTGATCAAATTGATTTATTAATTGATCAGTTAAGCCCTTTGGATGTCATCATTAACTGTATTGGCGTTACTAAGCAAAACTCTAATACTAGCATTCAAGATTCTATCTATATTAATTCTCTATTTCCTCATCTACTGCATAAAATTACACTAAAAAAAGAAATCAGACTTATTCACTTCAGTACGGATTGTGTTTTTTCGGGTAGAAATGGTAATTATAGTGACACGAGTGTGAGTGATGCAGAAGATATATATGGTCGAACCAAATTTCTTGGGGAACTACAAGGTCCCAGAGCCATTACTTTAAGGAAATCGACCATAGGACTAGAGCTTGAAAGTTCGCATGGCTTAATTGAATGGTGGCTAAGGCAAAAGGGACAGATTAAGGGATTTAATGCAGCGATATACACTGGGGTAATTACAAGTGAGCTTGCTAATATTGTACTTATGTTGCTCCAAGATTATCCTGAATTAGAAGGTTTATATAATGTCTCTAGTGAACCTATATCCAAATTCAAATTGCTCACTGAACTCCAATCAGCTTTAAATAGGAAGGATATAGAAATTCTAAAAGATGAAAGTTTTATTTGTGATAGATCTTTAGATGGATCAGAGTTCAAAAAAGTAACAAGTTATGTTGCACCATCTTGGAATGAAATGATACACAGACTGTCTAAAGAGATAAAATTAAGAGAAAAATTAAAAAATGTTTAAGAATAAAACCATACTTATTACCGGAGGTACTGGCTCCTTTGGTAAAACCATAGTCAACAAATTTATAGATACCGATATCAAAGAGATAAGAGTCTTAAGTCGTGATGAAAAGAAGCAGGAAGATATGAGAATTTCTTTAAATAATAAGAAACTCAAGTTTTATATAGGAGATGTTCGTGATTATTCTAGTCTTTCAGATTCCCTTGACGGTGTAGATTTTGTTTTCCATGCAGCTGCTTTAAAACAAGTTCCCTCATGTGAGTTTTATCCTATGGAAGCTTATAAAACTAATGTTGTCGGAACTGATAACTTATTAAGGGCTTCACAGGAGAAAGGGATAAGTAAGGTTGTAGTGCTTAGCACAGATAAAGCAGTATATCCTATAAACGCAATGGGAATATCAAAAGCAATGGCAGAAAAGATAGTAACTGCAAAAAGCAGAAAAGATATCAAGTCTCCAGTCTTTTGTTGCACTAGATATGGAAATGTTATGGGTTCTAGAGGGTCTGTAATACCTTTGTTTGTCAGTCAAATATTAAATGATGTAGCAATAACCATTACAGATCCCAATATGACTAGATTTTTAATGTCTCTGGATCAATCTGTTGATCTAGTTATGTATGCCTTTGAAAATGCATTATCAGGAGATATTTTTGTCCAAAAAGCTTCATCTTGCACGATTGGTGACCTGGTTACTGCTTTGAAAGAAATATTTAATACCTCTAGTGAGGTGCGTATTATTGGTACTAGACATGGAGAAAAATTATACGAATCTTTAATTTCTAGAGAAGAAATGTCAAGATCTAATGATCTTGGAGGTTACTATCAAATACCAGCTGATGTGAGGGACTTAAATTACGCTCAATATTTCGTTGAAGGAGAAGAAGATATATCTAGTTATGATGATTATACATCTCACAACACAAATAGATTGGATGTCGAAGAGATTAAAACAGTTCTAAAAAAATTAGATTTTATTAAGGAGAAATTGAGTGATTAAAGTAATGACCATTGTTGGAACTCGACCTGAACTGATTAAGATGTCCAGAGTCATAGAAGAATTTGATAGATATACCAATCATGTTTTAGTTCATACAGGACAAAACTATGACTACGAACTAAACCAGCTTTTTTTTGAAGATCTTGAAATAAGGAAACCTGATTATTTTCTAGAAGCGGTTGGAAAGACTGCGGCCAGTACAATTGGAAGGATTATTGAAAAAGCTGATGAAGTTTTGGAAAAAGAGAATCCTGATGCGTTACTTCTTTATGGAGATACTAACTCTTGCCTAGCAGTAATTGCAGCAAAAAGAAGAAAAATTCCTGTTTTTCATATGGAGGCTGGAAACCGTTGCTATGATCAAAGAGTTCCAGAGGAACTCAACAGAAAGGTTTTAGACCATCTTAGTGATATTAATTTGGTCTTGACAGAGCACGCAAGGAGGTACTTGCTTAATGAAGGTATACCTGGAGAGACAATCATTAAGACTGGTTCGCATATGAAAGAAGTCTTAGATTTTTATGCCAGTAAGATTAGTAAATCAAAAATACTAAGCAAACTTGATTTAAAAAAGAAGTCTTATTTCATAGTGAGCGCCCATCGAGAAGAAAATATTGATTCAGATATAAATCTGAATAACTTTATTGAAACATTATCAGCAATTGATGCAGAATTTAACCTACCAGTAGTTGTTTCTACTCATCCTAGAACACAAAAAAAATTAGAGGAAATGAAGTTTGATTTTAAGAAAAATAATAATATTAGATTCTTAAAACCTTTTGGATTCTGCGACTATATAAAAATGCAAGAAGAGGCCTTATGCGTGATTTCAGATAGCGGTACTATTACAGAAGAAACGTCTATTCTTGGATTAACCTCTATAACCATTAGGAATGCTCATGAACGACCTGAAGGAATGGATGAAGGAACTTTAATTATGAGTGGTTTAAGGAAAGACAGGGTAATAGACGCTATAAAAATAGCAGTAAATCAATCCAAGGATAATGATAATTTCCCAAATAAAATTAGTGACTATAATGTTGATGTTGTTTCTAAACAGATCTTGAGAATTGTTTTAAGCTATACTGATTACATAAATAGAACAGTATGGTCTAAGCCTTAAGTCAAATTAACCTTGAAAAGAATATTTGACGTATCTTTAGCTGGTTTAATAGTTTTATTGGCATTTATTCCTATGATTTTATTGTCGATTCTGATAAAGATTACTTCTCCAGGTCCAATTATTCACTGGTCAAAAAGAGTTGGACAGAATAATAGAGAATTTCTTATGCCTAAATTTAGAACCATGAAGATAAACACACCTCAACTAGCTACACACTTATTGAAGGATCCAGAAACTTACTTATCATCTATAGGAAGATTTTTACGTAAATTTAGCTTGGATGAGTTACCGCAAATTCTTTCTGTTCTTAATGGTGATATGACTTTTGTCGGTCCAAGGCCGGCGCTATTTAATCAAGATGATTTAGTGCAGTTAAGAAATGAAATGGGAATAGAGAAACTTAAACCAGGAATAACAGGTTGGGCTCAAGTGAACGGTAGAGATGAGATAGATATCAGTCGTAAAGTTGAATTAGAGAGAGAGTATTTAACTAAACAAGGATTTTTCTTTGATCTTTACATAATCTTTATTACTTTTTTTAGAGTTTTTAGAAAAAAAGGAGTTTCCCACTAGGCAAAATATGCAGTTAAAGACAAGACTACTAAGATTGCAGAGGAAGTCTAAAGTGGCAATCGTCGCATCTGTTGATCTAATTTCATTTTTCTTAGCTGCGCTTCTTGCGTTATTTTTTATTACCAATTCATTTGTAATAAATGAGTCTGATTTAATTCGATTAATAACACTTCCGATACTTGCACTATTAATATTTTATTCTTACGGCATATATAGATCTGTATTGAGATTTATTAATTTCTCACTGATTTACACAATCATAAAGGCTAATTTTACAATTTTCTTCACGGTTTTTATTTTGGGTTATGCATCTACTTTTTTTTACGAGGAAATTAAATTATTCACTCCACCAAGAGAACTAATACTTACAATATGCTTTGCAATGATTCTCATTATAGGGTCAAGGTTGATAGCAAATTATTTTATTTCAAATAAACATTATGAAAAAAAAGTTGCTATCTATGGAGCGGGGTCTGCAGGGATTCAGTTAGCTTCTGCTCTTCGCTCGAGTAAGGAGATAAAACCTGTTGCCTTTATCGACCAGAATAAGTCCTTGGAAGGAACCTACCTCTCAGGTCTAAAGGTCTTGAACCCTAATAAGTTAGAAAATTTAATTACAAAGAATAAAGTAGATGAAGTTTTGATAGCCATGCCTTCTGTATCCAGATCTAGTCTAAATAACCTTCTTAAAGATATACAGAAATTTGCAATAAAAGTAAGAATACTCCCTGGGCTTGCTGAATTAGCTCAAGGAAAAGTTCTGGTTTCCGAATTAAAAGAAGTTGATGTATCTGATCTGTTAGGACGTACCGAAGTCGAAGGCAATTTAGAATTATTGAATAAAGATATAAAAAATAAGACAGTCTTAATAACCGGTGCTGGAGGTTCCATAGGTTCCGAAATAACGAGGCAAGTAAGTTTATTAGGTGCAAAAAGAATAATTGTTCTGGATTCTAGTGAATACTTCCTTTATAAAATAAGAAAAGAAGTCGAAGATAAAAATTTAGATATAGAACTAAATGCTATTCTTGCTGATGTCACTAATAGAAATAGAATTTTGCAAGTTTGCAATGCTTTTGATGTAGATACTATATACCATACAGCAGCTTATAAGCATGTTCCTCTAGTTGAAGAGAATCCTTTTGAAGGAGTGAAAAATAACATATTTGGAACAAAGTCTTGTATTGATGCTGCTATTGAGGCAAACGTAGATACTTTTGTCCTGATATCTACAGACAAAGCTGTCAGACCAACAAACATTATGGGAGCGACTAAGAGATTTTCAGAAATGATATTGCAAGCAGAAGCATCAAGAAACCGTAATAGAAATAAGACTAAAATTACCATGGTTAGATTTGGTAATGTTTTAGGTTCATCTGGATCTGCAGTTCCACTTTTTCAACAACAAATAAAAAATGGCGGTCCTGTAACAGTAACTGATCCTGAAATTACAAGATATTTCATGTCTATACCCGAAGCTGCCCAACTTGTAATACAAGCAGGGGCCATGGGAGAAGGGGGTGATGTCTTTGTTCTTGATATGGGAGAACCAGTAAAAATTTATGATTTAGCTAAGAGATTAATAAGTCTAAGTGGTATGGAACTCAAAGATGACATTTCTCCTGATGGAGATATAGAAATTATCTTTACCGGACTAAGACCTGGTGAGAAGCTTTACGAAGAATTATTGATAGGTGATAGTGTGAGTAGAACAAAACATTCTCAAATATTCCGAGCAGAAGAAGATTATTTGGAATATGAAGAGCTCAATTCATATGTTGAAAAGCTGAAGAAAATTCAAATTTCTAATGATATAAAAGCCCTAAAAGAGATATTCAAAGAAGTAATTCATGGTTTTACTCCAGAAGAGGAAGTTCATGACTCTATCTATACAAAAAAAATATTTAATTAATTTGTATACCTTTATCGACAATATAGATGACTTGGCTTTCCTTAATGCCGAACTCCTATCTAAATCCGTTGTAGGTGTTGATACTGAGTTCAGAAGAACTACCAAAGATAATATGAGGTTGGGTTTACTGCAAATAAATGATGACGAAGATATTTATCTTATTGATGCAGTTCTTATCAACAACCCTAACGAGCATGCAAGCTTCCTCCACTCAAATTCAGTAATTAAAGTTTTCCATTCTTGCAAAGAAGATCTAGAGGCAATTTTTTCTTGGACAAACCAAGAGATGGTTAATTTATTTGATACTCAAATTGCAAATTCAATCTTAGGTGGAAATTTTTCTATTGGATATCAGGGTTTAGTTGAACAAGAGATAGGCGTTGTCTTAAACAAAAATGAAACACGATCAAATTGGATTCGTAGACCTTTATCTGATTCACAACTAAAATATGCAGCTCTAGATGTGGAGTATTTAATTTATCTTTACAAGGTTCAAAAAGAAGAATTAATAAATACAACTAAACTAGAA
>MDTB01134785.1_pt1 | contig 10508 bp, 10 predicted proteins | sample 811161 | NCBI WGS metagenome assembly MDTB01 (sample SAMN05326650, study PRJNA326480) | marine metagenome | isolation source: seawater | place: Mediterranean Sea | collected 2009
AAATAGATCAAAAATCAAGATATTGTGTTCTATGGTTTGTAAATTATATTTTTCAATTAACTGTTTTTCATTTAAATTATCGTTACTAGTATTTACCTTTTTAATAGATGCTGGATTAGGTTGCGGACGTGCTATTTTTTTTGACAAAGGTAATTCTTTGAATTCGTCTTTTGCGATTTCGGTTCTAAACAATACAGCGCCTCCTGGAGGAATTTTACATTTATTTGAGATTGCATTTTCCCACGGAGCTCGAACATCTGCATATGACTGTGTTCCGTTTGGATATCCTGGATGAAATACTAGGTAAAAATGTTTTTCCGTTTTGAAATAATATCCCCCCTCCTGTTTTTTATGAAGATGGGCTTGGTCACTCTTGTCTATTTTAAATGTTTCCACTACAGAATCGGGACTTTCCGACCTACAAATAAGTATTTCATAATCCCGAATACAATCGACACGCCAATTATTGGTGTATTGATTATTTAAAAATGCCTTGAATGGACCAATTTCCTGCTGTGTTTTTTCAAGATGTTCTATTGCGAGTTGTCCTTCTTTTAACAGTGGTTTAAGTTTATTTTGGGTGTTTTTAGTGTTTTTATTTTTTTCGTTTGTTTCTTTTTTCTTGGAAGGTTCATTTATTTCATTTATTTCAAGTTCTATCTTTGTTTGTTGTATTACATCTTGAGGAGTTTTGATTTCTTCTAATTCAAAATCATTATCTTCGTCCAACAGCACATGTCTCATGAAATTTAAAAAGGAATCCCACTCTTCGCCACTGTATGCTCCTCCATGATAAATTTGATGACACCCAACTGGTTGCATACATTTTACACGTTCTACCGCAAAATGCCTATGTTCGTAACTGTTAGCTTTTGGATAAACAAAATCATCACTATTGCAAAAATAACCATCCTCATTTCCACGAGGTATCTTTTCATAGGGAGTATTTCTAAAACACTCACAAATCTTAATACACGATTTCACATTTCTTAATGAGAATCCACCATTGCCGGCATTATATTTTGTCCAATGATTTTTTTCGATCCAAGGAGCCCCAATGTAATCATAATTAAAATAAAAATCAGGTATTTTCCTGAAAATTAAAGCATCCGTTTGATAGATTAATACATGGGACCAATTTATAAATTGTTCATAAAATTGGGGCATTTTTAAAAGAGCACTATATGTCCCTCGATTTAAATTATCCACATCTTTGTGAATCAATTGAATATTTTTATAATCGGAATATAAACTTTCTACCAAATCCCGATTTTTATTTCCATACACTACCGCTAAACCTATTTCGTAGTCACATGGATACATTTTTAGAACCGCCCTAATTACATAATCTATTTCTATCATATTTCTAAATTCAATTAAACATATACATAGTCTACCCCCCGTATTAAATCTTGGAATTTTTTTTACTCTAATTTTTTTTAATATTTCATTGTATTGACGATGTTTATCGTTAAAACACGCTAGATTCATATATTTAAATTATCACAATTAAATATATGAAATTTTACGATTTACTCTTCTTTTATTAGATTATTCAAAGATTCGACAGAATCATCTATAATATGAAAAGCCTCCATTGTATTTTGTATTTTCTTATCTTTGTAAATATTGTCTATTTTAAAGACATCATTTATTTCACAGTAAGTATTCGTCATTAAACTATCTATATCATTTGTTTTTAACAAAGACGATAATTCATTCGCTTCTTTATTATTCTTCACCATAAATACCGGTGCTACTGGTGGCTGTATTTTAAACATAAAAAACAATAAATTTTTTATTGTATAACTATTTATTGTTACTATTGAATGCTTTAAATATTGTATCTTATTCTTTTTAATCTCGCGTATTAATTTTATTACCTTATAACAATCCTTTACATTCGGCGATGAAACATTTGTAGAATCAATTAAAAAACTAAAATCCTCCTTCTTATCATATTTTTTTTTCCATATTTCTATAAAACTAGCTATTTTTTGCCCACTTTTATGTCCCTTATCATATACATGTATACTAATTACTTTTGTATTTATATCCTCATTTATGATATATTTCATCTATTATTTTTTATAAATATGTTTTTAAATAAACTTTAACGCCTCTTAATTATATTCTATTTCATATGTATATAACTGTTCACCAGATATATTTTTCTCTTCTACTAATCTCTCTGCAAGTTCATTAAATACCTTTTTATTTCTCATTAAAATATGAACCGCCATTTCATAAGAATATACTACTAAATCTTCAATCTCTTTATCTATCTCTTGTTTTGTATATTCACTTATTTTATTACCGTCCGTCGCCAATTGTCTTCCTAAAAATGGCTGCGACGTATCCCCCGAATCATACAGCCCAATATTTTTCCCAAGACCAAACAAACTAATGTATTTTCTTGCAATTGAATTTGCCTGCTTTAAATCGTTTGATGCTCCTGTTGTAACATCCAAATTATTTATATCCGGAAACACCAATTTTGAATTGTAGTTTAAATTCTTTTTATCCCACGAACCTCCTAATATAATAACCTCTGCTGCACGACCACCCATCGCTACAATCATATTTGCTAACATAAATCGTTTTGTGGGAAACGAGTTGTATTCATCTTTTGGCGTAAAAAGGGTATATCCTCCTGCGCCATTTTTATTTGAATTTATCGTTATTTTCTGCAAATCAAACATTTCTCTAAATAATCCCACAATTAAAGCATGCCCAATTTCATGATAAGATACTAATTTTAATACATCCTTACTTCTTTTATCGTCCTTAACAGGAAGACCTATTGTAATTTTTTCATAAGCATCATACAAACATCGGTCGGTTATATTTGTTTCATTATATCTTACACTTAAAATGGCCGCTTCATTCGCTAAATTTGCAATGTCGGCGCCTGAAAAACCACCTGTTAATACGGCAATATTTTTAAGATAATCGCTATTTTCTACCCTTTTATTCTTAAAATGAACATCAATGATTTTCTCGCGCCCCGTTTGATCTGGAAGTCCAACCATTACCTTTCTGTCAAATCTTCCCGGCCTTGTTAATGCAGAATCTAAAATATCCGCACGATTTGTCGCACCTAATACAATTATTCCCGTATCCTTTGTAAAACCATCCATGTTTGTTAAAATTTGATTTAGCGTTTGCTCTCGTTCGTCATTCCCCCCCGCGAACCCGGTCCCTCTTTGACGACCTATAGCATCTATTTCATCTATAAATATTACACTTGGTGAAGATTCTCCGGCACTATTAAATAAATCCCTCACGCGTGACGCCCCCACCCCTACAAACATCTCAATAAACTGTGAGCCACTCGCGGAAAAAAACGGGACTCCGGCTTCCCCAGCAACTGCTCGTGCCAATAGTGTTTTTCCTGTTCCTGGTGGACCTTCCAATAAAACCCCCTTTGGTATTTTAGCCCCCGCCTCATTATATCGAGTGGGATTTTTTAGGAAATCAACTACCTCCTCCAATTCCAATTTAGCCTCGTCGCATCCAGCTACATCACTAAACGTTACTTCTATCTCATCGGTATTTACTTCATTTGATTTCTTAGAAAATATGTTTAATTGATTCATAAAATTACCCTTTGTTCCCGAATCCACGGGATTATTCATCCCATTCATCTGGTTCATTGAAATCATACGAAATATAAAGGAAATAATCAAAGATGCTAGTAAATAAGTTCCTACTAATTGTAAAGGCCAAGGAATTACATCAAGGAAAGAACGACTTGTTATATCTGTAATATCATAATTGATGTTATATTGATTTAAACTATCTAATATCCCTTGAGTTAATTCTGGAACACTTTTAATTGCGTGCAAATTTTCGCCCCCCATTTCCCCCGAATAATGGTTATCCAACACAAACAATCCCTTAATATTTTCGTCTTTCACGACCAAACTTGCAGATTCTATGTCGTGCATTTTTAAATGACTGTTTAAATCTGTTACCGTCCATTCATTTCCATACTGCGTATTCATATTGCCTAGTTTTTTAACTAATTCAGAAGGTGGCTCCGCGTGTCTTTTTATGTTATTATGTATATGTTTCTTAGGTATTTGTGGTAACACAAATCCATGCGTAATAGATGTATGAACTGCCAATAGAATAATTTTTTTTAGCATTATACTATTACTATTATTATTGTCTTTAACCTATTTAAAATCATATTATAACATGTAATTATTATGAAACTTTTAAGATTTATATACAAGGGTTTTATGACTGGTATGCCTATTTTAACATATAATCCCGTTTCAAATGTTAATTTTCATGCACCTTTTAGTGTTTGTCCAAATAGTTTATATATTAATTATAAGTTAAATGCATACCAAAAATGTTACATCGAAAATGAAATTAAATCTCAATACAATGATTTTAATCTTGTGCCTATACGAATAAAAGAACATGAAGACCCGGCCTATTATTTAAGCCTTAATATATATAATTGCACAAGTCCTTTATTTTTAAATGATGACGGAATGACAAGATTTGAAATAAATACTTATGTAAATAATGGAAAAAAAAATGGAACCATCATTATTGATTATTTATCGAATGTATTATCTATGGACCCAGTAAATATATTTAAAGAAGGAACCACACTTATCTATAATAAAAATATCATTACCGGATCAGATGATAAAAATATTTCTATCAATTGTTCATTAAATCTTGACATTGAAGATATAGCTTTTAATATTTCTCCGGATCTTATTTATTTTAGTGACAACATTTTTTATAAAAATGGAATTTATGATAAGTTATTTTATGATACAACCTTGATTAATGCCGATCATCGTTTCCCGGTCTACAATTTCATGAATTTTACATTTATAGAATTACAATTCAATAAACCCGATTCGATTTTTTACTTTAAAAATAAAATAAACTTCGCTGGAAGTATGTGGCATAATTTACATTTTAGCGGAAAGAGAAAACCCAATAAATTGTAAGTTGTAAGTCGTAAATTATAAATTATAGAACGTAATTTATAATTTATTTGGTGCTGTATTCAATATTTGAACCCGCTGTTACATTTCCGTGTATAATGTAGTTAGACACTATATCTGCAAGCCATTCATGATATTCCTCCATTTTTAATTCATCCCGGTCTTCTAACCCTTCGCTTAATGTATGATGCATTATTTTTCCCCATGGATAATCTAAAATATCTGCGTGACCAAACTTCTTTGCGCTTATAATATCCCGATAAGTAACATCTACCTTTTCTACAGGCAAAGAAAACAATGGTATAAAAGGGATTTTAAATGGAAAAACCCTCCATTCGTAGGATTTTTGCGCATTTAGAAATAAGACGCGTTCTAAATCATATTTAGGCCTTATCTTCTCCTTGTCATTTTCATTTGAAAAAAATCTCGTATCCACAGGATCCATCAATATCACGTTCTTTATATTATCCAAATAATTACAAGCATCAAGTGCCTCTGTTGCTCCAGAAGAATGGGCCACGATTGTTGTCGGCTTATTATGTGTTATCGCCTTTAATAGAATATGATTTTTCTTTATATCCTTATTAACCACATTTACGGTTATTTCTTTACTACTTAGTTTAGATAAAAATGAATTGTATAGTTCCGATGGAATAGATGAACTGCCCCCGGTATAAAATAGACACTGGTTTTCATTGGGCCAATTTTCATTACTCGCATCAAAACACTTGTAATGATACCCATTTATTTTTTTATATTTATTATTATTTACATTCGTTTCATAATTAATTTTAGTTGGAAATTGATATTCCGCTAATTTAGTTGGAAATTGATATCCGATTGTTAATTGAATCATCCCTAATACATATAGACTATGTATAATATACATAATTATACATATATCAACAATAATGTATTTAAATACATTATTGTTTTAATTTTAAAAATTTAAACTTAAAAATATAATATATAACATTTATAGTATTATGAATATTAAAAAGGGATTTATATTTTTAATGACATTTAAATTGTTTAATACAACATCTTCATTTATACCCAAAGGAATAACCAATATAAACGTAAATACACCTGAAAAAATGAAGGTCGATTTATTAAAGATAAATGACCAAATTTATCATCAGTATGATAAAATGGGCGAAAACAAAAAATTTTTTGAACCAAATATGTTTTCAACGATTCATTCTTTAACGGAAAAAAACCCCATTTATCCACGAATCGTCCATAATATTGAAATACTTAATCAAAATATGGGCAAGGAAACTGTAAAATTAATATCTTCTGCATTACCTAATGTAGATAGTATTGGACATCAAATACTTCATGCTAATAATATTTATATTAATGATATTTTAAATAATCCAAAGATCCCACATGAACTGCAAAAAGAACTTATACTTGTTAGTATAAAACTTGCACAATATGGTGATGATATGGGTTCTAATTTACTACAACTTTATTATGACATTGTTGAGAAATGTCTATAACTCGTTTATCTATTTAATATTTTAGTTTATTAAATATATAAAATATACTGAAATACTTATATATGAAATACTTTTTAAAATCTCTCCAGATTTCAAAAAAAATACATATATTATCTAATCCTACCTTCCACAGAACGACACCTTTGATGAAGTTACAGAATCCTTTCCCTGGATCCGATATTGGTATACCACTTACTATTTTTCAAAATACTTATACCACCTTGCACTATGGATATAGTATCATAAATTATAAACTCATCGCATTCCAGTTTTTACTTGGTTACTATGCATACGGAACAGACCGATATAACGACGCAATTGAATATAACATTACCCCATATAATACAACTAAGAAGGAATTATATGAAAACATATACACAAATAAAAAATCCATATATAAATCTTTAATGTTTTCTTACTTAAGTATTTTTAGCATTCTTTTACTCGATGAACATTTTATCTACAACCTTCCTTTTCTTTTTATATTGCAGTCTTTAAATAATTACAAACAAATTAAACCCAAACTTGGACCTCTAAAACCTGTATATATTTCAATCATGTGGACATTATCTGCTGTCATCATCCCGTGCGTTTTATATGATCACGATTATAGTATTTTTTATAGTCCCCAGGATTATTTGCCATGCACCCTTACTCTGTTTGCAGCAAGTAATGTCATCGACAACAAAGATATTAGTGAAGACATGAAAAATAACATAAATACTATTCCTGTATTATATGGAAAAGAAAATTCTAACTATATAAGTATTCTTTCTCTTATAGCGTCGTCCATTTTACTTGGAACAAATCCTCACTATCTTGATAATATACCCGCAAATTCCTATATGGAAATTCAAAATGCTCTTATATCCTATTTGCCTTTTGTTATAAATGGTACTCAAACCACCTAATATTCTGCACATGTTAGCATTTTTTATTCATCTTTAAAAAGTGATTTTATTTCATTGTTTGGATATTTATAGGTTAAATCCGGTTGGTCCTCGATCCCGTCTTTAATGACATGATATTCTCCGGAATACGTATTTAAATTGTAAATATTAAAATTATCCTCTAAATTAAATTTACGGGTTCTTGTTGCAAAATTAATACTAATACTTCCTTCCTCACCACTGATAATTCTATGAAAAATCCCCGCCGGCCAAACAACCATTGCGGACCCATCATAATACAGTTTATCATTTTTATAAATCTTATCCGGCGTTACAATAAATGAAGCCTTTTCTCTTTTTTTAGGACAGTAAATATCAATGTAACGAGTGCCTTGTAAAACCATCAAATTGTCATCTTGGCCCGGATGCATATACCAAGGGCGTTTACATGGAGGAGTAGTGTCTTCAACCGGTCCCGGAGAAATACTATTTGCCCCATGAATCACTTTATCGATGCCGTGAATTTTTGGAATATCGGAAGGAACCATTTCATCAAATGTGACACCACTTGTCCTCCGCAACATTCGAAGCGGAATAAGTCTATACATTGTAGTTATAGAAGTTATTGCATCTTTTCTTTATTTCAATTTTTAATATGTAAAAAAAATAAAATAATATAAATGATACTATAACATTTATATTAATGAATATTTTTGAAGTTGATCTAAATACAGTTGATGATAATTGTGGTATCTGTCAAATGCCACTGCAGCGGCTAGGCGCTGAACCATTACACACCTTAAAAGAATGCAAACATACTTATCATACAGAGTGTATTGTTGCATGGTTTAGAACCAGGAATAATCGTTGCCCTTTGTGCGGTAACTCCGGAATAAATCATTATGAAGAAATTTGCGGACATTTTGGAACGTCCAGTGAAATCTTTGCCAACAATAGTGTTATGCGCAGAAGTAGCTATCTGTCACAAGTTCATCGGGAGAGATATACATTATTAAAAAACTTTTCTAAAGAAGACGTTGCTCCTAAAATATTAAAATCCTATATAAAAAAAGCAGAAAAGGCGGTTCAAGAATATGAATTAATCTTAAAACAATCAAAGGAATTTAATCATTCCCTCGTTACTGATTTGACCCCCAATCAAATTAAAAAAAAAATAACTTCTATTAGAAAACAAAAATGGAAAAAATATGATAATATTATTAACAGAAAATTAGATGTATTAAATCTACCAATTATTCCTGTAATTATACCTCAACATGTCAATCTTGAATAACATAACATTTTACGTTAGTGGTGCATCCTCATCCTCAACCCCATTATTCCCATTATCATCCAGCGGTTCCGTTGTTTTTTTACTTAAATAATCTAAATATCTATACATGCGGGATATATCTAGTTTTGATATTTCATAGGTTTCAAATTTTTTATATACATCCTCTTCCTCCAAATTATATTTATTTTTAATATTTCCAAAATTCCCTAACATATCCTTTATATCCATGTTTAATTCCTGACAAAGCAACTGAATGAAAACTAAATTGTTATATTCTGTAGAATATTTTGTTAACACCTTCGTAAATCTCAATTCCGCCGGTTTATATTTTATATTTTTCATGTCGCTCTCATGATATATATAATTATTGTAAAAGGTTTTTATTAATGAACTCATCTCATTAAATTGCCATATTTGTTTTTGAAATGTTATTCTGTCTATATAATCAGCAAAACAAAAATTATTTAAAAATTGTAAATATATTTTTATCGCATTTTTTTGGTCATATTTCGATAATACATCAATAATATTTTCATGCCATATTAATGCTACTATTGTTCTATCCGTTTCACTTATTACAATATTATGATTCTTAATTTCATTTTTATTTACCATTAATTTATATGTAACCGTTTTTACATCTTCACTCAATGTTTTACTTTGAAATATGTTATAAAAATCATTATTGTTATTGGTATTTTTAACATAAATATTATGTATCATACTTAATTTCCTAAGATCATTGCGCACATATTTTTTTAAATTGTCTTTCATGGTTTTATCAAATCTTAAAAATAATTTATCTATTACTATTTTCATTTTGTTTTCGTCGGGATCCTTTAATTCTATGACATCACACACTTTCATTAACTCTTTTATCTTTTTATCTATATCATAATTCCCTATACATAATACAGGTATCATTGTTAAATCCTCCTGCTTCTGTTTCTTGGTTTTTTTAGGTCTGATTAGTTTAATTAATGTATTTAATCCCCCCTTATCTCCATTGTTCATTCCATCAATTTCGTCCATAATAATTGCTATTTTCTTCTTCTTTTTTGTAAACATACTTAATACATTTGTATCCGCCATATTATATTTCGTTATTGTGTCTATTACCGATTTGTTACGTATGTCTCCTGCGTCAAATAAAATTATATCATATCCCATCTCTTTTAATATTGAATTTATCAAATAACTTTTTCCCGAACCCGGATTGCCATATAAATAGATACCGCGTTTAATATTTATCTCCTTCTTTTTTTCCTCGAAATTTTGTAATATGGATTTTATTTCTTCTTTTATTTTGTCCCTATCTAATAAATTATTAATGTCAATAGCATTCATAATTTATTATGTTATTCTATTTTAAGTTTTTTAACTTATTGTATATTTTCTTTCACCCATAAATCATACACTACCGGCGCAGGTAAATCATATATGGGTTCTTTTTTGTCTACATTGCGCAGTTCCTTTACAAAATCTTTTATTGAAATGTCTTTTGTTTTTTCTATTACCTTTTTAAACTTATTATCCTCGTAATTTTTATATAACTCGATACCCGTTGCATCTAATTCCATTTCTATATCTCTGTATAAATCATATATACTGCCGCAATTTGGTATAATTATTAACATTGTAAACCCACACTCTTTGGATACCAGAAAAAAACTTTTTGTAGTTCTATTCAAAAATCTTGAAACGTTATTTTCAAATGTTTCCATTTTAAATAATAATAAATAATAAATATCCTTTATTATTTATAATTTATAATTTATAATAATGTTATTTATATTAATATTCCTTATTTGTTACTCCTGACCATGTTAACCCGCAGTTC
>MDTB01209104.1_pt1 | contig 10508 bp, 10 predicted proteins | sample 811161 | NCBI WGS metagenome assembly MDTB01 (sample SAMN05326650, study PRJNA326480) | marine metagenome | isolation source: seawater | place: Mediterranean Sea | collected 2009
GCCACTGTACTCACACCGAAGTGCTTTCTCGTTCGACTTGCATGTCTAAAGCGTGCCGCCAACGTTCAATCTGAGCCATGATCAAACTCTTCAGTTTAATAATTTTCGGCTTTTAGTCCTGACCGGCGAACCGATCAAAACAATCACGCCGAGTGATCATTTACTCTTAAACGAATTACGTGTTCCCACACGAATGGCTTGTTTGTACATTCTGATTTTCCGATACGTGTTAGGTTTGCGCTCTAAAGCGTTCTAACCACTCGCGTTTCGCTCAACGTCACGAGGACGCTGGGGCTGACGCGCATCGAAACTCACAATGCACTTGCTTATTACTTTTTAAAGAGCTGCAGTGCGCCGTTTCCGTTGGAACCGTGCCGCTGCAAGGGAGGCGTATAATACGCATCTCGAAGCCTCGTGCAACAGAAAAATCGAACTTTTTTATAGCAGCATCGAAACTAACTAAACCGCTTCAATGTCAACTATTTTCGTACCACTAATCGATAGTGCTTCTTGCCTTTTCTAACGACATAAAACTCTTCGTAAAGTGCATCATCAAACGACATTACATAACGAGGATCATCCACCACCTGATCGTTTAGGCTGACCCCTTTGCCTTGGATTAGTTTGCGCGCTTCACCATTAGACTTGGCCAGACCAGCCGCCACCAAGACACCGAGGATTCCTGACCCAGCGTCACACGCAACATGTTGTAGCCCGTCTTGCCGTAGCTGCTGTAAATCTTGACGCTGCAAACTCTGTAACCGTCCATCGAAAAGGCAGGCACTGATGCGCTCAGCGGCCTCGACAGCCTCCGATCCGTGCACCATAGCGGTGACCTCTTGGGCGAGCGTGCGATGTGCTACGCGTTGTTCCGCGTGGGCTTCCATGCTTGCAGCCAGTGCTGTTATCTCTTCGCGCGACAAAAACGTGAAAAGTTTCAGAAAATTAACCACATCTGCATCTGCTGAGTTCAACCAAAACTGGTAGAACGTATAAGGCGACGTTTTGCTTGGGTCTAACCAGACTGCACCAGAGGCGCTTTTACCAAACTTTGTGCCGTCGGATTTGGTGACCAACGGCATGGTCAAAGCGAATGCCTCTTTGCCCAAATGACGACGAATAAGATCAATGCCTGAGACTATGTTGCCCCACTGATCACTGCCGCCTATTTGCAACAAGCAATCGTCTCGCTTTGCTAGCTCAAGAAAGTCCATAGCTTGGAGCAGCATGTAACTGAATTCTGTATACGAGATACCCTGATCCGCTCGATCTAACCGGGCTTTGACAGAGTCGCGCTGAATCATTGCGTTGACGGAAAAATGTTTGCCGATGTCACGCAGAAAACTGATGACATCTAACTGTTCCGTCCAGTCGAAGTTGTTGCGGATTTTTGCCGGCGATTGCCCCTCAAAATCCAGAAAGCGCTTTACTTGATCGTGCAGCCGCTGCACCCATTCCCCTACTGTCGACGACTGATTCAGACTGCGCTCGTCATCTCGCCCAGAAGGATCACCGATAAGACCAGTTGCACCTCCCAGCAACAGAATTGGCTGATGGCCAAATTGCTGGAACCGACGCAGCGCGAGTAATGGCACCAGGCTGCCGATATGCAAACTGTCAGCGGTAGGATCGAAGCCGCAGTATAGAGTCTTGCTACCCTCAGCCAAGTGCTTACGCAGCGCTTCTTCATCGGATGTCTGCGTAACCAAACCGCGCCAACGCAACTCGTCAATTAGGTCCGTTGTATTCATGCTGCCTCTTGTTCGCTCTCTGAATGTACATATTTTCGATTGGATCTCGGCCAGTGCCTCACTCTTTGACCTGGCAAAGCGGCGACAATTTAGCAAAAGTCGATCAAAGAAAGCATGTTTTGTGTTCGTCGCGACAGACTCTGCCGCCTTTTCTCTCCCAGGGATTACCCTATACTGGGGAGTGGAAGGCTGCTAAGAAATGAATAAACCATTCATCGCATAGTCGAATAAACAGATACTGCCTTCCACAGAGCGTCGCCAGTTTTTATCATCGCGCCAGACCAAGTCACGATTACTTATGCAAATCCCTCGCACCCACAAACGACTGCTCACCATTTTAGGCACCGCCTTGACCATCTTTATGGTCAGCGGCTTTTTACTGCGACCGGACGGAGAACCAGAAGCATTCACCGACACAGCAGCGAATTCTGTGCTGACGCTAGAAACCCCAGCCGAGAGCGAGCTTACTAACGAGGCATTACTAGCGTCGGATACCCTAGCGACGGATACCGGCACCGCCGTAGCGGGCGAAGGTAACAGAGATAAGCTAGATAACTGGGAAAACCGCAATCAACAGCCCACACAGCAGGTGTTCGAGAGGGTCTCGGAAGGCGATAGCATGGCGCGTATTTTCGCCCGCCACGGGATCTCTAGCAGAGAGTTGTATCTAGTCAGTCAAACCAGACTGGGGCGAGAGCTGAAAGACATTTTCCCTGGGACTGAAATTATCATAGAACTTGATGGAAAAGACTTGATCAGTCTTACGGTGCAGCCCTCTCCACTGAAACAAATTATCTTTCAGCGAAATGGCAAAGTATTCAACGCCAGAGAGCGAAATAGGCAGCCAGACCGGACCCTCAGCTTTAAACATGGTGTTATTGAAAACAGTTTGTTCTTAACCAGCCAAGCCATCGGCCTGCCCAACAATATAACACTGCGCATAGCGCAGATTTTTCAGTGGGATATCGACTTCGTGTTAGATATTCGACCCGGCGATCAGTTTTATGTGCTTTACGAAACCCTTTATCTAGACGGCCAGCGCGTAGGCTACGGGGACATTCTAGCAGCAGAATTCGTCAATCAAAAAACCACTCACTCGAGCATTCTCTATCGGGATGAGAGCGGCAGAGCTGACTACTTCACACCAAACGGTAGAAGTATGCGTAAGGCTTTCTTACGCGCGCCAGTGGAATTCTCGCGCATCAGTTCAAGCTTCAATTTGCGACGCAGGCACCCCTTGTACAATCAGATTCGGCCACATCGCGGCATCGACTACGCTGCGCCCAGAGGCACCCCTGTCTTAGCAGCTGGCGATGGCCGCATATCTATTGCTTCCAGCACTCAGGCAAATGGCCGCTACATAGTGCTGCAACACGGGCAAGAGTTTGTAACGAAGTACTTGCATTTATCCCGATTCGCTAAGGACATCCGTCAGGGAAAAAAGGTCCGGCAGGGGCAGGTCATTGGCTATGTGGGCTCGACCGGATGGGCAACCGGACCTCATCTGCACTATGAGTTCTTAGTCAATGGGCGCCACAAAAACCCTCGCACGGTAGCTCTGCCGAAGGCTCAGCCAATTCCTCAGGCGGAAATGGCCCGTTTTCAAAATAAGACTGTTCCATACTCGCTGCTTATGAGCACTTTTAAGCGGGAGCGAGAGCTAGTAGCGCAGGGCAAATGATGGCAGCCGCGAAAACTCTCTTTGTTGGATGCATGACAGGCACGAGCGTTGATGGGCTGGATCTCGCTCTTATAGCCGTTGACGATAAACAGATGATGTCTCACGAAGCCTCTATCAGCTTTGACCTCCCTCAACGACTTAGATCTGATTTGTTATTACTTGGGCAACCAGAATCATCGTCTATCGACCTGATGGGGCAGTGCGACCGCGAGCTAGGCATCTTTATTGGCCAATCAATCAATGAATTTCTTCGCACTAATGGCGTTAACGCAGCCGATGTAGCAGCCATCGGCAGTCACGGGCAGACCATACGACACCGGCCACCCCAAGACACAGACACCCCGTTCACTCTGCAAATCGGGGACGCCAATCAAATCGTTGAGCAAACGGGAATCGTCACCATCACTGACTTTCGCCGCCGCGACATGGCAGCATCCGGCAACGGAGCACCGCTAGCGCCAGCATTCCACGAAGTCTTGTTCCGGAAACATGGAGACAGCGTGGCGATATTAAATATTGGCGGGATCAGCAACGTGTCTTTCCTAGGCGAAAAGGTAATTGGTTTCGATACTGGCCCTGGTAACGCACTGATGGATTGCTGGTTTCAGCACCACCATAACGACAAATACGACTCCGGCGGCGCGTGGGCTAGAGCTGGTCTGATTGACCAAGAGCTACTGAAGGCTATGCTGAGCGACCCATATTTCTCCGTGAAACCGCCGAAAAGCACTGGCCGAGAGTATTTCAATCTACCCTGGATTCAGCATTGGTTAGCAGCGACATCATCCCAGGACCCTTCTGCGGCCGGCTATTCAGAGCAATTTAGCCGTAACGTGCAAAGCACCCTAGTTGAGCTCACTGCAGTCACCGTGGCCCGAGCGCTGGCGTTTACAGATGTTGATTTAACGGCCATCGCTGTCTGCGGGGGCGGTAGGCTAAATGCCTTCTTGATGGAGCGTTTGACCCACGCATGCAGCACCTTCTTTGGCTCTAGCATCAAGGTGGCGCGTACCGAGCATTGGGGAGTAGATGGAGACTTTTTAGAAGCCGCAGCCTTTGCTTGGCTTGCCTATCAAAGGCTCAACCACCGCACGGGTAATTTGCCCTCTGTCACTGGTGCTTTAGGTCATCGAATACTGGGCGCTGTTTACACCCCGTAAATCGAGGCCGAATCAGACTAAGAGCATTAAGCGGGTTCGGCAGGCGAAACTCGACCTTCGTGGCAAGGAAGGACTCTATGAGTTTGCTAGATCGAAAAGGAACTGCCGCAGCCGCAAGTAGCTGACGCGTTGGGATTATTGACTACAAACTGAGCACCATTCAGATCTTCGACGTAATCTACCTGAGCTCCAGCCAAATAAGGGTAACTCATGGCATCGACCACCATTGTCACACCCTCACAGACAACCACAGCGTCGTCTGCCGCAACCTCATCATCAAACGTAAACCCGTAGGAAAAACCGTTACAGCCTCCGCCCGTGATAAACACACGCAGATTTAGCGCAACATCACCGTCGGCATCAGACAACCTTTGCACTTTTAGAGCGGCCCTTTCCGAGAACTGAATATCAGCGATCATTTTTATCTCACAGATCAACTATTTCTTATCAGACGTTTTTTTTGCAACCTGAGGCTTGTTGCAATCTGCCTTTTTTGCAATTCAGCCCTTCTCCGCCACAGTCTGTCTCAAGTAGAAGTCTTAACTATTCGGACCTAACAAGATGGCCCATCTTAAGCACTGCCCTGATGATGGGGGTCTACTTGCTTCTTTACAATCCATTAGAGCGCTGAGTTGTTATTCAGCAACGGCCTCGTTGACACTAGAACCCTGCTTCACATCCGCGGTTCCATTCCTACCGTTTACCTCAGGATCATTGAGTTCATCCGAATTGTTATCTTTCGCTCGCCCATGGTCTATCTCCTCAGACCTTGAACTCCAATCAGATTGATGAATCATTCGACCTCGGGTTTGAGCGCCTAATTGCATTTCGATTACTTTGTAGTAGAGATCTCCAACAACAACTGCGGAGCTTGCGAGTTCTAACTCCGACTCGGCGAAAATAACCCCATTCACCGAACCTGCGATCAAAACGTTAGGAACCCTTACTTCACCGCTGATGCTACCCTCCTCGCTCAGCACCAGGCGACTTTTAGGTTCGCTAGCTTGAATATTGCCTTTGATTGCTCCGCAGACAATTAGCTCGTTAGAAAAGTGAATATCACCCTCCAATTCAATATCTGACGCAATAAGAGTCACATCAGAACTCACCTTCTTTGATTTCAAGCCAGACTCCAAATTGCTGTTTTTCCCGCTGCATGAATTGCACTAGGCATCACGTTTCCTCTAAAGACCATGGGTATGTTGCTTGCGCTGTAAGCCCCTTTCCGGCCCGCACCGTGATTCTAATTTCTTCTGGAAGAAACGCTTGCGGCACCGACAACGCGTGAGAGACCTTCAAAAAGTAACGGAATTTGAATGGCATAACGTCAGCAAATTCAAGAGTTGCCGATGCGTTCACCAGTTGTTCTGCCGGTACTGGCTCCGCGTCACCGGTTTTAGATCCCACCAGCACTAAGTCGACATTGCCCGCGACAAATTGGTGGCTGGTTGCGACTTGAGCCAACATCACACTTACTAGGTATTCCTTGGAATCTTCTGTGCTGCGAATGTTGACATCTTCGACGCGAATACCATTAGCTGCATCTTCCGGGGCCATCAATTCGCGAAAAAAACCCAGCTCTTCCTGCAACTGCGAATTGTTTCCATAAACGCTAGCCAACTCATCGCGAAGCGACCTAACAATCATGTTTTGAGCATTAAGTTTAAGGTTTGCGTCGGTCAACTCATTGCGCGTTCGCTCGTTAATCACTTGAGAGGACGCAATCTGTTGCTTGAGTTGCTCATTCACAGACAAAGTCTCCAACGCAAAGCGCTGTCCATAGACCAAGCCTACCAACCCCGACGCAACCATCAATGCAACTAGGCCTAAGCTGGCATAGAGCCGACTTCGCGGTCGCCCTTGAACCACTCTGTAGTTCGATCTTTCCATTTTATCTTGGACGGTGAAGGAATTGTCGCCCCTTTCTCCTATACTGTGTGGTCAGAAATTGCTTAGCTCGCGTTGCGGTCGAGCTGACCGTACGGAGTGTAACTCATGGACATTTACCCTTGGCTCTTATCGTTCCACATAATTGCCGTGATCACGTGGTTTGCTGGAATTTTCTATCTTCCACGCTTGTTCGTGTACCACTCCATGGCTGAGGATCAAATCAGTAAAGATCGTTTCAAAGTCATGGAGCGCAAGCTTTATCGGCTCATCATGAATCCTTCGATGATAGCCACTTTAGCATTAGGAATCTGGTTGTTAGTCGAAGCATGGTCGGCGTACCACAGTAGCGTTTGGCTTTGGCTGAAAATCGCTTTGGTAATCGCTTTGGTTGGTTATCACCACGTTTGCCTAAGCATCATCAAGGCATTCGAACGCGATGAATCACCCAAAAGCGAGCGCTACTTCAGAATTTTCAACGAAGTACCGGTATTTATCCTCATCCCAGTTGTGTTGCTCGTTGTGATCAAACCATTCTAGAGAAAACGGTCATCATTACTTTTCACCATACCCGCGTCGCGAACCCGCGGCCAATTCTTAACGATAAAAGCAGGCAGTATGAATAGAACCCAGTCGGCTAACTTAATCCAGCGCGCGTGCGCGGCGATACCGGGCGGCGTGAACTCCCCAGTTCGCGCGTTCAAGGGCGTCGGTGGCGACCCCATCTTCTTCGCCAAAGCAGACGGAGCGTATCTTTACGACGTCGATGACAACGCATATATCGACTATATTGGCTCTTGGGGCCCTATGATTCTCGGTCATAACCACGGCCCCACAGTCAAAGCGATCCAGGATCAAAGCAGCCGCGCGCTCAGCTTTGGCGCACCCACCGAAATCGAAATTGAACTAGCAGAAAAAATCATCGCCACCGTGCCGAGCATCGAGAGCATTCGCATGGTCAATTCTGGTACCGAGGCAACGATGTCGGCTATTCGCTTAGCAAGAGGCTTCACGGATAGAGATCTGATCGTTAAGTTCGAGGGCTGTTATCACGGCCACTCAGACTCTCTGTTAGTTAAAGCAGGCAGTGGCGTGCTAACTCTAGGGCTGCCAAATTCTCCGGGGGTACCCGCAGATTTAGCCGCGCATACCCTAACCTTACCGTTCAACGATCTAGCGGCAGCAAAAGCGTTGTTCGCAACTCACGGCGATAGAATCGCCTGCGTCATTGTTGAGCCTATCGCTGGAAATATGGGCTGTATTCCACCGCTTCCAGGCTACCTAGCAGGACTAAAGGAAATCACTGCAGCCCACGACTCAGTATTGATCTTCGACGAGGTCATGACCGGCTTTCGGGTCTCTTCTGGAGGCGCACAGACTCTATATGACATCAAACCTGACCTTACCACCCTCGGCAAAATCGTTGGTGGCGGCTTACCCGTCGGTGCTTTCGGTGGCCGCCAAGACATCATGGACTATATTGCCCCTGTAGGCCCGGTATATCAGGCAGGCACGCTGTCAGGCAATCCGTTGGCCATGACGGCCGGCTTGAGCATATTGAATCACTTGACCTCTGACGTATATGAAGCACTAGCGTCGAGTACACAGGCCTTGGTCGATGGCATCGTTGAAGTAGCCAAACACCATGATGTTGAAATCTGCGAAAACCATGTTTGCGGCATGTTTAGTTTTTTCTTCGGTCAAGACACGGTAAACAACTATCAAGATGTAGCCGGTTCTAACGTTGCGCACTTCAACAAGTTTTTCCATTCCATGCTCAACCAAGGAATCTACTTGGCGCCGTCAGCATTTGAAGCTGGCTTCATCTCGACTCGCCACAGCAGTACGGAACTGCAAGCAACGCTAGATGCGGCAGATACCGCCATGAAGTTGCTCAAAACAAACTAACGCTGGCAGCGAAATCGATAGGCATGTCAGCACTTAATTGGAAGACGCAGCCTGCCACTGGGCACAGATTGGCAACCAAATTTAATGAAAGGATAGGTAAATGTACGACTTCTTTGGGCTTGGCAATGCTGTGGTCGATGCAGAAATTACCGTCGATGACGAGTTTCTCGATCGCTTTGAGTTAGCGAAAGGTCAGACATCTCTGGTGGATTCACAACAGATGGCTACCTTGGTTGCAGGCCTCGAAGGACGCAGTCCGCGCAGATGCGCTGGCGGCTCTGCGGGTAACACGACTTATGCCTGCGCCGCATTTGGCCTTAGCGCAGCGTACAATTGCAAGTTGACGGACGACGAGGGGGGACGATTCTTTTATCAGGAAATGAGCGACGCCGGCATTTTAGTCACGCCAGTGCCGCGAAACTCGTCAGATGGTCAACGCTCTGGCCAGTGCCTAGTGCTGATCACCAGCGACTCGCAACGCACCATGTGCACTGACCTGGGCATTTCCGCCCATCTTAGCGTCGACGATATCAATGCCTCCGCGCTGGCCAATTCATCTTGGCTGTACGTTGAGGGATATCTAAGCTCATCTGAATCCAGCACTCGTACCGCCCTGGAATGCTACAGCCATGCAAAACGCAACGGCGCAAAGATTGCTGCCACGCTTTCAGACTTATCCATGATTTCTTTCTTCAAAGAATCTTTGCAAAGTATGTTAGGCGACGGCGTAGACATGCTTTTTGCCAATGAGCATGAGGCCCTAGCCTGGGCGAAAACGGACCGCCTGGATATCGCGATCAAAGAGCTTCGAGATATCGCTCCAGAGATGTATGTGACCCTAGGCCCAGCGGGCTCAACAGCAGTCAGCCCGGAGGGAGTTAAAACCATTGCAGGCGTACCAGCTAACGCCGTCGACAGTACCGGTGCTGGAGATATCTTTGCTGGAGCTGCCATGAGCGCGAGAATCAAAGGAGCCGCACCGGCAGATGCAGCTGGGTTTGCTAACTTTGCAGCTGCGCACTTGGTAGCGCGCATGGGCTCGCGGCTGGACGACATAGAACAGTATCGTAGGTTGCAAGCCAGCTATGCAATGAGCTAGAGCCGGGGCAAGCGCGGCATAGCTTATCTGGGGGGCTAAGCGCCCACTGAAAATTCAATGTGGCGCTCAACCTGCATCTGCTGCAAATTTGTCGTGCAGGCATAAGCATAGACTTCCACACCAGCATGCATAGCTCGCTCCACTCCCTTGGCATAAGCTACGTCAACATCACGAGCTAAGCGCACCCGACTAATTCCTAGATGTTGCACACAAAATAACAGCACGCCTCGGTGGCCGCAGGCTACTACCCGCTGTAACGCTTCAACATGCTTGAGTGCCCTGGCACTCACGGCATCTGGGAAGGCCCCCCAACCCTGCTCCTGGGCCAGCGTTACGCTCTTGACCTCAACATAGGCTGGCCGCTCTAGCCCTTCAACAAGAAAGTCGAAACGGCCACTTTCATCTGGAATTTTGGCTTCAGAACGTACGCTGAGAGCTCCAGCCAAAGGATCAATGACTTGATTCTTCAGAGCTTCGCCGATCAGCGCGTTGGCGCGGTTAGTGTTTACGCTCACCAACCCCTGGGTGGTTTCAACAAACTCTAGCGTGCCAGGGTACTTTCGCTGCGGGTTATCGGATACTGAAAAATAGCTGGTGCTGCCAGGTTCGGCACATCCGGTCATGGCTCCAGTGTTCGGACAGTGCAAGGTCTGCTCAAGACCATTTTCGTCCACAACGTCAGCAAGGAAGCGTTTGTAGCGGCGCAACAGCGTCGCGCGCGTAAGTTTAGGTAGTTGCATGTTCGTTAGCGCCAGGCCTGCAATGCCGCCGCTAACCTATCTAAGCCTAAGGCAATGTCCGCTTGGCCAGTGGTGAAGGCAAAGCGCACATAATTGTAGGCATTTGCAGTGCCAAAGTCGGTGCCGGGCGTTACCGCAATCTGATACTCATTCAGTAGCCGCCAGCAAAATTCCGAGCTTGGCATACCCAGATGAGAGATGTCTGCATAGAGATAAAAGGCGCCATCTGGCATAACCGGAATATTTAACCCCAAGCTGGCGAGCCCAGCGCTGAGTTGTCGC
>MDTB01221470.1_pt1 | contig 10508 bp, 7 predicted proteins | sample 811161 | NCBI WGS metagenome assembly MDTB01 (sample SAMN05326650, study PRJNA326480) | marine metagenome | isolation source: seawater | place: Mediterranean Sea | collected 2009
CAAGTGTTGGTTTTACTATTGTTAGAGATTTTTGGCCCACTTTTATTCTATCTCCTATTGAATATCCATCAAGCAGTTGCATGACATCAAATCTCCCTAATCCCTTTATTTTTACTTCACCAGGAGTTTTTTGAAGTAAATATGCCCGTCCATCATCTTCTCTAAGTGCAACCCATTCTCCTGAGTCTTCCGTTCCCATGGCCTTCCGGGTTGTTTTTATGTTTCAATACCTTCTATTATTTTCAAATTAAGTTACTAATCGGAATAACTTCCTATATTGTTAAATCATGAAGCCATCTCGTCTTTTTTGTGGTTTCCACCATTAATCATGTTTCTTTCTCAGGATTATTTATGATTTGTATGATATTTACTATGTCTATTTCTGGTATATTGTTGTCCGAAAAAACAGTAAAAATTGGTGATGAATTACCACAATTAGAAACGCAATTATTTGCCACCAGTCCCGGACATAGTGTATTCGGTGAATATGTTGGTGCAGAATGGTGTGGGCCCTGCATGAGTAGCGCATCACCCTCTTTGAGTAATCTTAAATCTTCAAATTCTGAGGATTTCACTTTTGTTTCATTTTTTGAAGCCAATGGTAATTATCCAGATGTAACTCCACTAGACCGAATTAATCATGTAACAGGAACTGCTTCGGGAATACCTGTCTTTTCCTTTGCAGACCGACAAAGTGGTTCTTGTTTCAAAGTAGGTGCTGCTGGAGTAAATTATTATGATTCAGACTATTCTAATGGAGGTTGTATGGGTTCTGATTCTAATGATTTCAGTATGGAAATACATACTAATCTAAATCAGACAACTAATTTAGTAATCACTTCATTAGATGTTAACTATCTGGGATCTTCCTCATCGGTCAGTGTTTATGTATACGGTGCTGTAACCGAAAAAATAGGTGCAGATGCATATGACAATGGTAATATGCCACACCACAATTTTAGACAATGGCTCTTGAATCAAGACGAAGATGGTTTCACACAACTTACATTATCTCCCAATAACGTTCAAACTTTAACCTGGGAGACGCCACTAAGCGCCGTCAGGGCTTCATCAGGTAACTCTCAATGGGAAAATTTTTGGCCAGTTTTTGCCCTTATGGATGGCCCTCATGATACATACAATTCAGTAATTACTGCAGTAGATTTAGATATGATTCCATTGATAGATATTGGTATTTCCGAAGCCTCTGTATTGAATGAAGATGGAGGAATAGGTTTCAAGACAGGTGACTTACTTGACATAAATGTCGAAATAATTAACAATGGTGCCGATTCATACTCTGATGGAGGATATATCTCAGTTTACTTACTTGATGGCTCAGAAGAAATATTTATTGATAGTATTGAAATAGAATCATTAGGAATCTCCGATACACAAGATTTTAACACACAATTTGATACGTCCGAAATTTCACTTAATCCTTCAGATTCATCTTCTTTCAGGATAATTTTAACTGATTTGGAAGGAGATAGAGTTTCTCATAATAACTATCTGGATGCATTTGCTTTTCATGATCTACCTCCTACAGCCACAAGACCTATTTCTACAGATCAAACAGTTTTAGATAGAGGCGATATAATACAATTTGAATCTTCTGCATTAGCGAATGATATGGTTGATGATATGTCTACAATGTACCCATACTTGGAGTATTCTAAATCATCTGATATGAATTGGCAAAATTCTTGGATTACAGATGTACAAACTGTCGGAGGAGGGCAAAATACCGTATTTGTTCATACCTTGCATACAGATATATATGCAGATACAGGGAATTATGATATTAGAATAATGTGGACAGATTCTTCTGGTCAACAAAGTGATTGGTTAATAGTTGAAGAGATGTTTGAGTTACGCAATTCACTACCAAGGGTACTTGATACAGATGACCCCGATTACAGAGGTATGCCGGTGGTTAAAGTAGAAATGATGGAACTAATATCTCTGAACGATTGGCCTCTTGTTGCGGATTCTGAATCTAATTTATCTGATTTATCAATAGAAAGTACCGATTCAGAATTCTATGGTTGGGATCCAACATCACTAGAAATATCTGTTAAGTTTGATAGGGTAGTTTGGGATAATGGTAACCCTATTCCTCAAGGAATATATATTTCAATTTCAGATGGAGAAGACACCAATAATGGTATGTTGATGTTTAATGTTGTTGAAAACGGTGCGCCACGCTGGTCCCCAATATCATCTCAATCAATCAATGAAGGAGCATCAATGAGTATGGGTTTGTCTGAGTACTTATCTGATACTGATTCAAATGGTACCTTTGTCTCACCATCTAATCTAATTATTTCTATTTTATCTAATTCCAACGAGGAGTTAGTTGATGCTTCAGTTACTGGTCAATCGATTTCTATTTCAACACTCGATTATGACTCTTTCGGCGTCGCTGAAATTATAATTCGAGCATCTGATGGTAGCCAATTTTCAGATACTAGTATCTCTTTCCACATCCTAAATCTTAATGATGCGCCAATTGTAGACGTCTCACAATTTAGTCACAGTGAAGTTAAATTAAACGAATTAACAGTTTTTGACATTTCTGAGTTTTTATCAGATGTCGATGATCCAGTTGAAGAAATTTGGACCTCTGTTAGTAGCAATCCCAAAGGTGCTGTAACACTCGATCCAATATCGCATCAATTATCTATTTTTTATGAAGAACCAGGGACTAAAACTATCACCATATCAGCCACAGATAGACATGGGGCGTCAACTTCTAGTTCATTTTACATCTCTGTAATGTCAAACAAAATCCTTTCTTGGGATGATGATTACAATGAAGGTGATTTATCAGTTTCATTTGATACAATTGGTTATGGTTCAGAACCTGTATTTGAAGTCAAAAACATTGGAGATATACAGCTTTCCGCAATTAAGATAACTTGGAACATATGCAATGGCGTTACTGGAATATGTCATTCTTATGGTACAGTAAATTATTTTGGCCCATTTTCAGTTATTCCTCAAAGCGGAGGAGGTTTGGTAAATGGCGATTATGTAACTTTGGATTTTGATGCTGTAGATTCAGAAGGTTGGGTCAGGGAAACCTTAGAGAAAGCTAGATTTTATGCAAAGCAAGACTCTAATTACTCTCCGGAAATTATTGACTCAGATGGAGATGGAGTGAGTGACGATTTTGATGCATTTCCCTATGATCCTTCAGAAACAGAAGACATGGATGGCAATGGGATTGGAGATAATGCACAATATGAGGCAGGTCAATCTGTTCTCCCTGGTTTCTCAGTATTTTTGGGAGTATTATCATTTTTAGCAGCAGCGTCTTTATCTCCTAAAAGAAAAATAAAATAACCTATCGAGACAATAATATTTCTTTATTTTTCAAAAAAATCAATTTTATTGATACTCACTCTAGTGACACACCTTCAAGAAGGTCACATGTCTAGGAGTTATCACGAGGGTTCATTGTGGATGTAGAAAAGTCACAAGAAAATGAGGCAGTTATCTCAGAAGATCCTCTCGATTCATGGTCAGAAGGGGCTGCTTTTGGTGTATCTGAAGATAAAGATGAGATATGCGAAATTCCTGTAGAAGAATGGATTCAAGATGTTAAGATGGAATCTACTGCTGATGTTCCTATTCCAACTAAACTGGTTGATAGAGTGATCGGACAAGAAGCAGCGTCCATTGTAATCCGTAAAGCGGCAGAGCAAAGAAGACATGTCATAATGGTAGGGGAACCAGGAACTGGGAAATCTATGCTAGCCAGATCAATGACAGAATTTCTACCCAAAGAACATTTAGAAGACATTTTAGTATACAGAAATATAGATGATGAAAATGAACCTAGAGTTCGTACAGTTCCGGCTGGTAGAGGTTCCAGAATACTTTCAGAACGAAAAGCTCAAGTTAAAATTCAGAAAGAAAAAACTAATCGAACTTTATTATTCATCGCTCTTGTAGTTGGTTCAGCCTTACTCTTAGCCACAATAAGTTCAGGGGACATTTTGACTTTCATATTTGGCTCATTCTTACTAATATTTGGTTACTTCTTTTTGAGGACAAGACTAACTTCAGGAGAGGAGGCAAATATGCCTAAACTTCTCATTAAACATGATTTGAGTGATGAACCTCCTTTCATAGACGCTACTGGTACACTCGCAGGTGCTTTGTTAGGAGATGTCCGTCACGATCCATTCCAATCAGGGGCCGATTTAGCAACTCCGGCCCATGAAAGGGTAGAACCCGGTGCAGTGCATAGGGCTAACAAGGGAGTATTATACATAGACGAAATTCGTATGCTAAGAATGGAAGAGCAACAAGCTCTATTAGTTGCAATGCAGGAAAGAAAACTATCGATAAGCGGCCGTTCTGAGAGATCTTCAGGTGCACTTACAAAATCCGAACCTGTTCCAAGCGATTTTATACTAATTGCTGCAGGTAATTTAGACGGTATACAGCAAATGCATCCTGCATTAAGGAGTCGAATACGCGGATATGGTTATGAAGTATATGTGAATACAGATATGAAGGATACTGTAAGAAATAGGAGAAGGCTAATTCGTTTTATAGCCCAAGAAATTAATAATGAGCAGTCAAAATCTTCTGGTAAATCTATACCACATTTTGATAGAGATTCAACCTCATTAATCTTGAAAGAGGCACAAAGGCGCAGTGGTCGCCGTGGAAAACTATCTCTTAGACTGCGCGAATTAGGAGGTTTAGTGAGGATAGCAGGAGATTTAGCTGCTGAGGAAGGAGCACCACTCACTCGTTCTGAACATGTATTCAGGGCCCGTATGATTGCAAAACCATTAGAACAACAAGTTGCGGATAGATACATAGAACGTCAAGCGGACTATTCCATGCTAGTAAATAGCGGAAATCGCATAGGCCGAGTAAATGGTTTGGCCGTCTTAGGTGCCGATAGTGGATTATCTGATTATTCTGGAATTGTTTTGCCTGTAGAAGCAATGGTCACTCCCTCTCAAGGACGCTCTGGTCATGTTATTGCAACTGGAGGGTTATCCGATTTAGCCAAAGAAAGTGTTGTAAATATAAGCGCAGTAGTTAAAAAATTAACTGGAAAAGATATCAAAGATTTTGATATTCACGTTCAATTTCCCGGTACTCATAATGTGGATGGAGATAGCGCATCAATAACCATGGCAACAGCAATTATTAGTGCATTTGAAGGAATACCAATAGACCAAAATCTTGCAATGACTGGCTCTCTTTCCGTTCGCGGAGAAGTATTGCCTATCGGAGGAGTTACTGCAAAAATAGAGGCAGCAGCAAAATCAGGGATTCAAAGAGTAATAATACCTAGGTCGAATATGCAAGATGTCTTAATTGATGATAAGTGGGAAAATATAATCAAAATAATCCCTGTAGATTCTTTAGATGAAGTTCTACATCATGCTCTAGTTGGTTCTGAAGAGAAAGTAAGCTTAGTTGAGAGACTTGCTCATGTAGTAGATACTATATCGACAGGTAAAGATGTTCAACCATCTGCGTAGTACTTACAACTCTTGATAATAAAAACGAACTCCGAGAAGTCATATGCCTACACAGGGTAGTGGCCGTTCGCCGATGTTCATTCTCTTTCTTGTAGTGTTCATAGATATGATCGGATTTACGATTGTAATTCCTTTCTTGACTTATTTCGTACAAGATTTAGCAACTGCAGATGGAATTACGGATACGGGGAGAAGAGATTTATGGGTCGGCGTGATAATTTCTGTATATTCTTTTGCACAATTTATATTTACGCCAATTCTTGGTTCATTAAGTGATAGATTAGGTAGGAGGCCAATATTACTATTTGGTTTAGTTATGAATACTATCTTCTTTACTGTTTTCGGACTTTCTGGAAGTCTAATGATGGCAATACTGGCTAGATTCCTTGCAGGTGCAGGAAATGGAAACATTGCAGTCGCCAGAGCATATATCGGAGATATTAGCGAACCTAGTAAGGTAGCTAGTAGGATGGGGGCAATTGGAGCGGCGTTTGGTCTTGGTTTCATGATTGGTCCATTTATAGGTGGGCTATTATCTAATCCTGCTACTGGAATAGGAGGGCCCTTTGATACTACATTTTGGATAAAATATCCCTACTTACTTCCTTGTTTATTGTCTAGTTTACTATCATTAATTTCACTAGTAATTGCTATATTAAAATTACCCGAAAGCTTAGATCTAAGATTAATCAAGCCAAAAAATGACGGAGTCTTTGTAGGTCTCTTTGGTGTTTTTAAGGATATAAATAAAGTTATTAAATTACCAGTAATATCTACTTTAATCATTACAAATTTCTTGTTTATAATGGGATTCAGTATGATACATGGAATATTTATCTTATTTACTGCCATGAGTCCTGAAGATGGGGGATTAGGTTTCGATGCAATGGAAAATGGTTGGGTATTCGCATTCATTGGGTTACTTGGTGTAATAGTTCAAGGTGGATTAATTGGAAAAATTACAAAGATATTTGATTTAAAAAAACTTATGATTTTTGGTACAGTAATCTGTGGACTTGGAATTGCTAGCATACCGTATGTGCCAAGTCAAATGAGTTGGATTATTTTCATATCTTCATCATTAATTGCTGTTGGAAATGGTATATTCTCACCCACACAATCTTCTCTACTAACGTTCGAGTCATCTGATAGAGGCTATGAACTAGGTATGATAATGGGGGCACAAGAAGGATACGGGGCTTTGGCTAGAATATTTGGGCCTTTACTGGCTGCATATCTATGGTCATTGACTGTAGAAGGGAGTGGGTTATGGACATATCATACTTCTTTTAGAGTTGCAGGTTTTATTTTTATTATAGCTGCAATATTACAATTTAAACTATTTAGAAACTCAAAATATCAATAAGCGATATCTTAGAGCACTATAGTTATGGGGATACCAGCCGTCATTGCTCATGGAGGGGCCGGACCAGGTCCAGAAAGGGGAGAAAATGTGAAAATTGCTGTTAGGGTAGCTTCAAAAATATTGGAATCAGGAGGTTCTGCGATAGATGCAGCAATTGAGGCCTGTGTAGTTCTTGAGGATGATCCCGCTTTCAATGCAGGCACAGGCAGTGTATACAGAACTGATGGGTCGGTTCTTGTTGATGCTTCAATACAAACGTGTGATGGAAGACTTGGTTTTGTAATTGCCATGTCAAATACTCCAAATCCAATTCGAATTGCAGCTGCATTATTGCATGAAGAAATTAATGGATTAGCAGGTAAAGGTGCTAGAGAATGGGCAGATAAAAGAGGCTTTAGAAATTCAGAAGTAGAGGGCCGAACTCCTCTGGAGGGCATTGGCGATACAGTAGGAGTGATAACTAGAGATAAAAATGGTTTTTTCGCATGCGCTACGAGTACAGGTGGTTGTTCCTTTAGGCCCCCTGGGAGGGTCGGAGATGTCCCGCTTCCAGGTTCAGGTTTTTGGACAGAAAAAGGAATAGCAGTAGCAGCAACTGGAAATGGTGAAGTGATTACCAAGAACTTACTTAGTTATAGAATTTTAAATAAATTTTCTAATTCATCAGATAGCCTTGAGGACTCAATTTCATGGGGATTGAATGAATTTATTGATGATTCAATTTCTGTTGGATTAATATCTTTAAGTGATACCGGCAAAGGTGTTGGTTTAGCTAATACAGACATGCCATGGTCTACTTGGATTGGTAATTAATGGTGAAATGAATTAGGGATGCTCTTAAGGATGAATCTATGTTCGGAGGTTTAGAGATGATGTCATGTCAGAACTTGAAAAACGTATCCAACAAATCGCACACGTCTTGGGTCAATTAGATGATACTCAAGTTCCTAGAAATATTCGTTCATCTGCTAAAGATGCTATAGACAAGTGGTTGATGAATAAAAATAAAGATATGGATATAAGACTGGGAATGACTGCTTCAACATTGGATGATATCTTTAATGATCCAAATTTACCAAGTCACTATGGTCCTTTATGCTTGCAAATTCAAACAGCTTTAGAATCCCTCCTCAATGAGGTTAGATAATATTTTTTTTGAAGTATTTCAAATTTAGAATAAGTATGGCCATATAATAAAACCAGAAACAATAAACATTATTGCGGCTATTGTTAAATCAATTATCTGCCAAGATTTTGGTTTGTTTAGAAGGGGAGACATGAATTTAGCACCATATCCTAGAGAAAAGAAGAACAAAAAAGATGCTGAAGCAGCACCAATACCAAATGCAAGTCTTTCATCTCCAAAATATCTACTTGAAGTTCCTCCAATTAGTAGTAATGTATCTATGTAAACATGAGGATTCAAGAATGTAAATGCTAAACAAGATAATATCGTTGCACCTAAATCCTTTGTCAAATCCCCTTCAATATTTATCCCTGTAGGATTCAATGATGATTTAATTCTAAGAATGCCATAAGAAGTAAGGAAAATAGTTGCCATTATCGACATCCACATAGCGATTTCATCTATGGATGAAAGAAATACTCCCAGCCCTAAAACTCCTATTGCTATCAGAAAGGCATCAGAAATTGAACAAATAAGGCAAGATATGAAAACATGTTTTTTCATCAATCCTTGCCGCAGAACAAAAACATTTTGAGGTCCAAGAGCAAATATCAGAGAGATGCTTATTACAAATCCTTCGAGCCAAATAGACTCTAATGACAATCAAGTCGCCCTTCTTTCCATTGCCTTAGGCCTTAGTTTAGTATAGCCGCATTTGCGACATGATCGGGGCTTTGAACCTCTATGGGTCGCTGAACAATTCATACAAATCCATTTCTTCAGAAGTCTTGCCTCTGCAACAGGATGCCTAGTAGCCATATATTTCACCCGGACTAACTATCATTGATAACCGCTTCCCACAATAATCATCCATTTAATTGTAAAAAATCGGTAAGAAAGCATTAGCAACATCATTAGCTTCTATGTTCTATGTCATGTAAGAGTGAACTATGATTACAAGAAAAAGGGCAACAGCAATCATTTGTAAATAATCTATTTAGAAAATATAGATAATGTATTTTTTAAATTATATAATCAATATAGTTAGTGTAGAAAACGTAATACTAAGAAGAATATCAAGTTATATATATTGTTACATCTTCGGATATATTGTGACATATAGTAGCGAATCTCAGTCGGAAGTAAGAAAAATTCAATTAACTGGTGGTTCAACATATATAGTTAGTCTTCCTAAAAAATGGATTACTGAGCACGGTTTGGGTGCCAAAGATCAGGTAAGAATTGAATGGCGTCCTTCAGGTACTCTAAGAGTAATTGCAGATGCATCAAAAATTGTTAGGACCAGAGTAGTTGATATAAATTGTAAAGAAATTCCTGATCATATGATTTTTGATCATTTAGTCTCAGCTTATTTATCTGGTGCTAATAAGATTATTATATCGTCGGATAATGGAATTTCTCGAAAACAGAGTAAAATTCTTCGTAATTTTATCAAGTCAACAAGAGGTCTAGAGATTCTAAATGATCAAGGAAATAGGTTGGAAATGATAAGTCTATTAAATCCTTCAGAAATGCCATTGTATTCGAGTATAAACAGGATGTATTTATTGATTTCAAGACAAGTCAGAGATTTTTCAGATGTATTAATGGGGGGTGAAAAAGAAATTCTAGAAGATTCATCAGATAGAGAAGATGAGGTTGACGCATTAAGATTGCTCTTAGAGAGGCAAGTAGGTCAAATTTTAGAATCAGCCAGTATCGAAGATTCTCTTGGGACCTCAAGGTGGGAGGCATCCGAGTTATGTAAATTAGTTAGAACTCTAGAAAGAATGGGCGATCATAGTTTTGCTTTATGTGATTTAGCCAATTCATATGCTGTCCCTAAATCGATAAATATGGCTTCTCTACCTGTTTCTATAATTCCTATTTGGCAAATGTCAATAAAATTACTTGTTTCAAATCTTAGAAAGAGGAAAATTACAGAAATTCATACAGCAAAATCTCAACTATTATCTGCACGACAAGATTTACTCCAGTATGAAGAAGAATTGAGGTCTAGTGATATAGAATTACAGGATGCACTATTCATGGATAGGGTTTCTGAATCACTAAGAAGAATGTGTTCATATTCAATTAATATGGCTGAAATTTTGATGAATATCCAAACTCACAGAGAATCGACTCAGATATATTCATGAGTCCAAAAAGATCCTGATTTTAGTTGAATAAATTATATTTTCTCCAATGTTTGTAATTTTGATAAAAAATACGAAATTTGTAAACGGTACAATTATATGCCCATGCTAATACTATTGCAAATGAATAATTGAGTTGTGGTTAATTTAAAAATTTGATTTTAGGGGTCGGGGATACATGACCCCCGGCCCCCTTATGTCACTCGGCCTAAATTAATGGCTGAAGAACTGCTACTGTTCCGCTGACCTCGTTTGCCACAATAAGCATTGGTGCTCCGTTGGGACTATCTGCTCCCGATACGAATGCCATTGCCTCGGGAGATACGTGGTCGTGCATGTACACG
>MDTB01099006.1_pt1 | contig 10506 bp, 10 predicted proteins | sample 811161 | NCBI WGS metagenome assembly MDTB01 (sample SAMN05326650, study PRJNA326480) | marine metagenome | isolation source: seawater | place: Mediterranean Sea | collected 2009
ATATATTACTTTTCTAATCTTAAAACATTTTTAAAAATGGAATCAAAATCAAAAAAAATTGCACACATCCTATGTATAGACGATGATGACAAAATAAGGCAACTAATTTCTAAATTTCTAATAAAAAATAATTTTATTGTTTCATCTGCTGAAAATCCGTTATTAGCTGAAAAACTAATTAATTTTTTTAAGTTTGACCTTCTAGTTCTGGATATAATGATGCCAAAAATAGATGGAATTACGTTTTTGGAAGCTTTTAGAAAAAAAAATCCTCGGCTACCAGTTTTAATGCTTTCTGCATTAAGTAATATTGATAAAAAAATTATCACTTACAAAAAGGGTTGTGATGATTATTTAGTTAAACCCTTTGAACCAATGGAACTTATTCTTAGAATAAATAAACTTTTAAGTCCAAGAATTAATTCTAAGATTAATGAAATAATTCGATTTGGAGAATTTGATTATGATTTAAATCTGCAAGAATTAAGAAAAAATAAAAAAATCATTAAACTAACACATTCAGAAAATTTAATTCTAAATTTTCTTGCACAGAATATAAATTCAACAATAAGCAGGGATAAAATTTCTAAAAAAATTGGAATTGATGGAAATTCCCGTTCAGTAGATGTTTTTATAACGAGATTACGTAAGAAAATTCTAAACCTTGATGGCACTTCCTTTATAAAAACCTCGAGAAATGAGGGATACATACTAAAAAGTGATTTTAATGTTTAATATTAAAAAATTCCTTCCAAAGAAAATTCTTGGAAGATTACTTTTTGTATTTTTCGTACCTCTTATTTGTATTCAAATTTTGATAGTTTTATTATTTTATGACAGACATTGGGAAAAAATTACAACTAGATTTGCAAATATTGCCAGCAATCAAATTAATCTAATAATTTATGAGTATGAAAACGGGACAGACAAGGCCATCTCGCTTTCAAGATATTTAAATGTAGAATTATCAATTGAAAGCTCAGATTCTTTTATAAAATTATCAGAAATATCAAAGTCATTTGTTCAAAAAAATATTACAAACACTTTAAAAAGTAGAGTAAATAACAGTCTAAAAGTTTCTTTTAGCAATGAGAAAATCATAATCTATGTTCCAGTGAAAAATGAGATCTTAAAGTTATCATTTCCAAAAAAATATTTGGTAAGCGAAACTCCCATCATTCTTTTTCTTTGGATTATATCTTCATCAATTATTCTATCCATAATTGCTTTTTTATTTTTAAGAATACAAGTAAGAGCTATAACAAGATTAGCAAAATTTTCGGAAGAATTTAGTATTGGAAAGGAAAATAAAAGATTTAAACCGGAAGGTGCAATCGAAATAAGAATGGCGGGAAATGCATTTATAAAAATGAAAAATAGAATAAAAAACCAAATAAATAATAGGTCGGATTTTTTAGCTGGTATTTCTCATGATCTCGGAACTGTATTAACAAGGATAAAACTCCAAATTGAATTAGTAACAAAAATATCTGAGATAGAGAACATAAAGCAAGATGTAAATTCTATGCAAATTTTACTTCGTGAATATCTTGATTACTCTGAGAATGACAGAAATATCGATAAGATAAAAAAAATAAAAATTTCAAATTTTGCAAAAAAAGTTATTTCGCAAACTAAAAAAAACTTTCACGGAAAAAAAGTAGAGTTGTTTTGTTCTCCAAACATTATTATTCAACAAAAAGAGAACAACTTATATCGAGTCTTTTCAAATATACTAAATAATGCTTGTAAATTTGGAGATAGAGTTTTGATAGAGATATTAGAAAGCAGAAAAAATATACAAATCAAGATTGAAGATAATGGACCTGGAATACCATCAAATGCGAAAAAAAAAATCTTTAAACCATTTTTTAAAATAGACTCTTCAAGAAATCAAAATTATTTAGGTTCTGGCTTAGGGTTAAGCATTGCTAATGAAATAATGTCTGGAATTGGTGGAAGGATTGAGATAGAAAAATCAAAAATAGGTGGTTCATGCTTTATAATAATTTTCCCTAAATATTAATTATTGCTAAGATATTTTGATTTTTCTTCTGCTTTCAATATAGCAGTCTGAAATATTTTAGAAAATATTTTGTCTTTTTTAAAATAATTAATAGCCTCCTCTGTCGTCCCTCCTTTACTTGTAACTTTGGAGATCAAACTTTCTAAATTTTCATTATTTTTATTTAAAAAATCATGAGTTCCTCTGAGTAAGCTAAATACTAGCTCCTTGGAATCCTTAACAGAAAATCCATTATTCTTAGAAATATCAATTATAGTTTTTAAAAAAAAGAAAAAATACGCTGGTCCACCACCAAAAAGAGCAGTAAAAAAATTCATATGATCTTCTTTTTTCATCCAATATACGACACCTAATTTATAAAAAATAAATTCAATTTTTTTCCGTTCCTCCTCATTAATTTTTATTTTACAAAATAATCCAGTTGCACTTGACTCAACATAAGAAAAAATATTTGGCATTGCTCTCAAAATAATATTTTTATCCGGAAAATAGGACATGATATTTTTTATTTTTAAGCCGGCTATCATTGAAATAACAATATTCTTGTTATTTATAAACTTTGCAGTCTCTCTAAGTAAACTTTTAGAAACATTTGGTTTTACACATAATACTACAAAATCATATTTTTCAAATTTAATATCATCTAACTTATAAAAAAAATTTAGTTTATCGAATGTTTTTTTTAAACTAACAACTTTTCTTTTATTTTTTTCAACTACATCAACCCTTAGGTTATTGTTTTCCCATTTGGTCAATAAAATTTTACCTAAATTACCACAACCTATTAAAAGAATTTTTTTCCCCATTCAGGCCTCGCCGATTGTTTCAAATATCGCGTTATTAATAGATTGTTGTGGTTTTTCATTTTTATAAATTAAAGTTTGAAAAGCTGGATAGAATTTATCACACTCTTGAACGATGCTATCAATGAAGTCTTCAATTTGCTCTGTAGCTAAAAATTTGACTCCTTTTATTGATACATTATGCCGAAAAAACAAACACGATCTTCGTGAAGAGTATCCAAAAAAACCTAATAAAGTTTGCTCATTAATTAATGATAGTAATTTATAAATTCCTACCAGGCTTTTTTTAGGAATTTTAATATTCAAGTCATTATTTATTTTTATCAATCCATTATTTTTTGACCAATTAAATTTTAGTTCATAGATAGACCATAAACCCTCAAAAAGAATAGAAATTTCATTTTTATCATTCCTAAAAAAATTTAAATTATAAGCTGCTATAATTTCTTCAATTTCATCTATAGGATTCATGAAAATATTTAAAGTATTTTCACTATATGAACTCATAAAAATATAATATTATAAAATAAACTAATAATCAACAAGTTATAGTGGTTAAAGTGATAAGAAATACAACATGTAGTAATTTCAATCAAGTTCGAAAATTCAAAAAGGTTTAATTATGATTTGGACTTATATTATAAATTTTTTAATATTTTCATATTTTATTTTTTTTATATTTTGGTTAATTTCACTTTATAACTCTTTGAAAAAGAAAAAACACACCAAAGAAAAAACATACCTGATATATGTTTCAATTTTTTTAATTTTTACTTATCTAATTAGTTTTTTAGTGTTAAAAATTCCAACTTAATAAATTTATAATTATGTATATTGTTACAGGTGGTGCAGGTTTTATAGGTTCTAATGTTGTTAAGTTTTTAACTGAAAACTTGAACTCAAGAGTTTGTGTTGTTGATAAAATTAATAATTTAAATAAAAAAAATCTTGCAAAAAGAAAAAATATCATTGTTATTCATCCAGAAAAGTTAAATAATTTTTTAAAAAATAATGAAAAAATCATAGATGTTGTTATTCATTTTGGAGCAATCACCTCAACTACAGAAACTAATGCTAAGGAAATTATCAAAAACAATATTGAGCTCTCCTTACTCTTATGGCACTGGTGTTCAAAACATAAAAAAAGAATAATTTATGCTTCATCCGCAGCAACTTATGGCAACGGAGAAAATGGTTTTAATGATACTAATTCTTTGAATAAGCTTTGTGAACTTAAGCCATTAAACTTATACGGTTGGTCAAAACACATAATCGACAAATATTTTATTGAGTCATCAGTTAATAAAATTAGACCAAAACAATGGATTGGATTAAAATTTTTCAATGTTTACGGTCCCAATGAATATCATAAAGGTGAAATGCAAAGTATTATTTTTAAAATTTTTAAAAAAATAGAGTCTAATAAAAAAGTAAATTTATTTAAGTCTCATAACAAAAAGTATAAAGATGGAGAGCAATTAAGAGATTTTATTTATGTTAAGGATATTCTGAAGATTATTCAATGGTTTATAGTTAATAAAAAGATTAATGGTATTTTTAATATTGGGACTGGTAAAGCTAGAACTTTTAATGATTTGGCTCAAAACGTTTTTAAATATACCAATAAAAAAAAAATTATACATTTCATTGATACGCCTATTAAGATAAGAAAAAAGTATCAATATTTCACTGAGGCCAATGTTTGTAATCTTAGAAGAATTGGTTATAGTAAGGAATTTTATTCTTTAGAAGAGGGGATTGAGGATTATATAAAAACTTATCTTCTTAAAAAAGACAGATTTAACTGATGTATATCCATAATTTAAATCCGATTGCGCTGGAAATTTTTCAATTAAAAATTTATTGGTATTCCCTTTCATATATTTTTGGCTTTATACTCAGCCTTTACTATTCTAAATTTTTAATTAGAAATTATTATCACAAGTTTGATGAAAAAAATATTGATGATTTTCTAACTTGGGCAGTTCTAGGAGTTATACTCGGGGGAAGAATGGGGTATATCGTTTTTTATAATTTTGACTTTTATGCTAATAATCCCGTTGAAATTATAAAAATTTGGCAAGGAGGAATGTCATTTCATGGTGGTTTGATTGGTCTAGTTTTTTCAATATTTTTATTCTCGTCCCTAAATAAAATATCTTTTATTATTCTCTCTGAAATTGTTGCTTCGTGCGCACCAATTGGTTTGTTCTTAGGAAGAATTGCAAACTTCATTAATGGTGAGCTCTACGGCAAACCAACCAATGGTGAGTGGGGAGTTATTTTTGATACAACAACAATGATACCGAGACATCCTAGTCAACTGTATGAAGCATTTTTTGAAGGGGTAATCATATTTTTTATAATATTCTTTTTGTATAAAAGTAAAAAATATAAGATATTTTATCCATCATCAATTTTTTTGATACTTTACAGTTTGTTTAGAATTTTTATTGAATTCTTTAGGGAGCCAGATGAGCATATTGGTTTTATCTTTGGTTATTTTACTCTAGGACAATTATTGTCAATTCCAATGATTATTTTAGGACTAATTTTAATGAAATTTAAAAGAAATGATTTCTAAAATTCCCTCTAATCTCAGGCTTTTTATTAAAAAAAAAAAGTCTATTTCTATAGATGAATATATCAATTTCTGTTTGTTTAATGATAAGAATGGCTATTATCAAAAGCAAAAATCCATAGGGAATGATTTCACTACATCCCCAGAAGTAAGTCAAATTTTCGGAGAAACAATTGGATTTTTATTACTGTACCTTAAGAAAATAAATAGAATAGATTGTTCAAAAATCATTGAATTAGGGCCAGGAAATGGGACTTTAACTTCTGATATTTTAAACATATTTAAAAAAAATAGTAGTGCTGAAGAATGGGATTTCTTGCTAATTGAAAAAAGTGATACTCTTAAAAAAAAACAAGTGAAAAAATTAGAAAAATTTCATTCATCTTCAATAAAAATTAATTGGAGCAAGAAACTTAATCTTATAAATGAAAAAAAACCTTTGTTTATTTTTTGTAATGAATTCTTTGACTCCTTGCCAATTAATCAATTTGTAAAACTGGAAAATTTCTGGGTCGAGAAAAGAATATCTATTAATGAGTCAGGAAATTTGTATTATTTATATAATAAAACACAAAAAAAAATTCCAAATTTTTATAAAAAATCTAAAACAGGCTCATTAATTGAAATTTCAAATTTATTAAATGAAGTGATTAATAAAATTTTTGAGCATATTGCAAATTTTGGTGGAGCTTTTTTATTAATTGATTACGGTCCTTTTGAAAAAAAAAATATTGACACTTTACAATCAATTTATAAAAAAAAGAAATGTGGAATACTAGAATATCCATGCTTTTCAGATATTACACACCATATCGATTTAAAATATATTCATGAACTTTCAAAAAAAAAAAGATTAAGCTGTTATGGTCCAATTTCACAGAAACAATTTTTATTAACATTTGGGGCTAAAGAAAGATTAAAAGTTTTAATTAATTCAACAAAAAACCGTTATGATATAGAATCTATCATAAATGGTTATAATAGATTGTTAGATATTAACCAAATGGGGGAATTATTTAAATGTATGTTGTTTACACGTGAAAACTTAAAGTTTCAAATTGCATAAATATATGGATAGCTTTTTAAAAGGAAAAGTTTTTTTTCGAAATTTAGAAAATAAGTTTTTTGCATTTTTTTCCAAAAATGGAGGAATAAGTGGAGGAAGTTATTCCTCACTCAATTGCTCTTTAAATAACAAAGATTTAGAAAAAAATGTTATAGCTAATAGAAGAATAGCCTGTAATAAAGTGGGTATTATCCCCGAAAATTTAATTATGCTTAATCAAATTCATTCAAATAAGGTGATTGAAATAAGTCAAAGAAATAAAAATAATTTGTTTTCAGCTGATGCAATGATTACTAAGGAATGTAATATTGCTCTTGGGGTAACTACTGCTGATTGTGCCCCCATAATATTTATAGGAAAAAAAACTATAGGAATTGCTCATGTAGGATGGAAGGGTTTATTAGGGGATATAATTAACAAAACAATTACATTATTAAAAAAAAACGAGAAAGTCGAGGATATAAGATGTTTCGTTGGTCCTCATATCTCAACAGATTCTTTCGAAGTAAAGAAAGATTTTATTTCAAATTTAGTTGATAACCACAATCAATTTCGAAAATTTATTAAAGTTAAAAAAAATCGATTTTTTTTTGATTATGCTAGATTAATTTTTTACAAAATTAATTCAGAGAAAATTAAACATTATGTTAACCTTAATTTAGATACTTATACAAATCCCAAATTTTTTTTTAGTTACAGATACAACCGGAAAAAAAATCTGGAATGTGGAAGGCAGGTTAGTATTGTGGGTATTAGAAAAAAAAAAATGACATCATGAATAAAGTTATTATTATAATAATACTTTCAGGACAAAATAATGAAAATTGTATCAGGAAACAGTAATATTAAAATTGCAAAGGCAATTGGAGAATATCTTAAAGTTCCGCTTGTAAAAGCCTCAATTAAAAAATTTCCCGACAAAGAAATTTTTGTTGAAATACAAGAGAATGTTAGAGGAGAGGATGTTTTTGTTGTTCAATCAACTTCATTTCCTGCCAATGATAATTTAATGGAATTACTAATTATTTTAGATGCCTTAAAAAGAGGATCCGCTCAGAGAATTTCCGCAATAATGCCTTATTATGGATACGCAAGACAGGACAGAAAGTCAGGGCCAAGAACACCGATCTCAGCAAAATTAGTTGCAAATTTAATCAGTATTGCTGGAGCCGACAGAGCGCTAATGGTAGATTTACACGCTGGACAAATTCAAGGTTTCTTTGATATACCAACAGACAATTTATATGCTGCACCAGTTTTTATCAAAGATATAAAAAATAGACTTGATGTATCAAATACGATTATTGTGTCTCCAGATGTTGGTGGTGTTGTTAGAGCGAGAGCGATCGCCAAAAAAGTAGACTGTGACTTAGCAATTATTGATAAAAGAAGAGAAAAAGCTGGTATTTCTGAAGTAATGAATATCATAGGTAACGTTGTTAATAAAAATTGCCTATTAATTGATGACATTTGTGATACTGCTGGTACATTGACAAACGCTGCAAAAGCATTAAAAGAAAATGGAGCCAAAACTGTTTTATCCTATATAACACATGGTGTTTTTTCTATCCCGGCAGTTGAAAGAATAAATAAATCTCCGATTGATAAAATGATAATAACTGATACTATTCAATCAACTAATGAGGTGATGCAATCCTCAAAAATTGAACAAATAACAATAGCACCTTTAATAGGTGAGGCAATAAATAGAATTAGTGATAATAGATCTGTTTCAAGCCTATTTGCTTGAATGTTTGGAGATAGACTTATGGATAAAGTTGAAGAATTGAGTGCAAAAAAAAGAATAAGTTCTGGGACCGGAAATTCTAGACATATAAGGAGTGAAGGAGATGTGCCAGCAATAATATATGGAGAAAATAAGGATCCTGTTTTAATTTCAGTTGAATCTAAAATTATCAAAAAACTAATTAATCAACCAGGTTTTTTTTCAAAACAGTTTGATTTAAAGGTTGGAACAGATCTTTATAGAGTATTACCAAAAGACCTACAAATTCATCCTGTTAAAGAAACAATTGTTCATTTAGATTTTTTAAGGATAGGTGAAAATACAAAGGTAGTTGTTTCAGTTCCCGTTAAGTTTATAAATGAAAATCTATGTCCTGGTCTAAAAACTGGAGGTGTAATAAATATTGTTCGTCATGAGGTAGAGGTCAAATCTCCTGTAAATAAAATTCCACAAATCCTTGAAATTGATCTTAATGGCTTGGAGGTTGGTGATAGCATACATATTAGTAATGTTAACCTTGATAGTGAAGTTAAACCAACAATAACTGATAGAGACTTTACTATTGCTACAATTGCTCCGCCAACTGTTGTAACTGTTGAAGAAAAAGTAACAGATGAAAAATCTGAAGAAAAGACAATCGAAGCAGAAAATTCTGGGAAAGATGAAAAAACTGGGGACAATAATGAGAAAAAAGAGTAATTTTTTTTAAATGATTATCTTAGCCGGCCTAGGAAATCCTGGTAAAAGATATCTTAATACTCGTCATAATGTTGGTTTTAATATAATTGATTCTATTAAGGAAAATTATAAATTTCCTTCATTTAAAGAAAAATTTTTAGGTTCTTATTCTAAAAAAAAGTTTAGTGACATTGATATAGTTTTAATAAAACCAATGACATTCATGAATTGTTCTGGTAATTCAATTGAAAGAATAATTAAATTTTACAAATTAGACTCAAAAGATCTGATAGTTATTTATGATGACTTTGATATGACAATTTCAAAAATAAGAATTAAGGACTCTGGAAGTCATGGTGGACACAATGGTGTAAAAGACATAATTTCAAAAATTGGTAACAATTTCATTAAATTCAAAATTGGAATAAAATCCGACCCAATTGTAAGTGATCCAAAAAGTTTTGTATTAAATAAGTTCACAAAAGAGGAAAAATCACACATTGATGATTTAAATAAAAAAATAGTAAGGAATTTTAAATTATTAATTATGAAAGATTTTGAAACATTTTTAAATAAGTTAAACAATGGGTTTTAATTGCGGAATTTTAGGGTTACCAAACGTTGGAAAATCAACGTTATTTAATGCACTTACTTCAAGTCAAATAGCTGACTCTCAAAATTATCCATTTTGTACAATAGAACCAAATATTGGTAAAGTTGTAGTTCCAGATAACAGACTAAGCGATATTTCACAAATTTCTAAATCACAAAAAACTATATATAATCAACTCGAGTTTGTTGATATTGCTGGTCTAGTAAAGGGAGCAAGTAGGGGGGAAGGATTAGGCAACAAGTTTTTATCAAATTTAGGAAATGTAGATGCATTAATACATGTAGTAAGATGTTTTGAAGATTCAAATATAACTCATGTAGATAACAAAATTGATCCATTAAATGATATAAAAACAATAGAAACAGAATTGCTACTATCTGACCTCTCTAAGGTTGAAAATATTTTGAATAATTTAATAAAAAAAAATAAAGGACAGAAAATAGACAAGATCCTTGAAAGTACTCTTGGATATATAAAAAAAAACCTCAATGATGGAAAATTAATTAATGAATTGAATTTTGATAACGAACAAAAAAAAATTATAGAAGACTATAATTTTATTACATATAAGCCATTTCTTTTTGTCTGTAATGTAGACGAGAATTCATTACAAAATGGCAATGACTTTTCAAAAATAGTTGAAGATTATGCATTGGAAAAAAAATTTGAAAACCTTTTAATTTCGGCTTCAATTGAATCAGAGATTTCACAAATAGACGATATGGTAGAAAAAAAAGAATTTCTAAAAGAGTTAGGAGTTACTGAAACTAGTCTCTCTAAGTTAATAAAGAAAGGGTATAAACTTTTGGATTTAATTACTTTTTTTACCTCTGGAGAAAAGGAATCGAAAGCATGGTCAATTATAAAGGGAACGCTTGCGCCTGAAGCAGGTTCAAAAATACACACAGATTTTCAAAGGGGTTTCATTAAAGCTGAAACTATAAGTTTTGAAGATTTTATAAATTACAAAGGAGAATTTTTTTGTAAAGAGG
>MDTB01124886.1_pt1 | contig 10506 bp, 8 predicted proteins | sample 811161 | NCBI WGS metagenome assembly MDTB01 (sample SAMN05326650, study PRJNA326480) | marine metagenome | isolation source: seawater | place: Mediterranean Sea | collected 2009
CCACCGGATTTCAAATCCGGCGCTCTACCAGGCTAAGCGACGTCCGCAGTGTTGACTCCGAGACACTGCTCGGATATGTGTTTCACCCTTCTCAACTGTAGAATCCAGGGCGGCACCAAGCTGGCAATGTATCAGCGGCACCCGGATGGGTCAAACCGATGAACAGTACCATAACCACGATGAAGAATACTGGGAACAGTGCTGTAGCGGTGAGCACTCGACTGTCGGGATCACCCTGTAGATGCATAAAGATCGCAGAGATACCAACGCCCTTGACGATTCCAACCGATACGAGAATGAATACAACGACATCCATGCTCACAGTACCCTTCATTGAGAAGGTAAGTGCTACAGCAACCACTTCGATAGCGGTGAATATCATCAGCACCCAGAAGTTGAATGCGTATCGATCGAATCCGAGAATTGTATGATGTCCATGTTCACCCATTTTGATGCCTCCTTAATACAGATAGAATGCGGGGAAGACCAATACCCAAACCAAGTCCACAAAGTGCCAATACAGCCCGAAGTACTCAATGCTCACAGCATTTTCAGGTGTGTAACCACCACGGAATGCTTTGAGCACCATATAGGCGAGCGCAACCATTCCACCAAACACGTGCACACCGTGCGTACCCGTGGTCACGTAGAAGGTAGAGGCCGACATCCGTATGTCGAAAATCGCGTCGTTTCCAGGTGTACAAGCATGGGCCGCTTCATCGTACAGGTGACAATATGTGTACTCAGATGCATGTATTGTGAAATGATCATCCATCAAACTCGGGGCATAGAAGATTGGATGATCATGATCTCCAATCTCAAATCCGACAAACCATTCAATCAACTTGAAGCACAAGAACAGAGTTGCAAGAGCAAGTGTGGATAAGAGATACTTTCCAACCTTGCTGTTTCGCTCTGCATCACTTAGACTGGTATCCTTTGCAGTCTTCAATGCCAGTACAATCGTGTATGATGAAATAATCAGAGCAAAGGTGTTGATTGCACCAGGGATTAGAGTATCTGGCATGAACTGCAACACTGCATTTGCATTTTCTTGGTGATATCCTCCCTCAGCAATAAAGTAAGATGCGGGCAACCAGCAAGAAGTCCCAGGCTCAATTGGAATACCTGCTGCCTGACTGGTCTCAAACAATTCTACACAATTGTCGAATCCTGTACGATATCGAATATATGTGCTGAACAAACTGCTGAACACCATCATTTCAGACATCAAGAACATCCAGATAGCAACCTTTCGAATATCAATGGATTTGAAGGGTGTTCCAACTGCCTTTGGCTCATATGCGCCACTAAAGCTCCAATCTTGTCTCCACCAAACGAAGAACCCTGCAAACATCACTGAGAGTCCGACGATAAGAACTCCAATTTGAGAGGAGTGAATCGCATAATCCCAAACATTGTCTGCATCATTCCATGATTGAGTGAACACCTTGGTAAATCCGAGCAAAAACAGACTCGAACCCAGTGCGATCATAATCGGCGCCCATGAATTGTGGGGCGCTCCACCAACGACACCGTGCCCGTAGTCGAACTCCCAATCGTGTGGTCCCCAATGACTGTCCTGATGGTGATGCCCATGGTCATGGTCATCGTGTCCGTAACTCATTCTTCTTCACCTCCATGACCCTCTTCAGGAATCATCATCCACTCAATCAAACGACCAAACAATCCCGGTTCGCCTTCATCATGAATCTCTGCGAATTCCTGGACAGGCAAGTCACTTGGATTGTGTGAAGGAGTAGGGGGTGGGCTTGACACCATCCATTCCATGGACCATCCTCCCCAAGGGTCGTTTGGTGCTTTTTGGCCACGTAGTCCGCTGCTAATCATGTTGTAGACTAGGATCAGATTGCTAGCAAAGAACATGAACGCAGCGATGGTGATGAGCATGTTCCAATCTGCTGCTTCCGCTGGCAACGCGAAATATTCGTCAGTCGTGATGAAGTAGGTGTGCTGCCTTCGTGGCATGCCTTGGATTCCAAGTCGATGCATCGGCCAGAATACCAAGTTGTACGAAATGAATCCTGTAATAAAGTGAATCACTCCTACCCTTTCGTTCATCATCTTACCTGTAGCCTTAGGGAACCAGTAGTAAATTCCTGAATACAATCCAAAGATAATCCCGCCCACGAATACGTAGTGGAAGTGTGCGACGACGAAGTAGGTCTCGTGCAGGTGCAAATCCATGGCGACCGCAGGGAAGTACATTCCAGAGATTCCACCAAGTGTGAAGGTGACCAAGAACCCAAGAGCCCAAAGGGTGTGAGTACGATACACCAAACTTCCACCATGCATGGTTTGTAGCCAATTGAATACCTTGATTCCAGTAGGCACAGCGACAAGCATGGTTGTCAACATCGTGACGAATCGCAACACAGGACTCATCCCAGATGTGAACATGTGGTGGCCGTAAACGATGAACCCAAGAATTCCAATGCCTGCAAGAGCGAAGACCATCGACTTGTAGCCGAAAACAGTTCTTCGTGCACTTGTAGATAGAACCTCGGAAATGACACCAAATGCAGGAAGTACAACCACATACACCTCAGGGTGCCCGAAGTACCAGAACAAGTGACTCCACAGTAACGGATCACCGCCAGCAGCCACCTCATAGAATACGGTTCCAATTGTCCTGTCTAACAGAACTTGAATCAGTCCGATACCGAAGGCAGGGATGGAAATGAATAGCATCAGTGTTGCAATCAGCATTGACCAAGAGAACAGAGGCATCTGCATCCAACCCATTCCGGGTGCGCGCATGGTACAGAAGGTAGTCATGAAGTTGATTCCTGCAACCGTAGATGAAGCGACAAGCAATATTTGTCCAGCTACCCACATAGTGGCACCTGAATGTGCAGTATTCGATACGACATAAGGTGCATAACCGGTCCAGCCAGTATCCGCACCTTGTCCACTAAAGACTCCAGTAAAGATGAGCAGTGCGGCTGCAGGGTTCAACCAGAATGCAAGCGCATTCAGTCGAGGTAAGGCCAAATCAGGTGCACCGATTTGTAGTGGCACAATCCAGTTTGCAAATCCTGCAATCATTGGCATTGCAGCCAAGAAAATCATTGTCGTGCCATGCAATGTGAAGAATTGGTTATACTCATCCTGAGTGAGGAAGTCATTTCCGGGGGAAGCGAGCTGGAGCCTAAAGATAAGCGCAAAGATTCCACCTACTCCAAGGAAGAACAATCCGTTAATCATGTACAGCGTACCCACCTTCTTGTGGTCGGTACTGGTCAAGTAATCGCTCACGAATGGCCAGAATTTTTCCCATTCAAATGCGCCAGGGCCGCTTCGACGATAGAAGACCCAAGCCACACAACCGAACGTGATGGCGGCCATGAGGAAAATGGCACTAGCCAGAACAGTCAATCCTCGAGCTTGTTCAACAGGTTGTGGACCCACTTCAGCGTTGAGTCGGTTGTACATGTCTCCGCCACTGGTACCATCACCATTCACAGAGTTGGTGTGCAGGATAAATTTGGCCCCACCATCCATCGGTGCAGTCCACTCAACTTGCCATTCTGTTTGATCATTACCTTGGCCAGAATCTGTTGCATCAATACCATTGTGTGTAGCACTCCCATCTGGATTGATCTTGACCATTTCATCGACATTCATCAATGTGCCCGCACTGGCCCAGAGGTGGAATCCACCAAGTGCCAAAGCCTCAGGATTATCTCCTGAAGGGCCGCCCGTGAATGAGATGTTCAGAAGGTAGGTGCCACCTGCTTCAAGTTCAGTTGGCAACCCTTCCAAAACGGGCACGACCTCGGCACTTGTACTCTGACCGTGACAAGTACAACCTGCATCCTGAACACCAGAGACTCCGTAAGGGTACGATTGAGCACTGGGTGCAACAATCAGTGCGAGTAGTAAGATGCCAAAAATGGCAATTGTGCGTTGATTCTTAGAAATAGACAGCATGGGAACACCTACTCAAAGACCTCTACTACAGCAGTCATCGTACTGTGCTGCTTCCCACAGTATTCCGTGCACATCAACAAAGACGAGCCGACTTCATCCAAGCTGGGTGTGTGATATAGTCGGGTTTCCATGCCAGGTTGAGAATCTTCCTTGATTCCCCAATCCAAGAAGAAAGGAGCATGAGTGACATCATTGGATGTCATGATAAATGCATAAGATTGTTGAGCCTTGACTCTGAGTAACGGTTTTGTTTCACCTTCAACATCGATTGTTGAGATTTCACAGATTACCTCTCCATCAGCATTGTAGGCAACATTTTGTTGTCCAAGTGTGGCGTTGTCCTGTTCATCATCAGCCATGCAATCAAAGTCCCAAAACCATTGGTTGGCAGTGACTCCAATTTCATGCGCATCTGGATCAGCGCTCCACATTTCATCCAATGGACCCCATGCGATGTAAGTTAGATAGACAATCAGAATAAACGGGACGATGGTCCAGGTCAGTTCCATCTTGAGGTTATCATTTTCTTTCGGGAATACGCCGGGTTTGAAATCATCACAGGATTCAGCCCTAGATTTCCCATCTTTGGAGCGGTATTTTAGAGAGTGGTGGAACATCCAAATCAAGACGATAATCATGACGATAGCAGCCCAAAAGTTCCACTCATCAAACAGCATATGGAAAATGTCGCCGCCAGCCTCCACAGTTAAGCCTCATTCTCGCCGGAGAGAGTGCGCTATATGAGGCTTGTCTGCCCCCCCATAGGGGGGTCAGGAAATCAGGTTTATACGACATGTATATCCGATGAAATCAAGAATACCATTCAGAATCAACTATCATGGGGGTTTGGCAGGACTGGACACTCTCCGTTCAACCCCCAGGTCTTACTGAAACAGATGTTTTCTGGTTAATTATGGAGGTTCCATTGTATGTCTAGTAATCATGATGCAAGATACACAACAGCCGGCCGTGCCCTGGGTGAACTTCGTTACAGAAATCGACCACCAGTCAATGGCGGCTGTGGATGTCCAATTATCATAGAAGGTAGAAGAGATCGAATCGCGTTGAAAGTATTGGGATTTACTGGTCCAATAGAACAAGTCAATCGTGGTTGGAACCAGTCAAGATTTGTCACCTATATCTATGAAAAATATGGCATCATTAACAAAGTTGATCAGGGTTGTTCAGTCAGCCTTTTGATGGATTGGGATCGAACGGGTGGACGATTGCAAAAAAAGCTAGGGGAGCGATTTGAGGCCTTCGGGATGCGTGTCGACAATGACACTCGGATGGAGCTGATTCGCTCGATGAAACCAGAAGGCCGTACAGTCGAGGGATTGAAGGCGCATGCAGACAATCTACGACCTTACATCGATATCGTAGACCCTGAAGGAATCGAAAAAGAATAGTCACTCAAGTTCGATTGCAACTCTCAACACTAGCTCTCCATCCAAATTTTGACGAAGGTGTTCTAGTTCTTTCAAACGCTTTTCTAACTGTCCTTGTAACTTGGTGATGAGGCTGTTCTTCATTCGAATCCAACGAGGATCTGGAACCTTCCCTTCTGCTCTCGCATTCCAGTCAGCCTCTGCCAATTGTCCCATTTCACGGGATATTCTTCCCTGCCATGCTTGCTCTGCATTGGCCTTCAATTCACCGAACAATGGCAAGAATCGTCGTTTTTCAGATTCGAGTAATGAGGCTTGAATCGGCTTAAGCAATTGATTCAAGCAAGTAGCCTTGGTTTCATTAGCCATTTGCAATAAGTGCAAAGAATCTCCCTCTTCTTCAGCCAAAGGAAGTCCTTCAGATGTGAGATACAACCAACGCCTCATCGTGGTATTAGACAAACTGTTCACTTTCCAATCAACACACACACACCACTTTGCTTCAGGAGGGATATTGTTCGGACGTTTAGCAAGAAGAGAAAGTGGAGTATCGGAGCCGAATTCGCATAGAAGTCGAATGATTGGATGATGAGGTGTGATGAAAACACATCTGGTTTCTTCACGTGCAATATCTCGATGAAACGTCACATTGAACCAATGAGGTCCTGACTGTTCCGCAGCTCTGCAGATGAGATCTTTCCATCCCACTGTATCCCGATCAATTCGATTGACATCATTCGCTCGTTTCGAAAGTTCTGAAACGATTTCGTCATCCAATCGCATCATCCAGATGTGTTCGGTCTTGGTCGCGTGAATCTGAATCTGTTCTCCAAGTTGATGCATCAACCATTCGCGCAAATCAGTAGAGTCGACTTGCAACCCGAATCGTTCAACAGAATCTCTTAGAGATGAAATTCCAGGGTCGGGACCAACCCATTCTCGATCCTCAATTGCCCTTTCCTCTAACCAAGAATCACGCTTGTCGAGTAAAGTGAGGACATCTGTATCGTTGTTTTGCGCTTGCTCTGCAGGGCGAATTTCATGCACAATTTGTTGCCCCACTGGCCGATCTAATTCTGCCTTAGCCACCATTTTCATTGCTTCCCCTAGGAGTGGATCTAACATTCCCAAAGCGTCTTCGAAGATTCTGATGCGATGGTATAAGCGATGGAGGATGGCGGCATCAATGGTACCTTCAACTGCTAAATTGAGAATCGCGATTTCATCTGCCGTCTGGCCGAATCGATCTAAACGTCCTATTCGCTGCTCAATCCGCATCGGATTCCATGGCAAATCATAATTCACAAGCCGGTGGCAATGTTGTTGATCTAATCCTTCGCTTCCCACTTCACTGGACAATAATACGTCGAACTCCCCATTCGAAAAGTCCTCGCGAATTCGATCGCGGTCATCCATCGGGGTTCGACCCGTAATCAATTCACAACGAACCCCATCACGGATCAATCTCTGTTTCAGATAATTTAGAGTTGCATGGAAGTGGCTGAATAGCAATACCCCACCATCCTGGTCTTGGTCCAAAGAATCAAGCAACCAAATACGAAATGCATCATACTTTGAATCGACATCGCCGAGCGCAGAGGCAGCATCAACCAATTCCGACAAATTGCCGAGTCTGCGAAGCATTCTGATCTCAACCTCGGCTAAATCGACATCTTCTGCATCCATTTCTGTAAGGTCAAGGTTTTCTCTTGCCTCGCTTCGAAGTTGCCTCAAAACGTGTTGGGCAAAAGCGGGAAGGCAAGAAGAGGCCATCCGTTCGGGAACAATCAGTGCCCAATCGAACACCTGTCCCTCTGGGTTCCGCATCTGAATTAATGTGCGTGCCCACTTTCTGGCAGCATCATATAGCCGCCCTTCTTCTTCGGTCAATCCAACATCAATCGTTACCGCGTTTCGTTTGGCCAAATGCCAATCTAAATCACGCCTTCGTGTCCGCACCAATAGATCATTCAATGGCCTCAATTCTCTGATAATATCTGCCAATTTTCTCCTTGAAGATTCAAGCGTGTGTTGTCTCCATCGTTCTTCATCCTCAACCAATTTAATCGCTTTATCCAATCGTGGATCCCCTGCGAAACCAATGGTATTCTCTAACGCACGAAAACGGTCTAATGCTCGAGGAAGGTTTGGAACGGGATGAGTGATTCCGTCGAGGACTTCGTTTAGCATTCTAGTTGGACGCATCGTTCTGTAAAACGATTCGATTGAAGGCCAACGATCAGGTGCAAGCAGGCTAAGTTGAATCCACAATTCTTCTTCGCGTAGATTCACAGGGGTTGCCGTCATCAGAACGGAGTATTGGCTTCGCATTGTGAGAAACTGAACCGCATCGTGTAACCGACTTCGAGGATTTCGGCAGTGATGTGCTTCATCGACGATTGTAAGTAAAGTCTCAGGCAAAATCTGCATCAACTTGTCCAAAGTTGCAGCCCTGCGGAGTACACCATGACTGACGATGATTACCCTTGGTTCTCCGTCGACCAATTTTTTGGAAATGCTCAACAATCTACGCCCACTGTCTGCAACAATAGCATCGATATCTCCACGGTGGTGCAATTCTTGCCTCCACTTAGAACGAAGTGAACCCGGACATGCAATGATGATCGGTCCCACCTCTCCAATCGAATGAAGGCGACGAATGATTCGAATGGCAGAGATAGTTTTACCCAATCCTACTTCATCCGCAATCAAAATACCCTTCCACGGAGACACTGCTAAACGTGCCGCTGGAAGGTGTTGGTGCGGTTGGTCCTTCCATCTTCCAAAAGCATGCATAGGAGCCGAATCGCTAGCTGGAAAACGGAGGGTTAAGTCTGTCCAACGTAGGTTTCCCGGAAGGTAACAAACCCTCTTGGAATCGGAATCATCTCTTGAACCCGAGACGACCATGCAGACAAACGCGCCTCGGGTGTTCTTGAACTCTCGGTATCAGGTCCCATAGTTTACGGCAATCCGACTCCATTTTGTTTCACCGTGTTCAGAACTACATGTGTGACCGTTCGGATAATTCCTTCACTGGACAATACTGTTTTCGACAAATCATCAAGTTGGGCACGGTCCAATACACGGGCCAGCACCATTGAGTCAAATTCTCCTGTGACATCATAAATCCCAAACACCCGTGGATCTTCTGCGATTCTTCGTTGAACCTCCATCAATCGCCCTTTTTCAATTCGAAGCCCGCACAATACCGTCATGGTCCATCCAACTTTTTCGGCATCGAGAAGAATCCCATATCCTTGAATCACACCCATTTCTTCCATCCGCTTGATTCGGTTAGAAACAGTCCCCAGTGCCACACCCACTTCTTCTGCAATTGAACGTAGTGAGGTTCGAGCATCTTGCAATAACACAGACAGAATTCGTCGGTCGGTATCATCAATCATAATATCGGGTAATCAAGACGGGCTTTGAAATTATGTCGGGGGCTCTTTGTATAGTGTAAGGTCGAGAACCCATGCCCCCATTTCTTCCACCTCAATGCTCCATTCGGTTTGCACCAAAGGAGTGAGTTCATCTTCATATTCTCGATCTGGTTTGAGATGAACTTGGAAGGTTTTTTCCTTGCCAGCACGAAGTTCGAAGTCTCGGATTTGTTTGCCCAATTTCCACGGAGGTAATACCCGAACTTCCCGCAGTTTAATGTCTCCCAATCCGGCTTTTAGATGAGCGATAGGTACTCCATTCAACCCTGGATTACCACGTAATCTTGGTAGGAAGACCTCACGTTTCCATTCCGCCCTTACTACTGAGGAAAGCAACAGGATTCCGATACCCATTGCCAACCAAGTGGCGACACGTTGCCCATTGTCAACAGGCCCCATTCCTTCAATCGGTAATTCAATTGCCATCATTGCATGATTTTCCTCTGTCATCATGTCAGACAGTAAAACAACCACCTGCAAATCTTTAGCATCCTCGATATTCAGCCCACCTGGTAACTGCAAAGTCCGAGAAACGCTTCCATTCCCTTCACCTGTTGGTGTGGGGTCATACAACCGGACCACTGCATCTTGAGTAGGAGCTCTTCCAAACATCTCGACTCGATCTTCGATAACGATGATTCGCAAAATGCCGTTTTCGATTTCTGAGGTCGTATTGACCAAGACCGTGACATTGATGTTTTCTTCATCAAACCAACTTACACTGGCTTGAAGAATCGCATTTGCTGGTGTAGGTGTGTGTTCAACAATGGCTTGTTCTCCCAACTCGAGGTATCTGTCATTGGTTTTCAGTGAGCCCAGTTCACTGTTTTCAGGATGCCATGCAATGCGGAGGACTCCATCATTTGGAACCACATCAGATTCATTCTGAGGAAAATGCTCGATGAATTGTGGAATCATGAATTCAGATTCAGCTTCAACTACACTTTGTTGTGCTGGGGCACTCCAAATGCCTAAACCTGCAATTGCGAGTAGCAATATAGCAACCACGAACGGAGCCCAATTCCCCGCCCTATCAGCATCCATACTCCAAGGGAATAGACGATGGCGCATGAATGTCTCTCACACTAGACCGAGTTTCAATCTCAAAATATGCTGTTCTGCATCAGTCATCATCAAGCTCAACTTACCAGCCAGCCAAGCAGGAATAAATTCATCTTCACAATCAAGCAGAATTCCTCCATCTCTGTGACCTTGGAATTCCTGAGCCAATGTCGAACGCCCAGGTTCTTCACCATTCAACAAACGAATAGCCAATTCTCTGTCGATTGTAATGCAGTGATTTGTCACACGTTTCGCTAAACCATGAACGCCTGTTGATATGAATCGATTCCGCTCTTTGCGAATTTTCCATACAGGCTGTCCGGCTTGGAGTACCCTTAGGGGTTGCCAATGGCCACCAGGATACAGCTGATGTTTCCCTGTCAATCTTGGTGCATCCCACAGCCATTCACGAATCGTATCATTGCTAATGTGTGCGTATTGCCCCCTCCTCCAGAGTGTCAAACCATCATCATCAATTCCCCATTCGTCAATCAGATTGTAATCATCAGAACTACCCAAATCTAAATCCATTTTTCTCAAGGGTTTGGGTATGATTGGTGTAGGTTCTTTACCCTCATCTCGCGGATGAGCACGTGTGGCTCTAGCCGAATTCTGTCCCTCTTCAATCTGAGTAAATACCGCGATAAAAAATCCAG
>MDTB01191676.1_pt1 | contig 10506 bp, 11 predicted proteins | sample 811161 | NCBI WGS metagenome assembly MDTB01 (sample SAMN05326650, study PRJNA326480) | marine metagenome | isolation source: seawater | place: Mediterranean Sea | collected 2009
AAATACAAGGGTGATATTTATCATTTATTAAAGAATAAGCTAGTGCCAAAACACACGCAGTAACTCCAGAACCACATGAAAAAACTATATTTTTTTCATTAATATTTTTCAAACAAGACTCAAAAATCTTTTTTAGTTCATCCCTATTTTTAAATGTTTTGTCTACATTTAGACAATCGCTAAATGGTATACAAAAAGAATTTTTTACATTTCCACTCTTTAAACCTTTTCTTGGTTCAGGAGCTTCTCCTTTAAACCTTTCTATGCTTCTGGCGTCAATTAAATTGAATTTTTTAGAATGGATATTTTCATCAATCAACACTTTGTTTTTAACTAATTCTTTTTTTTCGTACCCTTTATAGTTAGAAATTTCTAAATCTGGAAAGTTATTAGTAATTTTTCTTTTTTCTTTTGTCCATTTTTTAAAACCTCCATCTAAAACATGAACCAATTTTGGATCATGTCCAAAATAAATAAAATTAAACCAACAACGACATGAACTTATGACATCTGAATTATCATAAATAATTATTTTATCGTCTTTTTTTATTCCCATTTTAGAGACAATTTTATTCCAATCATTCAATCCAACTAACATGTGAGGAAGGTTGGTATTTTTTTTTGAATTTTTATCTAAATCAAAAAATATAGCATTAGGTATATGCTTAATCTTATATTCTTCTAACCCATTTCTTTTTGTTTGAGGCATATGCCACGAACAATCAATTATTTTTGTTCTATCTAAATTGTTATCTAACCATTTAGTCTCTACTAATGACATTTTATTTTTTTTCTAAATATTTTTGATGATATTCTTCTGCGGGACAGTAGTTTTTTAATAAAGTTATTTTTGTAACAACTTTACCTAAAAATCTCTCATTTTCATTTCTTAAAACTTTTTCAGCTATCTTTTTTTGATTATCGTTAAGATAAAAAATTTCACTTCTATATTGAGTTCCAAAATCAGGTCCTTGGGAATTTAAAGTAGTTGGATCATGTATTTGGAAGAAAATTTTTAGAATTTTCTCATAAGTAATTATTTTTTCATCAAAATCTAGCTTTACAACTTCAGCATGGTTCGTTTTACCTGTGCAGACTTCCTTATAAGTTGTCACTGGGTTGTTGCCTCCACAATACCCAACTTCAGTTTTAATGATACCGTCAATCTTACTAAATTTAATTTCTGGCCCCCAAAAACATCCAAGTGCTAAAACTGCTATTTCCATTGATTAATAATTAAATTAATTTACAAATTATTCCTATGCTTAGTAAAAATCAATTAGGATTTTTGTTCATGTTTATGTCTGTTTGTGCCTTTTCGGTGATGGATATAATTGTAAAGTGGTCTGTAGAGTATCCTATAGGACAAGTTTTATTTTTTAGAGGTTTTTTTGGAATTATCTTTTATTTTTTTATTATTCCTAGAAACAGACTTCATAATTTCTATTTAACTAAAAGAGCAGGTCTGCACTTTCTTAGATGTCTTTCAGGATTAATTGCCTTAGTTGCTATTTTTATCGCTCTACGTAGTATGCCATTAGCAACAGTTGTAAGCATATCTTTTGCAGCTCCAATTTTTACTACAATCTTTTCGATCTTTTTATTAAATGAAAAAGTTGGAGTTTTTAGATGGTTAGCAGTAATAATTGGATTTATAGGAATACTAGTGATTACACAACCTGGGATTTCCTCACTAAATATTTATTATGTTTTCCCAATAATTTTTTGTTTAGGACTTTCATATGTTGCCATTGCAATAAGACAATTATCAACTTCAGAACCTGTTTGGCTAATATCTTTTTATTTTTCTTTATCAATAACATTGTTAAGTTTTCTTACAATTCCTCAGGGATGGGTTATGCCTGACCTTAATGATTTTTTACTTCTATCTATGATAGGTATTTTTGGAGGAGTAGCTAATTTGTGGCTAAGTCAATCTTACAAATATTCAGAAGTTTCATTGGTTACTCCATTGAAATATTTAGCTTTAGTTTTTGCAATATTATTTGGATATTTCATTTGGGACGAAATACCAACAATTAAAACTTTATTTGGTGCTGCTTTAGTTATTATTTCTACTATGATCATTTTTAGAAGAGAAATTTCTAATAAAAATATAATCACATCTAAATCTTTAAATGACTAAAGTTCCAAAATATTGGAATTCAGCAAAAAGATATCTATCTAAAAAAGATAAAGTCATAGCTAAATTAATCAAAAAATATAAAGGTCCATCAGAAGTGACTCTCACTTCAAGAAAAGATATTTTTTTTTCGTTATGCAAAAGTATAATAGGTCAACAAATAAGTGTGAATGCCGCTAATTCTGTTTTTTTAAAATTCAAGAAAAAGTGTAATAATAAGATTAATGCTAGAACTATTTCAAAATTGACTTTTTCTCAATTAAAAAGTTGTGGCCTGAGTCGCCAGAAAGTTCGTGGAATAAAAAGTTTGTCAAAACAAATATTAGATAAATCATTTAATCCAAAATTAATTCCAACTATGAATGATGAAGATGCGATCCTTTATCTATCAAATTTAAGGCAAATTGGAAGATGGTCTGCAGAAATGATTTTGCTATTTACTTATAATAGATCAAATATTTGGCCATTACAAGATATCGGACTTTTGCGTGCAATTTCAAAAAACTATAAAAAAAAATATTTACCCCCAGAAAAATTCTTAGATAAACTGAAAAAAAGGTTTTCCCCGTATTGTTCGGTAGCCACATGGTATTTATGGAGAAGCATAGATCCTGAACCAATACAGTATTAACATCCCTCTGTTATTTGGTGATGTCTCACTACATGACCCTTCAAAATATTATGAGCTTCCTGGTATTCTTTAGAGTCATAACATTTCGTGGCAGTATCATAATCAGGAAATTCAACAACAATTATCCTTGGAGATTCGATCCCTTCATTTGTTCTATTTTTTCCAGCTCTAGCAAGAAATTTTCCCGAAAATTTTTCTATAGCTGGTTTAGCCTTAGCTGCATATTCTTTTAATTTTTCTAAATTATTTATTTTTTCATATATACATACCCAATAAGCTCTTTTCATTAATCCATCCATCTTTTATATTTATCTAAATTTTCTTGAATAAATACTGGCAATTTTTTTGTTTCATATAATTCGAGTTTTTTTCTATTTTTACCGTCAAATTTTTTTAAAGCTTTATCGCCAAACATATCATAAATTGTTTCATTCTTTTTTATTAATTCTTTAATCTTTGTTTTGCCAAGTTCTTCTACTTCGTAATCTCTATGATGAAGATATGATTTTAATTTAAGCTCTATATCATCCACGTTTTTAATATTTGAAAAATGCCATCCTCCTAATTTGATATAATTTTTATTGATATATTTTGTATTAGAAAAAAAAGTATCAACTCTAAAAAAAGAATATTTATTACTTTTAACATTTCTTAGCCACTGTGGACTAGAAAGATTTTTCTTTTTACAACCTTTTGTACCATACCATATAAAATTTGGCAGATATCTATTCAATTTATAATAAAAAATATCTTGTTCAAAGATTATAATTTTATTGTTGACTTTTTTAAGATCAACAGAATCTAAGTTTGGGATTTCATCGACATCTGAAATTAAGATTAAGTCATCATCTTTTGCATTTTCCAAACCTTTTATTATAAAATTTCTTTGATCATTTTCTCTCATTAAAGCATTCTCAATATGCTTCCAAGATTTAATTGCCTCGCTCTCATTCACACTTATCGCCTGAATACCACTCGGTTCTTCGTCATGTATTAAGTAAATAATTTTATTTTTAAATTTTTCATATTTATTTATATCAAATTTTAGATCTCTTGGATTTCCGTTATGAAAAAATTTACTTTCGACTATAACAAAAAAATCAACATATTTATTGAGAATATTAAATCTAGTTTCAAGTAAAATTTCCTCATCATAAAACATGAAGCAGTCAAATATTTTCATATTCAGTTTTTGTTCTTTTTTAATTTTTTTAATATGATAAAAAAATACATGGCAGATAAATTAATAATAAGTTTTAAAGAATATACCAAAATAGTCGAAAAATTAGCAATCCAAATACACAATAACTATAAACCTACTGTTTTAGTTGGTATTATGAGGGGAGCAGCTCCTATTATAGACATACTGTCAAGAATTTTGAAACTTCCTATTGCTTATATTGTAATCCAAAGTTATTCCGGCAAGGGGATGGAAGATCAACAGGGGCAATTAATGTTTGCAAGAGAAATAAGCTCATTAGCAAATAATGAAGATTTTAATAAAGTCCTTTTAATCGATGATTTGTCAGATACTGGTTTGACTTTAAATAAAAGTATTGAGTGGCTTAAAAACTATAGTCCAACTAAAAATTATATTAAAGAAGTTAAAACTGCCTGTTTATGGAAAAAAAAATCTTCATCTTTTGAACCAGATTTTTGCCCAATTAAATTAGACTCAGATCCATGGATTGTTCAGCCAACTGAACATTACGAAGAACTTTCTATCGAGGAAATTATAAAAAAAAATAAATAGGGCTAGTAAAAACTAGCCCTATCAAAAAAACTTAAGCAACTGTAAAACTAATTACACTTAATATTGCTATAATCCATATTGCTGGGGAAGTAGTAGAAAACTTTCCAGTGAATATCTTAATCAAAGCATATGACACAAATGCCAAAGCAATACCATTACTTATACTGTAAGTTAAGGGCATAGAAATCATCGCGAGGATTGCTGGAGCAGACTCTGAAATGTCATTCCACTCAATATCAGTGATATTTCTTATAAACAAAACTGAAACAAATAACAAGGCAGCACCATCTATTTGTTTTGGTAAGCTTGTAGCTAAAGGTGCAAAAAATATACATGCTAAGAACAACAAACCTACAACTAAAGACGTCATCCCAGTTTTTCCTCCAGCTTTAACACCCGCTCCTGACTCTACATAGCTCGTAACAGTCGTAGTTCCCATCATAGCTCCCGCAACGGTACTTACACTATCAGATAACATTGCTTTATTAATATCTTGTACTTTTCCATTTTTATCTATTTTACCAGCAACATTAGCGACTGAAGTCAAAGTTCCTGCAGTATCAAAAAAATCTATGAATAATAGAGTAAATATTACTGTAGACATTCCAGCGGTCATAGCAGCTGATAAATCAAATTCAAAAAGGTAAGTCATGGGCGGTGGCGAACTTGCAATACCATTAAATTTAGCAAGACCGGTTACCCAAGCAATAATACTAAAAACTAAAATACCTATAATAATATTACCCTTAACGTTCATCTTCTCTAATACTATTATTGCTATAAATGTTGCACATCCTAGTAAAACTAATGGATTGCCTAAATCACCTAACTGAACTAAAGTCACAGGATTATCCACAACGACTTCCATTATTTGAAGACCAATTATCGCTAGAAATAATCCAATACCCGCACCGATTCCAAGTTTTAAACTTTTTGGTATTGAGTTTATTAGCCAAGCTCTTATTGGTGTAAGCGAAATTATCAAAAATAATATACCCGCAACCAATACAGCACCTAAAGCCTCTTGAGGCGTATATCCCATTCCAGCACACACTCCAAAGGCTACGAATGCGTTAATACCCATTCCAGGCGCTAGACCTATTGGCCAAGTTTTTCCATAAAAAGCCATGATAAAACATGCTAAAGCGGTTGCTAAAATCGTAGCTGTGTATACTGCACCAAAATCAAAGAAACCTTTATCAGGGCCAGCAAATTCTCCTGATAAAATAAATGGATTTAAAAACATTATATAAGCCATAGTTAAGAACGTTGTAGTTCCAGCTATCACCTCAGTTTTAAAATCTGTCTTGTGTTTTTTATAATTAAAATAATTTTCAAGCATATGTCCTCCTAATTAAATATAACTATTTGATTCTTTTAATAATTGCCCTGTAAAACTAGCTTTTATTCACATATTTCAACTCAGAAGTTTATATTTATGGTATAATTTGCTTGTTAATATAAGCTATGCATAAAATCAAATTTGTTTTATTAAGTTTTTTTTTAATTACTCTTATTGCAGGTTGTCAGACTATTAAAAATAAAACTGATAAGATCATTGAAAAAGAAAATCATCAATTAACTAAATTTATTGGAAAATCCCTAGGTAATTTGCAGACAGAACTTGGTAAACCAAATGAGGATTTTAAAAATGAAAAAGGTAATTTAGTATATGTATATAATACCAAAAAATATGGTATCCCATGTGAAAGGAAATTTGAAATTAATTCAAATTTTGTAGTTATAGGCTTTGTATCTAAAGGATGTTTTTAAATTACCTGCGGAGATAAAATCTCCGCAAGCAAGGTTATATTTATTGAATTTCAATAAGTTTTTTCTTTTTATGCTCTGGGACAATTCTTTCACAAGATATTGTTAAAAGACCGTCTCTAAGTTCTGCACCATTAACTTTTACATCATCGGCAATCGTAAATGATCTTGCAAATTGTCTTTGAGAGATGCCTTTATGAATTATTTCACCATCAGCATTTTTATCCTCAGATTTATTAACTTGTTTTGTTCTCACAGTTAATAAATTATCTTCAAACTCAACTTCAACATCTTTTTTATTAAAACCAGCCAAAGCAACTTCTATTGCATATTTGTCTTTTGCTGTTTTTTTGATGTTATAAGGTGGGTAGTTTGATTGCATCGTTAATGAACCATTACCCAACATGTTTTCAAATTGATCAAACATATCGTCAAAACCAATTGAAAAAGGTTTTAATGAGTTAAATATAGATAGTTCCTTACTTGTCATAGTATCCTCCTTTGTTAAGCAAGTTTATATTGAAAGTCCCATTAGGCGACTAACTAGTTTTATATAAGAATCATTTTTTTTTTTTCAAGATATAAAGGTCATATTTTTTTTGAAATTTTTAGGGCAAAAGCATAATCTAAAGCTATTTCTTCAATAGCACCATCGCGACCAGATTTGCCACCATGTCCAGCATTCATTTCTGTTTTTAAAAGTAATAAATTATTATCTGTCTTTAAATCTCTAAGTTTTGCTGTAAATTTTGTGGGCTCGTCAAATAATACTCTATTGTCACTTAAGCTGGTTGTAATGAGTATATGAGGATAATCCATTTTTTTTACATTATTATAAGGTGCATAAGAAAATATATAATCAAAGTGCTCTTTATTATCTTTAGCGTTTCCAAATTCATCAAATTCTCCTACTGTTAAAGGTAAAGAGTGATCGAGATTCGTAGTTAAACTATCAACAAATGGAACTGCCATTATTATTCCTAAAAATAAATTTGGTGACTTATTTACAACTGCTCCCATTAATAATCCTCCAGCAGATCCACCCATACCAATAATTTTTCCTTTAGATGTGTATTTATTCGAAATTAAATACTCTGCAGCATAAATATAATCTTCAAAAGTATTTTTTTTATTTGTAAGCTTTCCTTCTTTCCACCATCTCATTCCTTTTTCCATTCCCCCTCTTATATGTGCGGTTGCCCAAATAATATCTCTATCAATTAAACTTAAATGAGTAGATGAAAAATTTGGACTTATCGAATTTCCATAAGACCCATACCCATATAAGAGCAAATGAGCTGAGCCATCCATTTTAGTTTTTTTATGTCTAGTAATAGTCAACGGTACCATTCTTCCATCGTGGGATTTAAATTCGAATCTTTCGACAATGTAGTCACTTGGATTGTGTCCCGAAGGTATTTTTTGTTCTTTCACTAATTTTTTGGATTTAGAGGATAAATTATACAAATAAGCCCTTGAAGGTGTTTTAGGAGAGGAATAACCCACGTAAACTTCGTCGGTATTTTTATCTTTTTGTCTGAAAGAAATATTTGGAACATAAACTTTTTCGTCTGAAAAAATTAATTCCTCTTCTATTCCACTAGAAATGTTTTTAACAAATAATTTTTCCAAAGCATTAGATGTTTCTGATCTAATTATCCAGTTTTTAAGAAATAAACAACCACCTATAAGGACTTCGTCTTTTGCTGCTACGAAAGGTACCCAATTTTGTTTTTCTAAACTTTCTGTAATATCAATTTTAAAATCTTCAGCATCTTCATTAGTGTGATTGAAAAATTTATCATCCCACGAGTTAATTGAATATAAAATTCCTCTTTTTCTTTTCTTAATTAGTTTAGGTTTTGGTTTTTCTTCATAGACTTTAAAATAATACTGTTCAGAGGTATTATGATCTGAGGTAGTAATAAAATAATATTTTTCATCAGAGCTTAAATTAATACTGACAGTGAAAGCTTCACTTTTCTCCTCAAAAATTAACTCATCATTGTTATTAAAATTTCCTATTTTATGCCTATAAATTTTTCTTGCTCTATGATTTTTATCTAGTTTAGAGTAAAAAATATATTTATCATCTAAACTAAAAGTAATACTTCCAGATGTATCATAGATTTCCTTTGTAATAATTTCGTTTGAGGAAATATCTCTAATAAATATTGTATAATACTCTGATCCTTTTAAATCTAAAGAATAAGCAAGAAATTTATCGTTATGACTTACATCTAAATCACCTACACCAAAATATTCTACTCCAAGTTTTTCTTTTTCCTTATCTCCATTCCAAATTTCTTCAACCTTTGTTGAATCAATTTTTTTTCGAAGTTTTATTGAATAGTTTCCTTTGACTGTTGTTTTGGTCCAATATTCATAAGTGTGATCTTTATACGGAAGAGACTCATCATCAAGTTTAATTCTCCCTTTAATTTCATCAAATAATTTTTTTTGTATTTTTTTTGTGTCCTTTAAATGATATTCAGCATACTTGTTTTCATTTAAAAGATAGTCTTTTATTTCTGGATCTAATTTATTTTTATCTTTTAAAACTTCCAAGATATTTTTTTGATGTATCCAGCTATAGTTATCTTCCCAGTCGACATTGTGACAAGATTTTATTTCCAGTTTTTTTCTTAATTGTGGTACTTTCATTTAGATTAGAAATATATGAATATTATAATTTATACAGCTGTTATATTAGCTCTTATTTATTTTTTATTAAGATTTATAAGCAATATCTCATCAAAGAAAATATCTAAAAGTCTAAGATTTTTGATAATTGTTGGATTAATAATTTTTGCAACATTATTTGCCATTGGAGGTAAATTTTTATTAACTTTACCACTTACTTTGGCAAGTCTTGCATTATTAAAGTTAAAGGGCATGTCACTTTTTCAGCTTTTTTCACTTTTTAGATTAATTCAAACATTAAGAAGATCAGGAAGATTTTCTTTCAACCAATCTAATTTAAATAATCAATCTTCAATATCTGTTGAAGAGGCATATAGAATTTTAAATTTAAATACCAAGAAGAAAATTACTAAAGATGAAGTTAATAAAGCTTATATTAAAATTCAAAAAAAAATCCATCCAGATATTTCTCCTGAGACATCTAGACTGTCTTCGATAGTTAATGAAGCAAAGGATATAGTTTTAAAAGATATTTCTTAATCAATTATTTCAAGAATTTTATTAAAAATTTTTTGTGGATTAATTTTATCTCTGCCTAAAGTGTTGTGTGTAACTATTTTTTCGCCATCGGGCGTTATAGGAAACATTTTAGAACTATAATTCCCATAAATTAATGGAGTGTCTGCCATTAAAGTTATAGTTTTGACACCAAGAGCTGCAGAAAGATGACTAAAACTAGAATCATTACAAATTGATAAATTACAAATTTTAATTATTGGTAATATTTCTTGTATCGAGAGGTCATCTATAGGAATACATTGACTCTTGAATTTAGATCCTAAAATCTCATTTAATATAGTTTGTTCGTCAGGGTTTTTTCCTGTAGCAAGAAAAAATTTACATTTTTTAATTTTCGTTATTTTTTCAATTACACTCAAAAATGTTTTAACAGGGATCCTTTTTGTTGGTCCAGAACCCCCAATACCTAATAAAAAATTTATTTCATCAGATTTAATATTAAATTTTTGATTAGATTTATTAGTTAATTTGTCATCTATTTGTATTACAGGATCCTCATTTACATCTATATTTAAATATTCTTTTAAAAATTTTTTTGGTGTCTCGGTTATATGTTGTTTTGTTTTTTTAAATAAAGGGTATTGATAAATTTCTTTAATTCCTGAAAGTCTAGCAATAATATTATATCTCAAAGATGAATTAAAAATAAATATCTTATCAAACTTATGTTCTTTGATATCTCTAATCAGATTATAACTTCCAAAAAAGCCTTCATGTCTATTTGTATTTTTATTGTTTCTTTCAAGAATTAAAATTTTGTCTATATAATTTGTCTGGAATAAATATTGATCAGCTTTAGAACTCTCTTTTACAAGTATACTTATAGGTGAATTAAATCTTTTATATAAAGCACGTATAAAGGGTAAAAAAATTACTGTATCTCCAATACCCATTCTATTTTGAATTGCTAATATTTTCATATAGTATTTATAAACTTTACTAGGTATATTTTTTATATAAATTTTTATTATGACAAAAATAAGTGGA
>MDTB01080834.1_pt1 | contig 10505 bp, 9 predicted proteins | sample 811161 | NCBI WGS metagenome assembly MDTB01 (sample SAMN05326650, study PRJNA326480) | marine metagenome | isolation source: seawater | place: Mediterranean Sea | collected 2009
GGTGTTGATAGCAAGTCTATGAGTGGGACGACCGCAAAACCCTGCCAGTATTAAGTCGTTTTCGAAAAGCATTAGATCGTTTATGGAACTCTTTGAACACGTTTGTTACTTTTTTATTGCTGGTGCTAGCGTGTTTAAAAACAGTTAACCTACTGTTGCGGGTAGAGTTTAGGTACCCTCGGGGATAGTAGTACTGCAGAATTCGCTTTGTGATCGATCGGGCTGAATTGACTTATGGAGACACAACAGGGCTTACGCAATCACATAAGATTCTATTTCGATGGTGAATTGAGAACATGGAATGATGTGCGTCCGTCTGACATGGTCATGCGCTGGTTGCGATCAGAAGCGATGCGGACCGGTACGAAAGAGGGTTGTAACGAAGGCGACTGTGGTGCTTGTACTTGTATCGTGGGTCATCTCAACGAGACCGGGGTTATACAATTTAGGTTAATTAATACCTGTATCTATCCATTGTCTTATTTGGATGGAGGCTGGTTAATCTCGGTCGAGACTCTCAGTAGGACCGGATCTTTAGCCTCAGTGCAGAGGGAGATGCTCCCCTTGAATCTGTCGCAGTGTGGCTTTTGTACGCCTGGTTTTGTGATGGCTATCTTTTATGCGCAGATTAGTGAGCAAGATCAGACCCCGGAGGAGGCTCTAGCAGGGAACCTCTGTCGCTGTACCGGCTACGGTGGTTTGATTGAGGCGGCGCGAGCCGCTCAGAATCTTCCCATCGACTCAGCTTTCGCAACCGAAATCCAGAAAGCGGAACAGGTTCTTGGTGACCTGTCTGTGGGTGGTTTCTCGATCGTCACTGACGATTCAAGAATCGACGCTCCCAGCGACCTTCAGCAACTATTGGATCTGAGGGATCATTTTCCATCTGCAACCATCGTCTCTGGTGCAACCGATTTTGGCTTATGGGTAACCAAGAAACTTGATAAGCCAGCGCACATTATTCTCACTAAGTTCTGTCAAGAGCTAGTATCCATGAACCTCGGACCAGATGAGGTCGAGGTTGGGGCTGCGGTATCCATCGAAGATTTCGGGAACGTCTTGATCTCAGAATATCCCGAGCTTCGAGAGTGGTTAAAAAGGTTTGGAGGACCGCAAGTTCGTTGTAGTGGAACTGTCGGTGGGAATATCGCCAACGGCTCACCAATTGGAGACTCAAGTCCAGTTTTGATTGCTTTGGGCGCGTCACTGAAACTACGTTCGCGTCACGCAGAGCGAATTATTCCCATCGAGGACTTTTTTATCGAGTACGGAAAGCAAGATCTGCATCCAAATGAAGTCCTGGTTTCAGTTCTAGTCCCTAGACGGAGGGATATAAAGAGATTAGTGGTCGAAAAAATCACCAAGAGGCATGACCAGGATATCAGTATTATCTTGGCTGCGATGGTGGAGTTGTCCGGTGGTGTGAGCCGTTATCGTTTTGCTTTCGGAGGTATGGCGGGGACGCCAATGCTCGCCAGAAAGACCATGGAGTCGCTAAATTCTGATGATTTGGCCTCGGACTTCAGCCCTCTGTCCGACCATAGAGCCGACGCGTGGTATCGTCTCGCCGTATCAAAAAACTTGGTCGATAATTTTTTGAGTGGAAGTTCTCTCAATGAGTAGCCAGGGGAAGATCGGTCAAACTCCTCCGGTTGGTGTTGCAGAAGTTCACGATAGTAACTTGGAGCATCTGACCGGTCAGGCGATTTATTGCGATGATATCTTAGAGCCTAGGGGATGCCTTCATGCGGCGTTAGTGTTGGGCCCTCGTGTACCGAGTCGAGCGCTCCGTGTTCAGGCTCCCGACGAGGGTGATCTCGAGAAATTGTCTGTCAGTCGTCATATTTTTTGTTCCGGTGCAGATATCCCTGGTGAGAATAACGCTGGCCCTGTAGTTCACGACGAGCCACTGTTACCGATCAATGAGACGACCTACTCTTATCAGCCGGTTGGTGTCGTGTTATCTGAGGATCGAGAGGACGCGCGTCGGATTGCGAGGATGTACCGCGTTAACGGAGAGCCGCTGGACTCTGTGGTATCAACCATCGCTGAGGCAGCTGAAGTAGGGCAGGTCCTTCATGAACCGCTGGTTTTAGAAAACCACTTCACGGATTCGTCTTTGAACCAGTGCCCCTATGTCACTCAGTGTGGCCTTTCGATTGGTGGCCAAGACCACGTCTATCTGGAGGGTCAAGTAGCACTAGTGGTCCCATCATCAGATGGTATTCATGTGGTGAGCTCTACTCAGCATCCGACCGAAGTGCAGGACCTGATTGCCAATCTACTAGACGTCAATGCAGCAACCGTGACAGTTGAGATTCGACGCATGGGTGGGGCCTTTGGTGGCAAAGAGAGTCAGGCCGCCCATTTCGCAATGTTAGCTGCGCTTGGTGCCCACCTGACTGGTCTGCCCGTCAAGCTTCGGCTGGACCGCGATGATGACATGCGTATCACAGGCAAGCGGCATGATTTCTTGGTCAATTATAAGGTCGGTCACGACGCAGATGGCCTGATTTTGGCGGCCGATATTGAGCTGAGTTCGCGTTGTGGTTGGAGTTCCGATCTCAGCCGGTCAGTGAATGATCGAGCTCTATTTCATGCCGAAAATGCCTACTTCATTCCCTCGATCCGAATCACCTCGAATCGGTATAAGACACACACGGTTTCTAACACTGCGTTCCGAGGTTTTGGTGGTCCACAGGGGATGGTGGGCATCGAGCGATGTATGGATGTCATCGCAAAAGTCACAGGTAAAGATCCCCTAGATGTTCGACTACTCAACCTTTATGGCGTGTCTGGCAGAGAGACCCCCTACGGTATGTCGGTCTACGAGGATGTCTTGCCCGAATTGATTCAAAGATTGGCAGACACCTCTAATTACCGGAGCCGAAGAAAAGAAATTGATCTCGAGAATGCGCAGATGACGCGGTTCAGAAGGGGAATCGCGCTCACGCCTGTGAAGTTCGGTATCTCGTTTACCGCAAGTTTTCTGAACCAGGCCGGCGCGCTACTCAATGTCTACAAGGATGGCTCGGTCTCCATCAATCATGGAGGCACGGAAATGGGTCAAGGCCTGCACACGAAGATTCGACAAGTCGTGGCGGCACATCTGGGTATTGAAGTCGATTCGATACAGGTAACCTCCACCAGAACAGATAAGGTTCCTAATACTTCGCCAACAGCAGCCTCCAGTGGCTCAGATCTTAACGGGATGGCGGCATTAGTCGCTGCAACAAAGATCAGAAACAGGTTGGAGGTTTTCCTTCAGGAGACCTACCAGACCTCAGCTGAGGCTCATTTTTCGAATGGTGCAGTCGAAATCGAGGATCACAAACTGACCTTCGCGGACCTGTCGAGACGTGCTTGGTTTGCGCGTGTACCGCTGAGCGCGACTGGACACTACGCGACGCCGGACATTGGCTGGGACCCGGCGACAGGCAAGGGTCGTCCATTTTATTATTTCGCAAATGGGGCGGCAGTGACCGAGGTAGAGATCGATACCTTGACAGGTGTCTCTAAGGTTTTAAGGGCCGACATACTTCACGACGTCGGTAAGAGCCTCAACCCTCTCATTGATTTGGGTCAGATTGAGGGCGGGTATATTCAAGGCATGGGTTGGTTGACGTCAGAAGAGCTGGTTTATTCGACTCATGGTGAACTGATGACGCACGGCCTCAGTACCTACAAGATCCCAACCGCCACCGACCGACCTCAGATGAATATCGAGCTATGGGATGGCGCGAACCCTCGAGAGATGCTTTATCAGTCCAAAGCGGTCGGAGAACCGCCGTTTATGCTGGCGATCAGTGTGCATTCTGCGATTTGTCACGCCATCAGTAGTTTGAGTCCAGACAGTCAGTTTTGGCCCCAATTGAATGCGCCGGCAACCCCACAGGAAATTCTCAGGTGTGTTCAGTGCGCGAAGACTGGATCCTAGTCGAAATTATTCGGGTATTGGGTAGCGCCCCTCGTGCTGAGGGCACAAGAATGTGGGTCAGTTCTGATTCACAAGTTGGCTCGATTGGCGGTGGTCAGCTGGAGTTACTAGCGACCGAGCGGGCCCGGAACATGATTGCCGAGGGACTACGAGAATCTCAAGTTAGTCTGCCGCTGGGCCCTGTCTTAGCCCAGTGTTGCGGCGGGATTGTAGATCTGATGTTTAGTGCCGTTGAGGAACCAGAAACAGATCCAAAAACTGATCTTCCAATAGTTCTGTATGGGCTTGGGCATGTGGGATCCGCGATTGCCACTATTATGTCGACAATCCCTCATCCCTTGTTGACCTTCGACGATCGAGTTGAATTAGGTGCCGCTTATTCTGACCTCTCGAGTTTAATAGACGCGATTCCGCCAAAGTCGTATCACCTCGTGATGACCTACAGTCATGAGATGGACTTTGAGATATGTCGTACACTCATCGAGCGAGACGTGGCCGGTTGTATTGGATTGATCGGTTCGAAGTCAAAGAAAGCGAGATTCAAGAGCCGACTGAAAAATCTCGGCCTCGACCCGGATCGGATCAACTGTCCGATCGGTATCGTTGGCATCACTGGCAAGGAACCCTCAGTAATAGCGGTGTCAGCTGTAGCAGAGTTTCTTCTTTGGCAAGCGGCAGAGGGTGTCAAAAAGTGAAGCATACCCCGAGGACACTGACCATGAACTTCGAGATAAAGACCCTGAGGTGAGATTAGTGGTTTCAGAACAAAAAGAGCCTTTCGTCATCAGAGGCAAACTTTTTACTCTTCTCGATGATGGTGAAAAGAACGAATACCTGTATGACGACGACGGGGTTATGGTAGTCGGACGCGAGGGAAGAATCTTATCTATTGGTTCTAAGGTTCCTGACGAGTATTCCCACTATCAAGTCGTTAATACCCAGCATTTGATCATTCCTGGTTTCATTGACGCGCATGTGCATTATCCGCAGTTACCAGTCATCGCTTCATACGGCGCCTCACTCCTCGATTGGTTGGACAAGTACACGTTCCCCGAGGAAATCAGATATGGGGATAGATCATATGCAGGTGCACGTGCCGCACAGTTCTTGGCACTGATTCTGGAGAAGGGGGTGACTTCTGCAGCTGTTTTTTCCACGATTCATGACGTGGCATTGGAGGTCTTACAAGTCTCAAATCGTGACATCGGTTTGAATCTCGTCTCTGGTATCACGGGCATGGATAGAGGTGCTCCCAATCAATTATTGGTGGATCTCGCTACCTTTAAAGCGATCAATCAGAGAGCTATCGAGAGCTGTCGAGAGATCGAAAGATTTGGTTACGCAGTAACGCCTCGATTCGCGCTCTCTTGCTCCGAAAAGATGCTGGATTACTGCGGCCAGCTTCTGGAAGCCGATCAAAGCTTACTGATGCAAACTCATATCAACGAGACAGAAGACGAGATCTTGGCGACTTCCGCATTGTTTCCTAATGCCACCGATTATCTCGATGTGTATGCGTCATTTGGCTTACTTAGTGATCGGTCACTGTTTGCTCATGGGATCCACAACACGGAAATTGAGTACGAGAAATGGGCCGCAGCAGGTGCGTCTGTGATCCATTGTCCGACGAGCAACACGTTCCTTGGCTCAGGACTCTTCGACGCCAATGGATACACCTCGAAGGAGATCAATGTAGCCTTGGGGAGCGACGTGGGTGGCGGATTTTCATTAAACCCTTTTGTGACGATGGCCGAGGCATACAAAGTCGCAAAGCTAAGGGGTCAGGTATTGGATCCCTTGCTACTGATTTATTGGCACACGCTGGGTGGTGCGAGGGCTATCCACCAGGAAGAGACTGTTGGCTCATTGGAACCTGGTAAGTACGCGGATTTTTGTTTGGTTGATATTACCAGCGACGACGTTGGCTCTGAAATATGGGAACGGGCAGCTACCGTGCAGGGCAAGTTATTCAGCTTGATATTTGCGATGCCTGATTCCAAAAATAGGGTCGTCGCCACATTCACAGCCGGAACCTTACGCTGGCACGACGGGATTCAATCAGGTTTATGACAATTGATCGTCGTGATGCGTTCTTCAATTAACTCGACCTTTGGAAGAAGTGATCAATAGTATCCAGGGGGTGAATAACTCGATTGAGCTGGAGATAGTTAACTACCTCGATAGGTTGAAAATCCGTAAGGGCTCAATAGTAATGGTACGTGATAATGCGCGTTCTCAGAGATGCCAAATCGAATCGGAATCACGTCGAGAAAAGGATATTCCGGGAGCGCTAATCCGAGGCCTTTTAAATAATCACCGGCATGGAACGTGATTTCATAGACTCCCGGCAGGGCATCTTCGTCCGATAATAATTTTTCTGATACGCGACCATCAGCGTTGGTGGTGAAAATGCCAATGTCCTTAGGGTGTGGCTCGATTCGTTTCAGCGTGATTTGCAGGCCCACCGCCGGGGTGCCTGTGGCTGTGTTAAGCACATGTGTTGAGAGCGTTGTCATAGTCGTCTCCGGGTTGATCGGGCTTTTTTTGGGCGGGTTTTCAGGATGGGTCGATCTCAAACTTTATCCCATGATGGACTCGAAGCATGTTAGTGATTCTCGATCCACCCGCCTAGTATTTCGCGTTCCTCTTGAGTCATTTGGGTCTTGTTGCCTGGCGGCATCGCTCGAGACGCAACCGATTGCGCGTATATTTGTTGCTTATATTTTTCCACATCGGCAAGCGTCTCTAAAATGACGCCTTTCGGCGGACTAAAGAAACCTGGCGTCGTCGGTTGTGCGGCATGGCAACCTGTACAGTGAGTCGTCACAAGCATCTGCACCTCATTATCGTTAATCCTGTAACTAGCTTCTAGAGCGACACTGGGAGGCTTAGCCCAGAACGCTAATGTTAAAACGAGTACCGAGGCGATCGGCCATTGCCATCTAACGCGGAACCCATTCGCACCGGCGTGCCCGGCATTGAAATAGTCGCGAATGATCGCGCCGATCAGGACCACCAGGGCGACTAAAATCCATAAATCTTCTCCCACAAAGGTCATGGGATAATGATTGGAAAGCATCATAAAAAGCACAGGTAGCGTGAGATAGTTGTTGTGGGTAGAACGCTGCTTAGCCTGGAGGCCGAGTGCCGGGTCTGGTGTCTTACCTTGATTAAGCGAAGCGACCACTTTTTTCTGGTTAGGAATAATGATGAAGAAAACGTTACCGGTCATCCAGGTCGCAACCAGTGCCCCAACATGCAGTAATGCGGCGCGTGAGCTGAAGATCTCACTGAAGCCGTAAGCAGCGAGTACAACTACTGCGTAAACGAGGAGACCGAGTACTCGCAGATCTTTGCCGGCCGGTGTCTTACAAAGCCCGTCGTATATGATCCAACCGGCTGCCAGTGATCCGAGCGACAGCCCGACTGCCTGCTGAATCGATAAGTCAGCCACTGATGGGTCTATCAGGAATACCTGTGCTCCCCAATAGTAAGTCACGACCAGGAGTGAGAAACCACTGATCCACGTGAAATAGCTCTCGTACTTGAACCAGTGGAGCTCTTTCGGCATCGCTTCTGGGGCCACGAGATATTTTCGAACATGATAAAATCCGCCCCCATGGACGCTCCAGGATTCACCGTGAACGCCCTTGGGTAAGTGTTCGGCTTTGCGAAGAGAGAGGTCGAGCCAGACGAAATAAAACGAACTACCGATCCACGCAATTGCTGTGATTACGTGGAGCCAGCGCAGGAGGAGACTTACCCATTCTATCCAGTAGTCAGCCATATTTCATCCTCTAGGCGGTGCATTTTTTTCGGGGAGTCCCGACGCAGTTAGTTAAGATTAGTACTTCGAGTCGCTATATATGTTAACAAATTAGTGGAGAGAGAATTTGGAACAGGAATATCCGCGTGATTTAAGAGGTTACGGGGGAAGCCCACCTCATCCCAATTGGCCGGGCAAAGCACGTGTGGCAGTTCAATTTGTTTTGAACTACGAAGAGGGTGCCGAGAATTCGATCCTTCACGGGGACGCAGCCAGTGAAATATTTCTCTCCGAGATCATCGGTGCCCAACCGTTTGAGGGCCGCCGTCATATGTCGATGGAGTCCATCTATGAGTACGGTTCGCGCGCTGGTGTGTGGCGTATCCTCGAACTATTCCGGTCGCGTCAGGTCCCGCTGACGATTTTTGGTGTTGCCATGGCGATGGAGAGACATCCGGAGGTGGTCGAGACATTTCTAAAGGATGGCCACGAAATCGCGTGCCACGGATACCGTTGGATTAACTACGACGGGTGTTCTCAATCTCATGAGCGAGAACACATGGAAAAAGCGATCGAAATCCATGCACGCTTGACTGGTGAGAAGCCGGCTGGGTGGTACACAGGACGAACTAGCGAGCACACCCGTGGTCTGGTTGCTCAGTATGACCATTTCGAATATGACGCCGATGATTATTCGGACGATCTTCCGTTTTGGAGTCGGGTCGAGACCAGTCGACCACACCTCGTTGTTCCCTATACCCTCGACACCAACGACATGCGTTTCGCGACAGCTCAGGGTTTCCACACCGCTGAGCAGTTTTATCAGTACTTAAAAGATGCGTTTGATGTGCTGTATTTAGAGGGTGAGAATGCCCCTAAAATGATGTCCATAGGATTGCACTGCAGGCTGATCGGTAGACCGGCCCGATTTAAAGCGCTTCAACGATTTCTGGATTATGTGTTGACGCACGACAGGGTCTGGATTGCGCGTCGAGTTGATATTGCTAGGCATTGGGCGAAGGAGCATCCTTACATGGTGGAATCGTGAGTCGGTCCCCTTACCCTGAGCGGTTGGATTTCATGGATTTCATCCTCGTGTTTGGCTCTGTCTATGAGCACTCGCCGTGGGTCGCTGAGGCGGTTTATCCATCGTTGACACCGGGTACTGACGCGGCGTCGATGGCAGAACAGATGCGGTCTGTGGTTGACACAGCATCTCAGAAGCGAAAGTTAGCTCTTCTCTGTGCACACCCCGATTTAGCTGGCCGGCTGACTTTGGCTGAGCTCACCAAGTCGTCCCGCTTAGAGCAGACGGGTGCAGGGCTTGACCGCTGTACGCCCGAAGAGCTAGGCGAGTTTCTTGAATTAAATGCAGCATACACCGAAAAATTTGGGTTTCCGTTTATATTTGCGGTGAAGGGTTATCACCGACAAGATATTTTGGAAGCGTTTCGTGTCAGAGTGAATAATTCGTCTGACACAGAATTTACTACAGCGATTGAACAAGTCCACCGGATTGCGAAATTGCGTTTGGAGACCATAACTAATGAGAACTAATATCGCTTTACCTGCGTTTGCGGTTAACTGCGAAAACCTTGCTAGCGCTAAGGCCGGCGCTGAGGCTGTGGATTGTAGTGATGATTTTTTTGCGGACAAATCAAGACTTATTGCTGACTCGGAGCCCGAATTTTATTCAGGGTGGTACGACGACCATGGCCAATACATGGACGGCTGGGAGTCTCGTCGCCGTAGGACTACTGGGTATGATTGGTGCGTTATTCGTCTGGCAAAACCGGGGAACATTGTTGGTTTTGACATAAATACAGCCCACTTTACGGGCAACTTTCCTCCAGGGGCTTCGATCGAAGGCTCGTCAAGCGAGGGTACTCCATCGGAATCTGATTGGAAGCAATTACTTGCCCCGGTAAGTCTGACTGGAGATCGCCAGCATTTCTTCGAGTCTCAATACCACGAGAAACCGATTCGATGGGTGAGACTAAACATTTACCCCGACGGCGGTGTGGCAAGGCTCAAGGTCTACGGTGAACCGGTTGATGGTCGGACTAACGGACCACGGGACAGGCAGCCAGACAACGAGCTATCTGCACTAAGATTAGGTGGTCAGATAGTCGCCTACTCGAATGCACACTACGGTAACCCGGAATTTATTTTGACCCCCGGTAGAGGAGTGAATACGGGTGACGGCTGGGAGACGGCGCGGCGAAGGGTACCCGGTAATGAGTGGATCATTATTAAGTTGGGTAGGCCCGGAATCGTAGAACGTGTAGAGATTGATACCGCCCACTTTAAGGGGAACTTTCCCTCAGGATGCACGCTACAGGCGGCCCTATCTCCAAACCTGCAGCAGGAGGCGTTAGTGGCCCAGGCGATGTTTTGGGAGAAGATACTGGACTACAGAGAGCTGTCAGCAGATTCTATTCACTCCTTTGATATCAAGACGCTCGGGGCAGTATCTCACGTGAAACTTAATATCTATCCTGACGGCGGGGTGTCACGGGTCCGAGTTTTCGGTGAGGCGGAGTAATGTTTCATATTCAACCACAGCGGTTAACACGCGAAGCGTTTGTACCGTTTGGAGACGTGATCGAAATTGAAGGGTCCGAGCAGTTCGAAATTAACTCGGGCTACACGACCCGTGTTCATGATTTGATCGACGTCCAACTGGGTGGTGAGAATGCAAGAGCGCAGTTCAGCTTTTTCTTGGGTCGACCCCGCCCTCTAGAGATCAAGATGCTTGAGAAGCATCCCCTAGGAAGCCAGGCCTTTTATCCGGTTGATGAC
>MDTB01206159.1_pt1 | contig 10505 bp, 5 predicted proteins | sample 811161 | NCBI WGS metagenome assembly MDTB01 (sample SAMN05326650, study PRJNA326480) | marine metagenome | isolation source: seawater | place: Mediterranean Sea | collected 2009
CCGCTGAAAGAATTTTCAACACTCGGATTTCACCCGGTAGCGGGAGTTCTGTGGGTTGTTTTTATGGGTGGACCGATTGGCGTGTTGCTTTACATGCGGAAGATGCGGGAACCGGTCGTGGATGATCTCGTGGTCAATATGATTGACGTGGGTGAAGAGACGGGTGAACTCGATACGATGCTCTATAAGGTGGCCGATACCTTTGACGATGAGGTCGCGGTGCTGACTGAAAGTTTGGTGAGCTTGATGGAGCCGATTTTGATTGTCGGCTTGGGCCTGGCAATCGGTTTTATTGTGATTTCGCTGTTCCTGCCGCTGATTGAATTGATCAAAAGTCTTTCGTAGACAGGTCTTTCGAGCGGGAAGTTGGCGGCACATGGGGGCAGCGAGGCTAAAAAACGGGAGAAAAGGAACACTTGAGTGTCGATTTCTTTACATCCCTGTCTGCAGGGCCGATAATAAGAGTATCGGCTCGGGAAATCGGGTGCCGACGCGTAGCTTGTCTGACGAGGCAAGTTGAAGTTCAAGGGGCGAAGAGCAGAGAGGATTGCCGAGGGCAATCTGATTGCCCGGCGGTGAGGCAGAGCATGATGAAGTGTAGGCCCAAGCGGCTGCGGCGCAGAGATCAGTCTGCAGTGTCCGCACGCCCGAAATTTAGTGGTGCGCCACGAACGATGGGGTGCTGTTATCCGCATTGCTCGCGACCGCACTGCTCGCAAAAAAACGCGGGCTTTACACTCACCGAAGTGTTGATTGTGGCCGTGGTGATCGGTGTGTTGCTTTCCTTTGTTACGGCAGCGGCCTTTTCTGCACTCACACGCGGCCAGGAGTTTGCCATCCAGACCGAAGTCGGCAAGTTGGCCCTGGCGATGGAAGCGTTTAAACAGGAATACGGTAGTTACCCCCCGGCCGATCTCACGCCACCCTCGAGCGCTTTGAAAAAAGATCGCCTGTACTCGTTTGTCGCTCGAGCCTTTCCGCGATATATCGAAAGACTTGCTACCGATCCGTACCTGGAGGGGAGCATTCAGCAGCGCGTGCGGAATGACCTGCAGGGCGTGCAGAGCGTTGGCGGTGATGGAGGGAAAGGGATTTTCTTGGGAGATACGCCGGACGAGTTTAATCCCGCGCACGCGCTCATGTTTTGGTTAGTTGGATTTTCAAATGATCCGGCCGATCCGTTTGCGGGTCACCGTGAGCGGATGAAGGGAGAAGATCTTGCTGGCGCGTTTTACGATTTTGATGCGCAAAACATCGGCCAGGGCTATTACGATCTGGCGGGTAATGTGGTTTCTGATCTGTTGAAGCAAGAAACAGAGGCCACCCTCACTGCGGTTTACATTCCCAATAAACAGGCAGGTGGTTTGCAATCGGATGAAATCAATCAGACGGCCGTACTTTATTTTGACAGTACTTGTTACGCCGGTGGCAGCCCGCAGACCTATGAAGAATTTTCGGCCTACACCACTACTGGTGGTAGAGAGATCAAGCCACGCAGTTTTCAAATGATCAACGCTGGACTGGATCGTAAGCTGGGCAGCGGTGGAGCGAGTCGCGGTGGAGCAGATGCGGACAACGTCGCGCATTTTTCCCGCCAGTTGATGGGCGATGGGGAAGGAAACACGGAGAGTGATCAAGATATTCAATAGGGGCAAACGCAAAACAATCTACCAGCAAGCGACCAGCAATCTACCGATGATAAATGAGAATTTTCAGACCATGTTTCAATTGATCTATACCAACAGGAGTGGCCAGATGCAGCGCGTCAGGGAGCGAGAGGTGCGAGAAGAAGGAAACACAACATCCGCCTGCGGGGTCTTGCGAGGTGGTCAAAATAAGCGTTTTGCAGCCAGCGGTGGTTTTACCCTGACTGAAGTTTTGATTGTGGCGGTGATCATCGGCATTCTGCTTGCGCTTGTCTCGGCAGCCGTCTTTCCCGCCCTCGATAGTGCGAAAGAATTTACCCGTTACAGCGAAGCGGCGAACTTGAGCATGGCCATGGAGTCGTTTAAGGCCCAGTACGGCGCAACGCCGCCCGCAGATTTAACCAACACCAGTTCGGTGACAAAGTTTTTTGCCCGGGCTTTCCCACGGGCATCGGCTCCGGATCTTTCACAGATCTCCTCGGTCAACAGCAGTGGCTTCGACCCGGGTAACGCGCTTGTTTTCTGGCTGGTGGGTTTTTCCGGTGATCCGTCGAATCCTTTGACCGGCCACGAAGCACGGATGCGGAATGGTGGCGGCGATGGCGAGCCGTTTTACGAATTTGATACCGAGCGTTTGTCTGGCGCTAGCAGTGGTACGGTTCGTTACTATCCGAATCTGCCTGGAGGTGAAGATATTTATAATGCAGATAGTGATGGTGCGAAAGCATTTCTTTACTATGCCAGACCTTATAGCCAGAGCACCAACCCCAACTTCACGCCTTACCAGAAAGAGGGCACCACGGATTACTATAATCCGAGAAGTTTTCAGATCATTCAGGCGGGGCTTGATAATGCGCTGGGAAGTGGTGGGCCGTTAACGGCCACAGGTTCGATCGACGATGATAACATCGCTAGTTTTGCGAGCGGCACGGTCCGCGATTTTTATGAAAAAAATAATTGACATGTATCCAAGCCAAGTTTTGCGACGCGGTTTGACGCTGATCGAACTGCTGGTCTCGATCATGATCATGGGCATCATGATTGCGATCGCCGTGCCGGTGATCCGTCCGCCGGTCGATGCGCGGAGTGTGAAGGAAGCCGCCCGCATGGTCAGTACGGCGCTTGCCTCGGCGCGAACCAAGGCGATTGAGACGGGTCAAAGTTGGGGCGTGCAGTTCGTTCCGGTCGACACTGCTGGCAGAGTGGTGACCACACTTCATTTTGTCAGGCCGATCACCCGGACCGGGAGCAATGGTGTGGTCGATGGGAGCGGTAATTTCAGCGCAAGTGGTCTGGATATGACCGGAGGCGGAACGTTGCAACTGAATATGGTGGGAGAGAAGCATGACGTTCCCAAAGGATCAAGTTCTTTCCTGGTTCCCACGCTACCCGAACCGGGAAGCGATTATGAATACAGTTTTGATTACTATCCACGCAAATCGAGCCTCATGCCAATCCAACTTCCTGCGCGTGCCATGGTGGACTTAGGTTGGTCAGGGCATGAGACCGTGACCGACAGCTATCCAAAGTGCAATAGCGGTTGTAGTGGTTCTCCTCTTGAAGGAATGACGTTTACTAAAACTGGAGAGGTCGATCAAGTCTACACGGCAGCCGGACGGCAGAGCGTGGGAGATCGTATTCACTTTTTCATCGGCAAGACAGGACGGACGGATGAGACCTCCACCGATTCAGAAGACAATCATCTCTATGATGGTGAATCGATCTGGGTGTCGGTGGATCCCCGGACCGGTGCCATTAAGTCAACTGAGAATTATCCCGTTAACGGCGGCAGTGTCGTGACAGCCCGCACATGGGCCGATCAATAAGAGCGTACCCCCACTGAACTATGAATAAGTACCTAAAGTTAATTTTCGATTTCAAGCTGCAGTCGAGCGGGCATGCCGGTCTGACGCTGATCGAGATTTTGATGACGATCTTTGTTCTGGCGGTGGGTCTGTTGGGCGTGGCGGCACTGATGCCCGTGGGCAGTTACCAGATGCAGCGGGGGCAGATTGCACAAAGGGTGAGTGAGATCGGACCGTCAGCGCTCGATCTTATCGAAGCAACCGGAATGCATAGTCCCGGAAGGTGGTCGAACGGTTCGACGGAGTTTGATGATGTCACCGAGCATGCGGTTGGTGGTTCGGTGGAGTGGGTGCGTAATGCTTACCGGCATGATTCCACTTATAAGCAAGCTGCGCCCAATCCGGTGGACGGGAAATATTTGCTGGAAATAATTCGATCAGACGACGCCTCTAAATTGGATGAGTATCATCGGCCGTCCGGAGGCGGTGACAGCGTGGCAATCAGTGGGAGTAGTTCGCTGGCTACGGATGATGTGTTCGTGCTGCGGCGTTGCGAGCCGTTTGCGCTCGATCCACTCTATATGTATCAAGTTGGGATGAATCCATTCGTTTCTGCTCCGAACGACCCGTATGGGACAGGTGACACGATGCCGCGTATTACCGTCAGCGGGGTCACTTCACAGGCGATGGCTGGTTCGGTCTTTCAAAACGAGGAAGACTTGATGACGGTTGAGGACGAAGAAACCGGCCTGCCGAGTGGCAGGGCAGTTTGGCAGGACGGTGGCAATAGTATTTTGAAAGCCAAAAGCGAAGGTCACTATTCGTGGCTCGCAACTTTCTCGCCTGGTGAGACGGCAACAGGCAGCGATCCAAAGCAATGGACCGTTTCGGTCGCAGTCTTCTATAAACGGCCGCTCAGCTTACAGGATAATGAAGGAAACAATGCGAGTCAGTGGACAGTGCCCATGAGCATTGATAGTTCAACCGGTGGCTACACCACCGCAACACTCGACGGCAGCGATGCCCGGCATATTTTTGACGCCGGCTCAGCCACAGATACCTTTGATCAAGATGCCGGTGACTCCATGCGGATCAAACGTCGGCAGTGGGGCCTGGTCACTTTTGCCGATGGGAGCGACAAGCGGGCTCGCTGGTACCGAGTGGGGACCGTGCAAAAACCAACCTCGGCCACAGGCAACAGCATTAAAATTCGCCTGATCGGTCCGGATTTGCCATCCGGTGTATCGGCAAAAATCACGTTTTTTGAGGGGCTAGAGGGTGTTTTTACCCGGGCAATGATGGCAGAGGAATTACCAGTGGGGCAGCCGTAATTGTCGTGGCAAGGGCAGTCGATGATTGGCAAAACTCAAGTGTTAAGCAATTGATCAGACATTTGCGTATAGAAAGAGAATACTGAGATCACAGAAAATGAAACAAGGCCGGGGCAAACGGCAATCAATCAGTAAGGAACAGGTCGCATGGCACAAATGCAAGCTGTAACGCGTTCGACGAACACCGGGAGCATGAAATTGCAGCGATACTCACCGGGTTGGTATGACCGCCCGAGTAATTTACAGAAGGGCCGCTTCCTTCAACGCCGCCCGCGGCAGCGCCGTGGGGTGTTGCTTCTCGTCTGTCTGGTGCTGCTGGTGATGTTTCTGATGTTGGGTGTGACCTTTGTGCTTACCGCGGGTAATTTCCGCCGCAGTAGTGAGGCCTATCAACGAATGCTGGAAAGGCCGAGCGCGGACCTGCCGGAACGCTCGGGAAACCTCTTGGATTCGGTAGCGCATGACCTGGTTCGTGGTACGACCAATCAGGACTCCCCTTTTTCAGAGGAAAATCTACTGGAAGACCTTTACGGCCGGCCCGCTTTACGCGGCGTAGTGTCCCAGGCTAAGGACCACAGTGGTGGGGATAGCAAAACGCAGCTAACTGCTTTAACAATCACTGCGGATGGTGACTTTACTCCGCTTCCGGGGACGCGTGACTATTATGCCGGTCAAGTTCTCACCTTCCTTACCGGCACTGCCCAGGGGCGTAGTACCCGCATTGTGGGTTGGGACGGTTCCAGCAAGCTAACCATTGTCTCGCCGCCGGAGGCTGCGGGGCTAAGCTCGCCAGCGGATCTGAACAACAGCCATTTCCTTGTTAATGGACGACCCTACAGTGGAGATGGAAGTGGAGATGGTCAGACCAGTCAGAGGCCACGTCTCCTGAACGAAGACTATGATAAAGCCGATGCAAATAACCCATGGTTAACCTCTTATTCTAATTCTGGTGACAACATTACGCCCGCTTATAACAGCGATGCGGTGACTCAGGGCGCATCACCTCAAGTCGACAACGACGGAGATGGTCAAAAAGATTCGGTTTGGATCGACACCGGCTTACCGCTCCAATTGCAGCCCGACGGCAGTTACGTTAAACCACTCGTCGCGATGATGGTCCGCGATCTTGATTCTCGCGTGAATCTCAACGCGCATGGCAGCATAGCGCAACAAGCTGCTTTGCAGACCGATAACGGGCAACCGAAGCCACTCGGCCAAGGCTACGGCCCTGCGGAAATCGATCCCTTTAATGCTTTGGATGTGGGGAGTGCGGAGTTCGATATCACCAACTTTTTGGGACTACGACTGAGTGATGTGGGTATGCCTGCCGGTAGTACTACAGGAGATGGGTATGCGGAACTTGTCCCGGGAGATGGAACGGTGCCAAATGACCAAAATGACCAGCAAGATTTTTCGGGCTACTATCAATATGGTTCGGAGGCTGCGGTCGTGACACCGCTCGACCCGCATGGTCAGTCTTATGCGGAAGAAAACGACCACGGATCGATCAACTTGAAAACAGTGGACGGTGGTGATTTATTAAATAATTTTTCGGGTACAACGTATGACTTGGAGTTGGATACGGCGCATGGTATCCCGCCCGGGTGGCATGCTCCTTATATCCCGAATGATCTTGAACGGGTGCTGCGTTTCTCCGATGCCGATGCTGATGGGTTGGATTCGCGACTCTATGAGGACTTAGCATTTTGTTTAAATGGCAGTACGGAGATGGCTCCAGACGATTTGAAAACACTACGTGAGCGGATCACGACCGAATCGTGGGACCTGCCAGTTCCCAGTCTTAGTTGGCTCAAGGAAATGCAGAGCGAGATTTCAGGAGATTCCGAACTCGAGGCGGCATTTCCACAGGGAGCTGGACATGTCACCGATTTCTTTGCCGTAAAAATCTATCTTGAAAATAAAGATAAAGACCCGCCAATGACATTGGCCGAGGCGAAGCAGAAAGCCGAGCAACTTGTTCATGACGGTTCGCAGTATCGGCATCTGATTGCGCCGGGTCTCATGCGTGGTACGCGGTTTAACGTGAATCGGCTACTCGGCAATGGCGTGGATGACAACGGCGACCAAGTGGTTGACGATGTTGGCGAAGTGGGAACGGAAAAGATTACGGCGCCTGGTTATGCCGACGCCAGTGACCCCGACAGTGGGATATTATTTGATCACGATGGTAGTGGAGCTGCTGGTGACCCGAGCGATCATTATGCCCGCCAGCATTATGCCCAGCAGCTGTATCTGTTGCTGATGTTGTTGGCAGATGATTTGGAGAACGGAGTGCCGGCAGGGTCGGGCCAGGTAGATAAGCAAAAGATGCTTGCCCGCAGGCTTGCCCAGTTTGCGGTGAACGCAGTCGATTATCGAGATCCAGATTCGATCATGACCGGTTTTGAATACGATGCCAATCCCTTTGATGAAGACGGGTGGTTGGTCGACGCCGATGGCGATTTAAGCACGGCGCCTGTGAATGATTCTAATTACGGCGTGGTCTGGGGATGCGAGGCACCGGTGGCAGCGCTCTCGGGCACACTCGCTTTGCACGATTTGCGGCTGCGTGATCTGGATGCCCCCGGGGGAAAAACGACCGATTTTGAGCAGACCAAGGCAGGGGATGACAAGTTATCGGATACGCTTGATCCCAATTTGGATTACCCGTTCACCTTCAAAGATAACGATTATGATCAGTATGCTCCGCCGGAGGGATCACTGTTTTTACAGATTTATGCGCTGCCCCAAAACGCGAATGCAAACCTGGCGATGGAATTATTCTCCGACAATGACGGAAGCGGAAACTATCAACTTGATCTTGCCAGAACGCACAATCGCCAGGCGAGCGGTGATCCGGTCTGGCGGGTGGCGATTAGTGAGCCGCACCCCGTTGGATTGACCGGGCAAACTGGCAGCGGTTCGGGAAGCCCGCTGCTGAATCAGCTCATGGATCACGATGGGTCGGGTGGCGACCTCACTGACGCGGAGGGAGCCGGTTCGCTCTGGAATCCATTGACGACCTTCCAGACAAAATCCAGTGATCCGAAGATCCTTGAGTTTCGCGTGGCAGGTATCACGAATAACAGTATCGACGAAAACGTGAACTTGGAAAGGGTTATTTATTTTACACCTTCCATAGGCAACGCGCCAAAGTTGGATGAGGCCTATCTCAATCAGGACAATAGCGATATGCGAATCACGCCCGGAAGCGCAACGCTTGTAGGTCCTCGGCAGACCACAAAGATACGCAGCGGCGGCACGGTTGCCGATAGCATTTCGGCAACCGTCGTTTGTACTGCAGAGAGTACTCCAAGTGGTTGGTCCGGTTTGGATCCGATCGGCATGAGTGTTTCGGAACCGGTGACATCCAACTATTACAATGATACCTCTGAAGCACTTGGAAGAATGGCCGACCCGATGGATGGCGATAGTGAAATCTACGTGAATGCGGCCGAGGTCCCCTTTGACAAGCCGACGGCGGCAACAGGTAGCTTGCTACCGATTGAAGATTTGCTTACCAATTCACCCATGCTTCTGGAGTCGAATCGGGTCGATACCATTACGGACGACAATTCAGGGATCTCCGTCGATATTGACCGCCCGCAGATCGGCGGCAAAATCAACAATTACCGTACGGCGTTTTTGCAGCGATTGGCTGATCCCACCCAGGCCTATAATGCAACCAGTAATCCCTACATCACGGTTGACCTGATGCCGGTCGATCTGACGGTGTTCAACGGCGAAGATGCATCCGGTGCCGCCGTCGTGACTGGTAATCTAAATGCACCATCGACCGGTAGTACCTACACCAATAACGAGCAAATTGCAGGTGATCCAGGCTGGCGATCGAGGCAGCAATTCAGTGACGTGGCGGGGACTGTTACATCGTCCACCTCACTCAATACGCCTTCCGCTTTTATTTCCAAAAGTAGCCCTGCACCTTTCTGGCCCAATCGCCCCTTTGTCAGTCAGTACGAACTTTTGATGGTTCCGGCAAGTGAACCTGGCAAATTAGCACTTGAGTTGGGTAGTTATTCGGGGACCCCCGAAAGCAATTTTACATCAGGCTTTCCGCATCTGCTGAATTTCTTTTTCCAAGCTTCGGGCGATCCGCAATTGGGTCGCGTGTTTGACTACCTCCATGTGCCCTCCAAATACACGGGAACCCAGGTCTCGCTTGATCCCAATACTCTCGGCACGGAACCCGGTTTTGCCCCGCCGTTCAATGTGATCTCGACCTATCGGGAACCGGGCAGGGTAAACCTCAATACGATCGAGCACGAGGAGATTTGGGATTCGGTTATGAATGGCATGCCAGGTGATGCAACGGCGCATCAGGGACCTAATTACTCGACGCTTTCCAGCCACACACTCCATGGCGCGGGCGAGGTAAGCAGCGTTGATGGCACTCCCCTTTCGATGCCTCTACTCCGTTCTGCTCTTAGTTTTGAAGGAAGTTCTGATACCAATCCATTTCTCCGTTATCAGCCAATCAATCGGATGGGGAACCTGGTAACGAACCGTTCCAATGTTTATGCGGTCTGGATGACCCTTGGATTTTTTGAGACCGATAGAGATGGTAATGTGAGCAGTCCCCCGGTCGAGGCCGGTGGAAGCAATCGTGAACGTCATCGCGCGTTCTACATTATCGATCGATCGATTCCGGTCGGCTACGAAAATGGGTACGATCACAACACCGAAGAGGTTTTCCGCCTGAAACGCTTTATCGAGTAGGCGTTTCATGGGTCATGCATTAAGTGCTGGCCAGGATGTGGAGGACATCACCTTCCTGTACGACATAGTCCCGCACCTCGCGGCGCATCAGCCCGGCCGCTTTAATCTCACGCTCACTTCCCAAGCGAAACAGATCGTCGCAGCTCATCGTTTCGGCCCGCACAAAGCCGCGTTCTAAATCGGAGTGAATGCCACCGGCCGCTTCGCCCGCCGTTGCGCCGTGGCGGATCATCCAGGTCCGCACTTCTTTGTCGCCGGCCGTGAAAAACAGCCGCTGCCCGGAGGCTTGCATCAGCTTGAGCAGCAAAGGCTGTCGCTCAGCCGTCACGCCACCCATCTCTTCGGCAAATTCAGCGCGATCCGCCTCGTCCATCTCGGCCAGCTCCGCCGAGAGACCGACCGAAAAGGCAACGCCAGGGACGTGCTCAGGCAGAGCCGCTAAGAGTTTATCCGCAACGTCTGCGTCATCACCAAGATTGAACACGATAAACTGCGGCTTTTCGGTAAGAAGCTGAAACGAACGGGTTGCCTTCTGCTGCAGCGGTGAAAGCTCCATGCCGGCCAGCGGTTTGCCCTCCTCGAGCCTGGCAAGCACCGGGCCCAGGGCCTCAAGCTCCGCCTGTTCTTCCTCTCGGTTAGGCCGCGGTTTTTTCACCGATTCGGTCAGCTTTTCCACGCGGCGCGACACAATCTCAAGATCAGCCAGCAGTAAGTCTTCGTCAAAGCTCACTAACTGCGCCAGCGGATCACCACCACTGTACGCATCCACCACATGCACCAGGCAACCCGCCTCGCGAATCAGGCTCAAGTGCCCTGCATTACTCGAACTGCCTTTTTCCAAGCCCGGCGTGTCGACCAGTTGCAGATTCGCATGTGTGATTTTTTTCGGCTTGTAGATCTCCGCCAGCTTTGCGACGCGAGGATCAATCACTTCGACCGCGGCGGTTTGTCCGCTATGGGCGAGTGACGGATCAGCGGCAATGCCC
>MDTB01110719.1_pt1 | contig 10504 bp, 4 predicted proteins | sample 811161 | NCBI WGS metagenome assembly MDTB01 (sample SAMN05326650, study PRJNA326480) | marine metagenome | isolation source: seawater | place: Mediterranean Sea | collected 2009
ATACAATTTATCCGGTTCGAGCCGCTCCTACTGAAACCGGATTCTCGTCTTGTCGAGGTTAAAGTCACTACGATCGGAGATAATATTGCGTTAGGAATGATCGAGCGGGGCGGAACCATAGACATAAATATCAATTTAGCCAATACCGAATCCCAGCCATTAGGAAATGCTATAGGTTTAGTAGACGGCGACCTTTATGCACGCTGGCGTGCCGGAACAGCCTCAAGAGGCTTGAACGATATCCTTGCCCACATGATTCTTGATCTGGGTGCAGTCTACTGGATCGATCAGGTCCGCGTCATCGGAGGTGTGGTAGTTCGATCTGGGTTTGGAGGGGGCATCACAACAAGTCACTACATATCCCGTAGACGTTGGGACTTTAGGTTTTACGAATTTATGACTTCTGACGGGTCCATTTCTACTGATGGCTCACGACGTTACACCAAGCACTTCTCAGGAGCTTCACCTTGGAGCGACTATTCAAACGGTGTAGTGGACCATCAATTCGACTTACTACCAACACAATACGTGCGCATCTTCTGGAAATATTGGGACACCTCATGTTACTCAATTAATAATGTTGGCGATGTCGTATCGAGCGTCCAGGGTTGCGCCGCTGGAGGAACGACGGACGAAATACAAATTTTCGGGAGTGGCTATCCTCAGCAAGTAAGCTTTTCTTCACCGCTCATTGACTTGGGGCAAGGCCGTAATCTGAATTCTGTAGATTGGGGTGGGGATATCCCACCGGGCACCCGTGTAGAAATTCGCACACGAACCGGCAACGAAGTGGTAGAGAAATACCAGCACTTCGACAAAAATGGAAAGGCCGTAAGTGAAAAACGATACGGTAAACTCATTCCATCTTTTCGCGGGCGAATTGACACAAGTATAAGCCCCGGAGGCGATTGGAGTTCGTGGAGTAAGCTCTATGCTAAGCCAGGAGCGGCATTCCAATCTCCGTCTCCCCGACGCTATATGGAAATTGATGTGAATTTGGTCTCCAATACGCCTGACTTAGCCGCCAATTTAGGCTTTTTAGCGGTGAATTATACTTCACCACTTGCAGAGAGCGCAGTCGGTGAGGTCGCGCCAAATTTTGCTAAACCTGGCGAACCGACCGTGTTCACCTACTCTATGTTACCAGAAAAAACAAATGGCTTCGATCAAATTCTTCTCGAATCTACATCGCCAGTTGAATTTGTAAGTCTCAGTTTGTCCGGCGAGGAAGTTAATGCTACCAAAATGAATACTGAATCCGGCTTGCTGGTTGAGTTCCCTGAAGAGATTGTCACAGACCAATTGGTTGAGCTGCGCTTTCTATCCTCTGTTTTTGTTCAATCTACTCGCTTCGATATGTTTCTGCAGAACAGTAGGAATGCCAGCGGTGTCCGGCAACGCGTAGACCCAGGTGACGCAGACAAGAACGTTGACAGCAACCAAATCACCGTAGCCCTGCCAGTATCGCAATCGCTTATAGCAAACACCGATTTTAACACACTTTCGGTGACTCCTAATGACGACGGCATAAATGACGAACTGCAAATTAAGATAGGTGTCGTGAATGTTCTCCAGACACGCCCTCTTCGCTTTCGACTACTGGATCTTGCCGGCCGAGTGCACTATGAGGAATCAGTTGAGGGAACAGCTGGCGAACAAACATTCCTATGGAACGGACGAAACGAATTCGGGGTGAAAGTCGCACCTGGCATTTATTTAGCGGAACTATGCATCATGGGCGACGCCGGAGAACAGATAGAAAGACGCCTGATATCAGTTTCTTATTGAAGGGACAAACTGAGCCTACCTGTTTACGTCCCCGTCGGCACTCCTGATCAACAGTAAAATCTCTTCAAGAATATGTATCAAAAATTTCTTGACTTTAAGTTTTATCCTTTATAGGTTAGTGAAATTACGGGAGGGCATGTGTGCTTAATCTAGAAAAGTATTGCAGGCCTTATCATTAAAAACGTGCATCGAATCAGAGTTTAATCTGAAGCGGAGCACAACCATTTCTTTATTTTTAGGAGGAAGTTATGCGCAAAGTCCTAGCTTTTTCACTAGGCGTACTCGTTGCTGGTAGCGCTTTCGCGCAAGAGCCAGCCGAAGTACCTCTTTTCTTTGCCGTGGGTATCCCCGCAGGCGCGCTTCCCACCATAGACGGAGATCACTCTGACTGGGGTTGGGTAGACAAGAGCTTTGAAGTAACCATCGACGACATGAACCCACTAACCGGTGGAGCTGATGATGCCGATGACTTATTCGTAGATCTAATGATCGGGTGGAGCGATGCTAACAACAGAGTAAGTGCCGCGATCCATGTGCACGATAACGATCTTATCGTCGATAAGAATCCAACGTGTACTTTCCGTGATGATAACTGCGAAGTGCATTTTGACCCTGACAATGGCGGTGGAGGCCCTTATTCCGCTCCGAATGATCAGGATCTTCAACCTGCATACCAAATGTGTCTTAGCTTTTCCGAGCAATTTCCACGGGTTCAAATGTACAACGGAGCCCTTGGAAACTTTGAGCAAGACGCACTTGATTTCTGGTGGACACACTCAGGTGACTTCGTAACAGCTGGTCACGTCAACCAAGGCCAGGAATACTACTACGAATTCAGCGCTGAGATGTTTGATCCGATCTCAATTAGCGGTGGTCCCGACGCCAGTACCAAGTTCACCTTGGCTGCAGAGCAGTCTATTGGTTTGTCAATTTCTGTTGATGATGCCGACCTTGGACTGAATGCAAACGGTAACGATCCTATGGCTGAAGATTGCTGCCCAGACGGATTCTACTGGCAAGCACAATTCAGTATGGCCGAGCAGTTCATGAACACCGGCGGAATGCCTGATATTTTCTTGACTCCGATAGCTGATGCTGGAACAGCCGTCGAAGCTTCGTCATGGGCTCAAGTAAAGCAGTTGAGCGACCTATAGGGCTTGCTCAAAAAATCTGTAAAAAAGGGGAGGGGATATTTTCCCTCCCCTTTTTTGTCATAAACTACGGATAGCTGACCCCACATATCTACAATCTACATACCGGAATAGGCCTCAAAGACTGAGTAATTATGCGTTTAAGTCAAATCGTAAAAAGCATGCAAACAACTGCAACTTTTTTTGTCATCCTGCAGTTTCTTTTTCTTCCGAAAAGCGTGCTGTCTATCGACCAATGGCAAGCTGGTGGCGCTGGAATAGAATGGCAGAGTATCGGTCAACTTACAGGAATAACTACTAAAGGAACCGCTATAATCCCCGCCGTAGTCGATTCAACAACAAACGCAGTTGGACTCCTCGCTCTAAAAAATCGGGGTGGTAGCATCTCCTCACCCCAAGCATCGAACGTAGACCTGACGGGGCTTTTGACTGATGGTAATCGTGAAACATTTTGGAGGGTTGAGCGTGAGAGACGACCCGACGGGACGTCGATGATTATAGATCTTGGTGCAATTTTACCAATAAACCGCATACGCATTCAAGGCGATGATGAGACATATCTCAGAGCATATGAACTTTTTGTACATGACGGAGATCCGGCTACGCTGCGTGAAGACCGCCCCGTAGCCTTTATAAATCAGGTGTCATCTAACCTCGAACAGGATACTCCGACAATCGATGCTCAGATACCCCTGCAATTCGTTCGCTTCATTCGCTTGATCAGTCGGTCAAGCCAGGAATTTGCTATTGAGGATGTCGAAGTTTTCGGCGATGGATACGCCCCAACAGGAAGCTTTACTTCGGAAATAATCAACCTGGGAGCTGCCGCCAATTTTGGAGTTATCAGTCTCAAAACGCAGATTGATAGTTTAACAGATATAGTCTTACAAACCAGAACCGGGATAGTTCCGGATCCAAAGATATACTATAGAAAAACAGAGATCTTTCAAGGTGAAGAACGCGCCGAGGAAGCTATTCTACCTATCGGCCAAGCCGAGGCTGAAGATACATATCGCTCACTTCGAGTAGCTGATAGAGGTTCAATAAAAGACAACATTGTTGAATGGAGCCCATGGTCTGCTCCCTACGAAAACCTGTTTGACGAGTTTCAATCTCCCGGTAATCGTCAATATGTCCAGTTTAGATTGATATTTTCTTCGGAAGATGCTCGACAAGCGGCTCTTGTTGAAAACCTCACATTTAACTATTCCACACCAACTTTGGCAAATAATTTAATTGCCGAAATTAGTCCCGGTGAGGTCACTCTTGGCGAAACTCATTCGTTCGACTATTACGTTTTATCAGAATTCGGGAATGAACATAATGGTTTCGATCGAATAGAAATATCGACTCCATTTACTGCAACTGTAAATGAAGTTGAGTTAGATAACGTGCCCGTTGCTTATGAGATTGCGCAGGCAACTGATGGATTGTTGAGTATTCGGCTGATAGAAAAACGAATAGATCAAACTGGACAATTGTTACGTATCAACTTTAGCAGTTTGGTAACAGTCTACGGAACTACTTTCTTCGCCAAAGCGTTTGACGGTGAGAAACAAGAACTCGGGCAAAATATCTTGGCTGGTGAGGTCACTCCATTGTCCGACAGTAATCGTTTATCGATCCAAGGGATGCTACGTGACGAGTTAGTTCTCGATTTCATGGCAGATCCAAAAGTTTTTAGCCCCAATAATGACCAAATAAATGAGGGCACTAACATCTCGTTTGTTTTGCTTCGTGCGCTACAGCCTGTCGACATTAGTCTAACCGTGCAAGACCTTTCAGGTCGCATAGTCAGGTCATTTCAACAAACAAATGTAGTCAATGGTCCTGCAAAAATCTTATGGGACGGAGACGATGACTACGGACGAACTGTCGTCCCAGGTATGTATATAGTGAACATTTCGATTGATACCGATACGGGTAAAGAAGAAAAATCGTTGATAGTCGGCGTTGTCTACTGAACAATGCATTGTGTAAACTGTTTAATTTTGGCCCGGTTTAGCAAATAACTAGTATGAAACCAAGAAATAAAAATGAGGCTGTTCAATTAGTTCAGTCGATGACTAAGATTCTATGTACATGCACACTGATTATGCATGTATCAGTTAGGGCAGATGAGGTATCTTTCTCTACACACGAAGATTGGAAAACGTGGGATCATCCAAACGGTGCGCTCGAAATAAATACCCGCGGTTATATCAAACCCATGGTAATTCGCAAGGATATCGACGCCGTTAAAAATGCGCGACAGTTTGGTGGAGGAATACGAGCTGTGGGTAGCAATCCAACAAGCGCTCAATTACTAATCGACGAAGACTATTCTACTGGATGGGCACCAGATTTTTCTGCGTCACCAGAAGATTGGTGGATTGAGATCGACTTGGGTCGACTCGTGACGGCCGAACAAATACGACTTCACTTTACAGAAGACGCTCCGCCCATGGAATTCTTTTCCGTGCTTATCGCAAGTGGAGAACAGTTTTTTACGAATGCTCTAGTACCAATTCCTGGAACTTTAGTGTATGGAACCGGCCAGACTTTTGGTTTCAATAAGGAAAAAACCGTCACCTTGGATACGAAACACGTTGAAGTCAGTGTGATTCGCATCAACGTTTCCCAACCTACTCCAAGTGCACGCCTATCCGAAGTTGAAGTTCGTACCGTTGGGGACAACATAGCCTTGGGTACTGTAGAACGCGGAGGCAGCATTGAATTGATAACAGATTTACAATCAGTCCTTGAAGGAGGCCAAAATATGGCCGACGGGAATATCGTAACAAACTGGTCCCTTAATACACTTCACCAAACGGTAACCGGTAAGGACATTTTCAATCGCATCATATTCGATCTGGGCGCCCATTACTGGATAGACCAACTTAGAATTGTCGGGGAACCAATGGGCGCACCTCCAAGTCGCAGGTCCCAAAATGGAAACTTTTTCTGGTACCAGGTACTTGCTTCGGATGGTTCGTTAGCGCCAGATGGTTCCTTACGTTGGCAGGAAGTAGCCTTCAGACCAACAGCTCCTGAAAACGTTACAGAAAAACGTAATTTTGATCATAATTTTCCACTACAAAAAATCCGATATTTGCAACATTACTTTCCTTCAACAGAGGGAGGGACGCTTCACCAAGGAGGAACACACAGTCCATACGCTACCTTTGGATATGTGAGTGAATACCAGATCTACGGCAATGGGTATCCCAGCGAAGTATACCTCAAATCTCCTATAATGGATCTCAGAGGAGCCAAAGGCCTCAGCTCTATCGAATGGATAGCCGATTTACCCCCGGGAACTCGCATTGAAGTTCGTACTCGAACTGGTGAGGAAGTTGAACAAAATTACACTTATTTTGATAAAAATGGGAAAATCGTAACCGCCTCCCGATATAAAAAATTGATCCCGTCTTTTAGAGGCATTATCGATACATCGATAGCGGTAAGCAAAAATTGGAGTTTATGGAGTGAGCCGTACAATTCCTCCGGAGAATTATTTAAATCACCTTCTCCAAGACGTTACACGCAAATGGATGTTCGCTTACTTTCCGATAACCCAAACTTGGCGCCAAAATTATCAAAATTACAGATCAATACGGATGATCCACTAGCACAAAAAACACACGGAGAAATTTTCCCAAATAGCGTTTCTGCTGGTGTCGAAGAAACCTTCTCCTACTTCATAGATCCATCCTTTGATAGTCGGTCCCAGGGTTTTGACGAACTAAGCCTCGAGTCCTCGGTTCCTATGCAGTTTTTGAGTATTAAAATTGGGGACGAAATTATTTCCGTTGATGTAATCGAAAATGAAGACGGCTTTTCCTTAATACTTCCCCAAAATGTTCGCAGGAAGGAAATAATAATTATAGATTTTCGTGCAACAATTTATCAGAACCGTACTCGATTCGAAGCGTTTCTTGGTAACAGTGATTTGGGACAAAATGTTCGTCAGTACGTGGACGAAGGCAATGCCGTGGAGGATATCGAGAGCGAAACTATTTCCGTCGCATTGCCAGTCAACAACTATATGATATCAAACTTTTCAGTGTCGACCGAAGTGTTGACACCAAACGCTGACGGAATAAGTGACGAGCTGTTAATCAAATTTGATGCGCTAAAACTTTTTGAACCTCGTCCGATTCAGGTCCAAATTTTTGATTTATCTGGTAAAAACATTCGAAACCTATCAGATGATCTGGGGACTGCAAACAGATATTCCTTTAAATGGGATGGACTCGATGCACTAAATCGTTTAGTCCCTCCAGGGACCTATATTCTACGCCTCAAGGTAGAAGGTGATTCGCAAAATGGTATCAGGCAAAAAAAAATTGGGGTTGTTTATTAAGAGCTTCCCAAGAGGGAAAAAACGCTTGGATAAGATTTCGTTTGAATTAAAGACCGAACCAGAGGATCGATTTATGCGCAATTCATTCATGCTTCTTACAGTGCTAATTATAGCTTTTCCTGAGTTAACTTTTGCAGGAGAGCGCCTAAAATTTGGCGGTAACGGTAATGCATGGGATGAAACTGGCCTTTATCTTAATGCTTTAGAAGTGACGGGATCAGAAGGATTATCGCCGCTTGAAGCAGATCCTAATGAAAATATCCTTCCTCGAATTCGCGAATTAGGAGGAGGAGCAACTACATCTGTCACAACAGCAGCCGCAAGGTCTAATCAAATCATTAATGAACTAATTGACGGCGACTACAAAACAGGTTGGCGAGTTTATACGAACACAAATGGAGCCGAATTAATAGTTGATATGGGTGCAATATTTTCACTACAAAGAATTTTCTTTCGCCGTGGTGTATTAAATGACGATGAACGCTCTCTGCGGGGTTATGAATTTTACATCAATAACGGCGATCCACTCAATTTTGTAGGAGAGAACCCTGTATATTCGCTAATCAAACAAAATCGTTCGCATGGAGAAGCGGAATTAGACTTGAGTTTTCCCGCCACACAAGTTCGCTATTTCAAGCTTCGAAGTACGGGTGAACGTGCTTTTCAAATGGGAGACTTAGAGGTTTTCGGAATAGGTGTTACTCCTTTCGCCCACTATATCTCGAGAGTAATCGACTTGGGTGCTAAAGCCAACTTTGGTCCAGTCCACGTTTATACCCGAAGTGACTCACTTGCCAAGGTACTTTTTAGTACGAAAACTGGGACAACATCTGATGATTCTCTTTACTTCAGACAAACTGGTATTCCCGGTGAATACGAAGAGGTGCCCCGTAACCAATTTGATCGGACCTTAGACCCAGCTTACGCAGGAATAATACGCGCCAACGATAGGGATTGGAGCTCTTGGTCACCACCCTATGCGCAACTCTCAAATAGCCCGCTCAACTCTCCAGATAATCGACGCTTTGTTCAATTTGAATTCAAACTTCTATCAGGTAGCCTACTGGATAAGGCTCTCGTTGACTCAGTGATATTCAATTACTCCGTACCAGCTATTGCAGACTCGATTATAGGAGAGATCACTCCAAATAAAGGTCAAATCGGCGAAATTAATGAGTTCACATATCATCTCCGTTCCGTTTCTTCTTCAGGAGACAAAGGTTTCGATACGGTATTCATTAATACTCCGTTCGATGCTACCGCCACAAAAGTGGAGATTGATGGTCAAGATATAAATAATTTTGATAGCGAAATGGCTGAGGGACGGCTGAAAGTTTCCTTTTCTGAAAATCGAATTACTCGCGACGATCAACACGTTAAGATTACGTTTCGAAGTCTGCTTACTTTTTCTGGAACTGAGTTTCGTTCAGAAGTAGGTGTTGGAAACTCGGATTCCTATCCACAGCGCGTCATAGCAGGTGATGCCTACCCTGAGAATAATGGCAATACTCTTACTGTTGGGGCAATAATAGAAGATAAATTGTTCGGAGGAGTCAACTTTTCTTCCGAAATTGTTACTCCTAATGCAGACGGAATAAACGATGTATTAGATCTGGATTATATCCTGCTGAAAGCTACCGATCCAGTCAGAGTTACGGTTATCGTTTATAATTTATCTGGAGACGAAATCGTACGAGTTTATGATCGATACGATGTAAGCGGTCCAAATCAAGTGATTTGGGAAGGACGAGATGCAAAAGGAAAAGTGGTATCTCCTGGCTTATACGTCGTATGTCTTAAGGCAAATGCAGACGCCGGCGATGCTGTAAAATTTCGAACAATAGCCATTACATATTAGATAAGAACGAATAAAACACCAGTTTTTAATTTTTAACGTAAAGCTTCCGCAACTAAGACAGAAGCTTACTATGAGATATATTTTAAAGCTCTTAAATTCCCAAGGGAGGGATACCATGCGTCGATTTACATCTTGGAGAGTAGGAATAATTCTCCTGATCGGCATGCTGTCCGCTGCTAATGCAGCTACACCAGGCCGTGAGCGTGGCGCCACTTCGCAGGTGCGAATCGAGGGGTTTGATCCACTGATTCCCACGCTGAGAAAGTGGTACGTTCCACAAGACCTTTACAATTTTTATAATTGGGGCGGTTACAAATATACCAATTATGCCAAAGAACCTTATGAACGCTATGTAAGCACTCAGTTAGAGGGATTAGGGCAATACGATATTTTTGGTAATTGGGTAACTCGTGGTTGGCGCATATATGAATGGCGCCAGCAACAGCCGTTGGCGTTTGGCAGTACTGTTTTTAAAGACAGTCGCTTTTCCAGTTGGTTTCAGAATCTGGTAGTCGCTTCAGATGCTAAAGGACAGTACTACACGTCTCTAACTATCGGCGATCGGATCCGCACCACCCTCACACCGTTAACATTTAGTCGATCTCGTTTTAACGGTGTTCAGTGGGATTTCCAGTCAGACAAATATAGCGGAACTGTTCTTTTGTCGCGTGCAAGCGAGCCCGTGCGGGTTGTACAAGGGTCAAACCGAATGCAAGATACCGATTACACCAACTTTATGGGCTTAAGAGGGACAGCTCAGGTAGGTGATTTTATAAATATCGGCGCCACCTTAGTAAATACTAATTTTGGATCTAGTTCGAGTAATTTTTCAGAGAATTCACGAAAAGGACTTCTTACAAGCAGCCAAAACTCTGGTAATGTCACCGAAATTGTGGTGCGTATAGTCGATGATTCACCAGGGGATGAATCAGGGGCACTATTCTTTTCGGCCGACATGATTGTTGATAACGAAATAGTTGCCGTAACACCGACTATTGAAGGTGGCCGTCAACGCGAGGGATTTTTGGAAGCTCTAGAAGAAGCACCTATTCTTCTTCGCTACCGCGTACCCGATGCTCTTGTTGTTGAAAAAGTAGGGTTCGCGATGGTACTTTCGAACGATTACCGTGTAGATGTAACATCAAACTTGCAAACGAACCTAAACGGACAACCCATCTTTCTTCCGGTTGCGCGAGCAGAAGGTAATGTAAGAGACAACACCAACCAAAGAGTCGTAAGATTTGATTACGGCTTACCTTCTGGCAATCAAATTACCAGTGTCGATTTACAAGTGGAAGATATATGGGGAATGGAAATACGGGGTGAATTTGCTCGCAATGCTCAATATCAACGGTTTCCAAA
>MDTB01120991.1_pt1 | contig 10504 bp, 5 predicted proteins | sample 811161 | NCBI WGS metagenome assembly MDTB01 (sample SAMN05326650, study PRJNA326480) | marine metagenome | isolation source: seawater | place: Mediterranean Sea | collected 2009
AAATTTTCATGTTTTAAGATTTCTGTGCATTGGCTACAACAAAAACGCCAATCTTTCGCGGGAGTCCATTGGACTCTATACATTACCGTAGCAACGGATTGGCATTTTGCACAAGATTTTGTTTTCACACCTACTGGGTCCGAAAAGAATAGACACCGGATTTACTGGTGTTTCCGTTTGAATCAACAGCAACAATTTCCCAATAATAGGTTTGATTTTGTTGGACAGATACTTCAGTATTTGTCGTAGTTGCTTGATAATTTAGCTCAGTTACAAGTGTGCTGCCATTATCGGTATCCATACGAACTTCAAAATGATCCAAATCGTTGTCCACGTCACTGGCTTCCCAAGACAGTTGAATTACTCCATCTACAACAGTGGCGGTAGAACCCGATTCAGGCGTCAATAATTCGGGAGGAAAAGGAGCGTAGTTTACCACACCCTCAGACGCCAAATAAAATTTCCAACTTTGACTTTCACTGGGTAGAGTCTCTGGAGCAGCAATGGCTTTTACTAGCCATCTATAAGGTATCCCAATACCCAAGGTTACAGATTTATTTGTGGTATTTGATTGAAAGGTTTGGGTCTGATTGTTTTCTAAATTGGTAATCAAAAGATTATAATTCTGAGCATTGCTGGCTACCGTCCATTGGAAATCAACACTGCTTTGGCTATTACTAATAGCCGTTCCATCTAGGCAAGGTTCATTGTTGGCTGGAGCAACTAAAGTAACAGTGCCCGGGGGCAAGGGAGCAGGTTCGCTTCCTCCGCACTGGACGAAAAGCCCAACGATAGAAAAAACGAATAAAATTGTTCCTTTTTTCATACTTCTATTCTTTCATTAGTTGGAGATTCTTAAGGGTGGTAGCCCCTTCAACTTTTAAGTAATAACTACCACTGGGCCATTCACGGGTTGGGAGCAGTACTTTTCGGTTTTGTTCCAATCGTACTTTGGCTTTATAAAGTATGCTTCCAAGGGTTGTAAATACGGTGATTTGTACTTGAGGGTCGTCTCCTCCAACATAGAGATAACTTTCTTCCTTAGCTGGATTAGGGGCAAGAACAACTTCAGATGAATTGAAATATTGTTTAGAGAATGCACCTTGACAGTCAAGACCTGTATCTATAACAATAGTATTAAGTCCTTTTTTGAGTTTGATGTCGACCGTGTTGCTTTGAATCTGTTTGGTATATCCGTTATGGGTTACATTATAAACATTTCCTCCTGTTAAATCGTAAGATATTTGCTGTTTATTGGTTGAACTACGGCTATAGACTGTCAATGGTTGTGGGTCTTGAATATCTATATCGAAGCAACGTTCAAATACGGTTTGATCTACCCCTTCCACCGTCACACAAAGCTGATACGTACCACCGCCTAATTGTGAGAATGTAGTACTGTCTCCAGTGAGTTGCCTTGTGATGTCACTAGCACCACTCAGCTGCACATTGTAGGTGTAATTGGTGTCATCAACAGTTAGGGTAATTTCATTCTCCCCAATACATTTTTCCCTTTTTAATAAGGTGAAATTGGAAGCGGGTAGCGTAAAGATTGGGCACCCCTCTAAATTGACTCGCGTACCATAAGGAGTGTCTGGACAAATATCGTAGGGATCCCATACACCATCTTGATCCGCATCGTCAGACACGTCACCAATTCCGTCGCCGTCGCTATCTTCCTGACCTGGATTGAATTGTAGTGGACTATTATCGATGAGGTCTTGTATGCCGTCTCCGTCTGTATCTTGTAGTACTGTAGCGGGAATCGATTCAATTTGTAAAACTTTAGAATCGTTCTCAGGAGCAACTAGACTGTTCTGACTAACGATGACAGGAATTCTGGATTCTCCATCTTGCATATTGATGATTTCTACGTCGACTTCATAGACATTATCCCTATTGGCATCCTGTGGGTTTTCAAAGTCAGGGGGAGTGATGAAATCCAAATAATCTTCCCCGGCTTCACTGTTTTTATTCTTTTCGCCAGACTTAATCGTAAACTTATTGGCGTCTGCTCCACCTGAAATTCTCTTTCTTACTTTCCATTTACCCACTCCTTTAGTAGTTGTTTTGAAAACAGGATTGAGATATCGTTTATATGCCTCAGATTTACCGGTACTTTCATTGGTGTCATATATTTCCACTGAAAATCCTTTTTCAACTTTGGCATTGGATATATCATTTACTTTGATAATGGCATTATACGAGCTAGAAACATTACCATCGGAGGCTGTAAATACCAATTGGTGCGATGCTTTATTTTCGAAGTCGAGAACACCCACTCGATAAAGTTGATCTCCTCTTAGCTCGAAAAGACCTTCAGAATTACCTCCTGTGAGCGATAAATTAACTGCACTTCCCTCGGGGTCCGTTACATTTATTTTACCCAAAAATTTATCGTATTGATTGACTGCATCCGAATCATTTTCATCCACACTGATATTCACTGGATCAAAATATGGAGGCAGGTTTTGAGTTTCTTGGAAAACTTGGACTGGAATTTCAATAAATAGATCACAATCATCCGCTTTCGAATCCGTCACTTTTAAAGTTACGACCGCAGATCCTGTATTGTTTTGAGTGAAATTAAAAATTAGATAATTACCCTCTATACTTGCCAAAACAATATTATTGTTACTACTCAAAACTGAGAATCCAATTGCTTCTGGAAAGTCATCCTCCACTAGACTGCTGATGTCAATAATCTTATCGGAAGCCCCTTGTAAAACTTCTACAGGAGGGATACCACCCACCAAAACTGGACAATTGTTTTCAGCTTCTTGACTTTTCTCTTGAATGACTACACCCAATGTATAATTAGAATAACAAAAAGGGTTTCCATCATTCACACTAATAATCAGATCTGTAGTCCCCGATAGATCTGGATTGGCGTAAACCGTAAGTTTACCATCTTTTATTTCAGCGTTCGCTAAACCGGTATTTGAGGAGAATACCTCAAAGTTTAATACATCACCTTCTGGATCAGTAAATAAATCAACAACTGAAAAAGTTTGTAAAATTGGAGAAAGCTCGTCAAATACGATTGGACTCAAAGAGCCAGTGAGTTCGGGACAGCGATTGTCGTTGATATCAATAATATCGCTGTTGCTTAGTCTTATTTCAATAAAGTTGGTGACAAAACAGAATCCAAAGGGATCAGAAGCTGAAACCTCAAGTATGACCAGGTCTGGGATATTTTGTTTGCTAAAGACGGTCAATACGTTTTCAATTAAATTGAAATCGACATTCACATTTGAAAACAAATAGGCCGAATAGGAAAGTTTATCTCCGTCTGGGTCTTGGAAAAATTCATTGAGATTGATACTAACCTCCGAAGTTGTTTCATCCAATGAAATAGGGGGTATATCCCCAATCAATTCGGGGCAGCTATTGCTGGTGACACCTTCACCCAATACTTGTACTTCGAAAGGAATATAAATTTCACAAAGGCCAAATTCATCTTTGACTCCAATGGCAGCGGGTGTCATCCCAACTTGGTCTTTGGCTTCAAGAGTAAGAACCCCTCCTTCAATGCGACTTTCCACCAAATCATTGATAGCTACAGCTCCCATGAGTTCAATACTTTCGCCATCTATATTGGCAAAATAACTACCGTATTCAAAGCTGATGGATTCACCTTTTTGAAGACTAACTAGGAAAGGGAATTCTGCTTTGAGTATGGGACATTCCGTGTTTTGGAGTCCTAAAGGATCATCAATATCAATGTAGAGAGATAGTATTTCAATACAATTCGAATTTTCATCATTTATCTCAATAAATACGGCACTAGAACCGGCCCCAATTTCTTTAACACTGACCACCAACTCAGAACCAAATAATTCTGCGCTGATATAATCATTCTCGGTACCTAACAAGCTGAGTTTGTAATTGGCTTGAATCTGTTGATTGAGATATTCATCAATTGTAATTCTTGCTTCTGGGGCATCCAAACTCAGAGATATTTCGGGTAACCCAGTTAATAAGGGCTGGCAATTTAATTCCAAACTAATATCTGGAATGACTTCATAAGGTATTTCGGCACTAACAATACAGCCAGGCCCACCCCCAACAGTATTAAGTATAACAAATCCAAGTCCATACTCTTTTCCAAGTTCAACAGTCAGTAAATCGCCATTCAAGCGAACAGTTGCCATCTCAGGGTTGGTATTGTAGACATCAAACCCAAATTCGTCCCCTTCGGAATCTTGAAAGTATTCTTTCAGATCATAGGTAAAAGTTTGGTTTTCTCCTTGGGGAACAGAAATAGAACCAAAAGATGAAATAGTTTTGGGACATTCATTATTCTCAAGACTTTGACCAAAAGGAATTTCTAAATCCAATAGATCTGCATTCTCACTAGAAACTAAAACTCCAATCCCAAGGGCCACTTCACAACCATTGCTATTGGAGGCAAATACTTCAACTATCGTTCTTCCCTCCTGAGTCCCTGTGGTAATGGTCAGTTGATTTCCTTCAATAGCCGCAGAAACAACATCAGGGTTTTCAATATTTAGGCGGTAGATTAGAGTTTCATTATTGGGGTCAGAAAAGAAAAATTTTAAATCAAAAGTTTCTTTAATAATCGACTCAGGACTAGTAACTAAGGGTTCCAATCCGCCTGTCAAAATTGGACACGTGGCAATATCCAAGGCAGTTTGATTCACTACAGTAGCAGTTTGTTCTAATGTTTTTCCTTCAATGATAACACTCAAAAAATAAGTGTTGTAGCATCCCGATTTATTAGAGACAATAACATCAATAAATGCATCGCCTTCGATTCCAGTACTAGTAATTTGTAAAACGTTTCCTCTTAATAGCGATGCTTTTGCCACATCTGGGTTCGTAGAAAAACTTTCAAATTGAATTTCATCCCCTTCTGTAGAACTAAAGAAGCTTTTTAAATCAATTTCGAATACTTCCTCTTGCTCGTAAGCGGCGTATATAGATGGTAACGGATTGGTGTTTATTGGACAGTCAAAAGGGGGTTGAAGGGTAGATGTTACATCTAGGGAAGGCGAAGGAGGTAGTTCAATGACTAAACTCACATCACCGGTCAGTGGTTGTTCTATATCGGTGGTACCGCTAACATCTAATGTAGGAGGAGGAGTCAGATCAATAGTGGAGGACACATCCAAGGTTGGAGGCGTAAGGTCGATAGTGGAGGACACATCCAAGGTTGGAGGCGTAAGGTCAATAGTGGAGGAGACATCCAAGGTTGGAGGCGTCAGATCAATAGTGGAGGACACATCTAATGTTGGAGGCGTTAGATCAACAGTTGTGGTGCCAGTTGTTGTTGGAGGAGGCGTTGGGGGTGCGACAATATCAAAAGTAAGACTTCCTGAAACCGAACAATTTGAATCGCCATCTGAGGCGCTTATGGTGAGGCTTCCATTTCCAGGATTTCCAGTAGTATTAACAGATAGTGAGGCGCCGCTGAGAGAAAAGCTAAGTGCATCTCCATTACTTGAACTTACTGAAAAAACAAGTGCGTCTCCATCAGCATCAGAAAAATAATCATTCAAATTGAAACTTAAAGAAACAGCTCGATCAGAAGTGGTGGTGATGGATCCAAAACCACTACTGAGGGTAGGACAGGCATTTTGAGCCAATGAAATATGGCATAGAAAAAGCCCAAATAAAAGAGGTAGGCAACGATTCATAAACATAGTTATCTACGCAAATATTACGTACAGACGAAAGTACAAAGATTAATATACTTTATATCAGTTTTTTTCTGCTTCTGCTGTGGGACGTTGGTAGGACTGAAAAGGTTGTTTTAACAATTCTTTGATTTGATTGTTTTTGGATTCATCTGGAAATACATCCACACCATATACAATACGTTCCCGTTCGAAATCCATGTAGGTGCCAAAGGCATGATCCCAAAGGGAAAATATATTTCCGTAATTGGCATCAGTAAAGGGGAGACGGTAGTGGTGATGAATCTTGTGCATGTCTGGCGAAACAATGACATAACGCAGCCAACGATCCAACTGTTTGGGGAGTTGGATATTGGCATGATTGAATTGTGATAATACCAAAGACAATGACTGATACAACATGACTAAGCCAATGGGTGCCCCAACGAGCAAGACTCCAAGTAGCGTAAATACAAAACGCACAACGCTTTCAAGTGGGTGATGTCTGTTGGCCGTCGTAGTGTCTACTTTGTGATCGGAGTGGTGCACCAAATGAATCATCCATAAGGGTTTGATTCGATGTTCTACCCAGTGCGGAAGATAGGCACCAATCAAATCTAGTAGCATGAGTCCAATTAGGGCAAAAGCCCATACTGGGAGATCGGGTAGCCATTGTAAAACACCAAATTGGTTGGCTACTACCCAATCTGCTGAATTGAGTAAAAGAAATGCCAATATAAAATTAATAATCACTGTTGTGAGAGTGAAAAATAAATTAGGCAGGGCGTGGCGCCATTTTTTGTAATTAAATTTAAATAAGGGAACGCTTCCTTCAAGTACCCAAAATAGGGTTAAACCAGAAACAAGAATCAGGCTCCTGTGGGAGGAAGGGATCGTTTCAAAATAGTCAATTATCATCTGCATAACATCCATTTGCATGTATAAATATACCTATTTTTAAAAATCCAGCTCAACTATTATTGAATTGTCAATGGAATTACGGCTCGTTTTTTTGGTATTTATCTAGCCAGGCTAGGACATAGGCTACTTTTGTAATGAGATTACTGGGGCGTTTGGCAATATTATGACTCGCTCCAGGAAGTTCCACTAATAGTGTTGGGATTTTGCGAATTTTAAGTGCATGATACAGTTGTTTGGCTTCGCTAGGAGGAGTTCTTAAGTCCTCCATTCCCACCATCACCAAGGTGGGTGTTTGGATATTACCGACCAAGGACAAGGGTGAAAACCCCCAATAGTCTTGAAAGTTTTCCCAGGGTTGCCCAGGAAACCGAGTGTTTGCATAATTGAAATAGTTGTCTGCAACAAGGGTTTTACTGATCCAATTCATAACTGGCTTAACGACCACGGCGGCTTCAAAACGATTGTTTTTTCCAATCATCCAAGCTGTCATAATTCCACCTGCACTTCCTCCAGTCACATACAATTGGTCCTCGTGAGCCCAGCCTTTTTTAATAAGGAAATCGACACCATCCATTACGTCCTGATAGTCCTCTCCAGGATAATTGTGATGAAGTAAATTGGCAAATGTTTCTCCATAGCTCGTACTTCCTCTTGGGTTGGGGTAAAACACAATATAGCCAGCAGCTGCATACCATTGCATTTCTACTGAAAATCGAGGACCGTAGTTTGAGATAGGCCCTCCGTGATTTTCAACCAGGAGGGGGTACTTTTTTGCAGAATCGTAATTGGGTGGAAAAACGGTCCATCCCTGTATATTTCTTCCGTCAAATGTTGAGGGGTAGCGAACCTCTTTTACTGTTCCTAGCTGACGGTTACTTAGAAGAGCCGTATTGAGTTTTGTTAGTGATTTGATCGATTTGTTTTTGACAAAGGCCAATTCTGCAGGCGCATGAGGAGATGAAAGGGTGTATGCGATTTCTCCTTTTTTTGAAACAGAAAAAGACCCGCCTCCGTAAGGACGTCCAATGGAGGTACCTCCTAAATGAGCAGCAAGTTGCTCTACAGAACCTTTCAAATCTAAATAAGCGATTTTGGTGTCTCCCTGTTGGTCATAGCTAATATAGAGTCCGCTGCTATTGGAACTCCATTCCAATTGAGAAATACTAGCGTCTATGGCTCCACTCAGGAGTTGATGATTGTTTCCGGTCGAATCCATGATCCATAGTTGCTTATTTTGGTAAGCTTGAACTCGGTCTTCATAACCCAGGTAGGCAATGTATTTACCATCAGGGGAAATTTTTGCCATAGCATCGGGTCCCTTCCTATTAGTCAAGGGTTTAATAGACCCAGAGGCTAGGCTCAATTCGTAGACTTCTGAATTTCGAAAATCGTGTTCCCAATCTTCATTTCGATTGGATGTAAAATAGATTTTCCCCTCACTGGGATGCCAACTAATGGGACCTCTGTGTTGGAAATCACCTTGGGTGAGTTGTTGAGCTGCCGACCCTTGAGCGTCGATTAAAAAAAGATGAGTAAATCCAGGGGCGATGTAGCCATTGCCATCCGATTCATGATACAAACGATCGGTCACTCGAGCAGCATCGGCCCATAGAGCTCCTTTGGGCTTTTCAGGCATTTCAATAAGTTCGGGTGGATCAGAAAGAACTTTCATTCGAAATGCAATGGATTTTCCATCGGGTGCCCAGCTCAGTGAAGAAGGGCTTTGATCCAATTGTGTTAAACGGGCTGTTTTACCGCTGGCCATCCAGTATAGATAAATTTCACTCCCTGTCTCGCTCTTTCTGATAAAGGCAATTCGATCCCCAGAAGGAGACCAGGCAACCCCGGATTCATTCCCATCGTAAAGAGTGAGCTTTTCATGTCTAGATCCATCGGAGCTTACCCGCCAAAGATTGCCTATGGCGGCGTCTTGCTGAATGTCTATTTGCATTCTGCGATAAACCACAGTCTTTCCATCCGGGCTTACACGAGGTTCCTGGACATACTGTAATCCAAAGACATCCATCGAAGAAAAAAAAGGTTTTCCTTCCTGTGCAAAGGAGTTACAGGCAATCCCAATTAACAAAACGACGATACAATTTCTGATATTCATAAACCATATATTTATTTTCCAATGTACTTACTTTCTCAATATCAAAAGCTGTATTAACTTCAATTATGTAATTTAAAAAAAAGATAGTTTTACCATAATAGCTGTGAAAATGCAAATCAAGCCTCTAACTAAACCGAATCATTTTGAAATCATTCAACAAATGATTGCTTCCAATTTGATTCAAAACATAGATCGCAATGCTCAAGAAAATGAGGGCTTTTTAATAGCTAAATTTACGAAAGATGCCCTGAAAAAATTTCACGAAATATGTCCTATTCTTTTGGCAATGGAAAGAAACGAAGTGCTTGGTTATGTGATTGTGGGTAATGAAAAATCAGTGGGAATTGATCCAATTATTGATGCCATGATTAAAGAGGGGAAAAATCAAGTGGAAGGAACTGATCTACCTATGTCAAATAAGCACATTTTTGTCATCCAAGCCTGTGTGAAAAAGGCCCATCGTAAAAAGGGGGTTTTTCATCAACTGTATGCATCACTTATTGCGAAATACAAGAATACCCATGGTTTAATTCTAACTGAAGTTGTATCCCATAATAAGCGCTCACTCTTAGCACATCAACGATTGGGTTTTGAAATTCTGCATTCTAGAAATAAAGAAAACTTTTCTAAATTAATGTTGTGTTTAACAATTTAGTATTATCTTTAAAACTTTGTTAAATTTATCTTAATTTATATTATTACATCACAACAAAACAAACAAAATGAAAAAAATTAAATTATTGTTTGTCACACTACTTGGCTTTGTTTCTTTTGCATTGCAAGCACAACAGGTTTCTGGTTTCGTTTTAGATGAAAACGACAACCCAATCCCTGGAGTGAATGTAATTGTTGAAGGGACAGCAATTGGTACGACAACCGACTTTGATGGAAATTTTTCTATCACAGCTAATCAAGGAGATAATATAATATTTTCCTTCATAGGATATTCTTCACAAACAATTTCAGCTGATGGGCAAACTATGTCAGTTAATTTATCTCCTGACACAACTCAACTAGACGAAATTGTTATAACAGGACTTGGTTCGAGTGTAAAACGAAGTAACCTTGCCAATGCAGTCGCAACGGTTTCTACAGAGGAATTAGTTGGTAAAACAAACCAAAGTACTATTGACGGAGCTCTTTATGGAAAAGTTACCGGGGTTAACATTACGGCTTCTTCAGGTGCTCCTGGAGGTGGATTTGCACTTCGATTGCGAGGTATTTCTTCAATTAATGGAAACAATCAGCCTCTTTACATTGTTGATGGAGTATATTTGAATAATGCGGAAATTCCTTCAGGATTACGTTTTGCCTCAGGAGCAAATAGAGGCAATGAAGAGAATGCACCCAATCGTATTGCAGATTTAGATCCAAACGATATTGAGAACATCGAAATTCTAAAGGGGGCTTCTGCTGCCGCCATATATGGAACTCGTGCAAACGCAGGGGTAGTTATAATAACCACCAAAAAAGGGCGTGCAGGAAAAACTCAAATCAACCTAAATCAAAGTGTAGGTTTCAATACAATTATTAAAAAGCTCGGTATGCGCAATTGGTCAGCTTCTAGCGTAGAATCAGCTTTCGGTGCGAGCGAAGTAGCATTATATAACCAAGCTATATCAGCTGGAGGCTTAGTCGATTATGAAGATGAAATCTATGGTGAGCAGGGTTTGATCACGGATACAAAAATAAGTGCCTCAGGAGGAAGCGACAAGACAACATTCTATGTTGGTGCCTCTTACAGAGACGAAGCCGGAATAATTGAAAATACTGGTTTTGATCGTTTTTCTCTTAGAGCGAATATTGAGCACAAAATTTCTGACACTTTTGA
>MDTB01150375.1_pt1 | contig 10504 bp, 8 predicted proteins | sample 811161 | NCBI WGS metagenome assembly MDTB01 (sample SAMN05326650, study PRJNA326480) | marine metagenome | isolation source: seawater | place: Mediterranean Sea | collected 2009
GCGAAGTAGTACTTTTTTAGTACAGTGAAACAGACGAAAAAGGCAAAACGAGGCGAAAGCACGTGACGCAAAGCCACCGGTCTTTGTTACCAGCATTCTATTTTGGTAAATGACAGCGGGGTTACCGAACATTCTGATACAGGTTATTAGTCTGATTCGCTTTTTCTGTCGGCAATTTACATGCGGATAAGGAACAATACCATGATCATTTTAATAGGCGGCGAGAAAGGAGGCAGCGGCAAAAGCTGTCTGGCTCAAAATATCGCTGTATATCTTCGTAATGAAAAACAAGCCAGCGTATTGATGGTGGACTGCGATCCACAGCGAACGACCTCTGACTGGATTCAGGAGCGCAATGCTAACGAGGCCCTGCTCTCCATAAATTGTGTTCAGCTGTACGGCAAGATTCGCAACGATTTGCTGAGTCTGCGTCAGCATTATGATTATGTAGTTATTGACTGCGGCGGCCAGGACAACCTTGCTCTGCGCTCGTCAATGGCGGTGGCAGACCATATTCTTATTCCGTTAAGGCCCAAACGCCGTGACCTGAAAACGGTTCCCCATATGGAAGATATTCTTTCTACCTGCAAAATGGTGAACCCACGAATGAATGCAGCGTTTGTCATTACGCAATGTCCATCATTACCTTCGTTAGCGGGTCGGATTTTAGAGGCCAAAGAGGTGTGTCGTTCTTTTGAGGTACCGGTTCTTAATTCGGTCACTTTCAGCCGTAACATGTACGATGATTCTGAAGAGTCTGGAATGTCGGTTATGGAAAGCGAGCCTAAAGGAAAAGCCGCGATTGAAATACGCAGTATTATCGAAGAGCTTCTGACCCGGGAAAACGGAGAAAGCTATGAGTCTTTCCAGCCTCAAAAAATCCAAGCCGTCGGTTAGTAACAAAGCGCAGGTTAGTGTCGAGTCTTTTATTGACCAGGCAGTGAGTTACGCAAATGGTGAGCGCATAGACACGACATTATCCAATGTTGTCAGAATGCCCGACAAAACACCGGGTGGCCCCCATAAGAAAATGCGCAGAGCCACTTTCACCCTTGACGAAAAGACCATTGAAAAGCTTACGTTACTGAGTGAACAGACCGGCACGGCGCGTTCTAAACTTATTCGATTGTGGGTTGAGCAAGCGATGGTAGAAACAACTCAGGAGGTTTTACTTCAGGAGCAGCTTTATTAGCTTTTTACCAAAGCTTACAATAAATAGGTAATTGAGTCTTATCACCTTCTTTCATTAGCTTAATCGCATGTGGTAAGGTAAAACATTGCTACACACGCCACTTTGGTTTGGTTTGGTACGATGCAATATTTTTGTCGGCTTGTTTGTGCGGTGCTGCTATTTTCGTTTGCAAAGTTTGGACTGGCTTCCCCAAGTCAGTTTCTTTCCTGCTCGCCCGATGTTTGCAGACAGCTATCACAGCTTAACCACGACTTTGACAATGGGCTTTCTGAACAAGCCCGACAAAACCTGAGTCAACTGATTGGCTCACTAAAAAACCTTGATAACCCGGACGATCTGGCCGCGGCGCATTTTTACCAAGGGCTTTTTGCCCGCGCCGATAGTCAATATGATAATGCGCACAAGGCTTTTGTAGAAGCTTTACGCTTTTGCGAAGATCCCAGCCAAGCGATAGTAAAAGCATTTATTTTGGGTGAAATTGCAAAAGTTCATCAGCTGCAGGGCAATTTACAGGCTGCCCTGGATCACGCATACCGGGCGCTGCAGCTTTATCAAAAGAAGCAAAATTTAGCGGGCGTTGCTTGGCAGCAGGTTACCCTGGGAAGTATTTTGCTGGCCCGGGGCCAGTACGAACCTGCCCTGGCAGTCCTGCAACAGGTCGCCAAAAATAACCAAGAGCAACAAGACAACGCACTCACCGGACAGGTATTTTACTTTATCGGCGTAACTTACTTACGCTTACAGCACTTTGAGCTGGCGGGGCAGTATTTAGCAGATGCGCAAACTCATTTTAGCCATAGCCCAGATACGTTTTATCTGGCCTCAACTTACTTTAGGCTGGGCGAGCTGAATTTTCAGCTCAGTGATACCGTGACCGCCCGTTTACACCTTAATAAAGCGTTGATGCTGTTTGGCCAGATAAACGCGCCTTTCATGTTACACAAAGCACAAAGCTTGTTGGGGCTTACTGAAATCAGCGCGGGTCAGCTGGCTCAGGGACAAGAACGACTAAACTCAGCAATGGCGTTTGCCCAAACACAACCTACCCCCAAGCTAGAAGCTTACCTTCATCTTTATATGGCCAAAGGTTTGCTGCTGGCCAATAATCCTGAGCAAGCGATGGCACATGTGGATAAAGGCGAGCGTATGGCCATTTCCCAGCAACGTGCCGGGCTGCATTCAGAATTTTTAAAACTTAAAGCGCAATTATTATTCGACCAACAAAAGTACCAACAGGCGTACGAAGTACAGCAACAAAGCTACGCCATGACGGCATCTTTAGCCAATCAGGCCCGGTTGTTACCTATTATTCAACAAAGTGCTTTATTGCAAGTCCAGCGCCAGGCGCAGTCTATCGAGTTACTTAAGCACAGCAAAGCCACCGAACTTGCCCAGGCTGAACAAAGAAACCTGCGAAATATGCTTGTTCTTGGCTCTGTTATTACTTTGATGTTGTTACTGTTTTTACTGTTTAGCCGCTACACCCATCAGCGCCAGAACATGTGGCTTAGACAACAGGTTAAAGCGCGAACCATAGAATTAGAAAGCAAAAACAAGCAGTTACAAGAAGCCTTTAAATCGCTTGAACAGGCCAGTTTACGCGACCCTCTAACCGGATTGTACAACCGCTATTATTTAGATACCCGGTTACCGGGCGAGTTTCGGCGCGCACAGTACGCCTGTGTGCAGGCGGCAAAAAACAATACTGCCACCGATACCGATTTGCTCTGCTTTTTAATGGACATCGATAATTTTAAACAAATAAACGATGAGTACGGGCACTTGTCGGGCGATCGGGTACTGGTTCAGTTTGCGGCCCTGATTCAGGATGTGTTTAGAGAAACCGATCTGCAAATTCGCTGGGGGGGTGAAGAATTTCTTGTTATTTGCCGACATGCAAGCCGCAGCAGTACAGAAGAGCTGGCTGAGCGGTTCCGGCAAACGGTCGCGTCCAATGTTTTCATTCTGGCTGATGCACGGCCGTTAAAAGTCACCTGCTGTATTGGCTTTAGCGTATTACCGCTGAATCCTCACGGGCCTTTTAATACCTCATGGTCTACCACCTTTGCGCTGATTGATTATTGCCTGTATGCAGCAAAGCTATCGGGTAAAAACTGTTGGGTGGGCGTGCGCGAGGCTCGTGAATTGCAGATGCAGACGCAAGATGCATCAATCGCGAATGACGATGCCACATCAGTACTGTCGAAAAAGTTTAATTTAGCAAAAATAAGATTGGCCACCTCACTGAACAACAGTGCCAGTATCCGGTGGCCAGATGATAACTGACTTGCGGTTTTATACGCCGGTTTTCAGGTCTTCCATATGGTATTTGTCAATCAATGAGTACAGGGTTGGCCGGGTTACTCCCAACAACTCTGCGGTTTTTGACATATTTTTGTCAGCGGTTAAATACGCCCGCCTTATGGCTTTGCCTTCGGCTATTTCCCGAACTTCGCGTAAATTCAGCGTTTCGGTTTCAGCCGGTTTGTCAGGCGCAATCAAGCCCAAATCTTCAGCTTGCACCACCTGACCTTCAGCCATAATTACCGCAGACTTCAACTTATTTTGCAGCTCGCGAATATTGCCAGGCCAGCGATGCGCCAATAAGGCTTGAATCGCGCCTTCAGAAAAACTTTTTGCTTTGGCCCCAAATTCTTCGCGATACTGGCCTAAAAAGGTACGAGCGAGTAACACAATATCCTGGTCGCGGTCTCGTAGCGGCGGGATCATAATCGGTATTTCACCGATACGATAATACAAATCTTCCCGAAAGGTCTCTTCAGCCACCATAGTTTGCAAATTACGGTGGGTTGCACAAATGACCCGTATGTCTACGGATATTTCTGCACGTCCACCCACACGCTCGATAATTCGCTCTTGCAAAAAGCGCAGCATTTTAGCCTGTAACCCAAGAGGCATGTCACCGATTTCATCCAGAAATAAAGTGCCGCCCTGAGCGGTTTCAATTTTACCTAACGTGGTTTTATTGGCCCCGGTAAATGCCCCCTTTTCATATCCGAAAAGTTCACTTTCTAACAGGTTTTCAGGAATTGAGGCACAGTTGATGGCTACAAAAGGTTGATCTTTTCGTGGGCTGTGTTCATGAATACTGCGTGCAAACACCTCTTTACCCGTGCCGCTTTCGCCCAGCAATAAGGTGCTGATGTCGGTACCGGCAATTTTTTCAGCCCGTCTCACCACAGCCTGAATTGCCTCACTGTTACCGATGATACGGCCCATACCGGGGCGTGTTTTTGCCAGAATGCGGTTTTCATTTTCTAGTTTAGCTAAGTTGGTGGCACGGTTAACCAGAAGCTTTATCGTGTCTGAGTCTATGGGCTTTTGATAAAAATCATAAGCGCCAAGCTCAATGGCTTTTAGGGCGTTTTCTTTGTCGTTGTTGCCCGTCACCACAATAACTTTGGTACGCGGTGCCAGCGCCATAATTTCTTCCAGCGTTGCTAACCCTTCAGAGGCATTAGCGGGGTCAGGCGGCAAGCCTAAATCCAGGGTCACCACTTTTGGTTCGTGACGACGCAACTGAGCAATGGTTGAAGTACGATCATCGGCAAAAACCACCGAGTAATCTGTAAAACTCCATTTTAATTGTTTTTGGATCCCCAAATCGTCATCGACAACTAGTATGGTATCCGTCATGTGCTGGTTATCCTGTGTAAATTATTGATGTAACTTATCAGTCAAGTGGAAAAGCCAGGGTAAAGCAGCTTCCCTCGCCTGGTTGACTGCGTACGGTCAAATACCCTTTGACCGACTCCATGTAATGTTTTGCATCGTAGGCACCTATGCCCATTCCTGCATTACCTTTGGTGGTGTCAAAAGGTTTAAATAAGCGTTGTTCTATAAATTGTTTATCCATACCACTGCCATTATCTTCAATCAGCACACGTTGCTGTTTTTCAGCTTCGTCTACCTCTAAGGTAATGGTGACATAGCCGTTTTCTGCGGTTGCCTGCTGCGCATTGCTTACCAAATGGTAAATAACATTAGAAAATTTCTCGGCATCAACCACCACGGTACTCTCCTGTGAACAGATAAGCTGTGGTACAGGAAGCAAATTATGACACCGGTTTTGTAATACATGCTGTATCAGTGGTGATAACAGCTGTGCCTGGTCTATACCTTTGTCATCTACATTTTTTTCGGTCAGCTGCCGCAACATCTTATCCATTCTGGCTTTGGTGTAATGCAATGTTTCAAACGTATCTTCAATAAATTCAGGATTATTCTTGTGTTGCTCAGCGTTACATAAAATCAGATCGACCTGAGCCATCACATTTTTAAGGTCGTGCAAGACAAAGGCTGACATTCGGTTAAACGCCGCGAATTGCGCATTTTCTGCTACGGCGTTGGCTGCTTCGCTGTGCAAAATATAGGTGGCAACCTGCTCACTTACGGCATGCAAATAGTCACGTACCTCCCAGTTTAGCGAAACGCTCTGGCCAGAATTATGTAGCAGCGCAAAACCCCATACTTTTTCCTGGTTAAACAAAGGTACTACCAGTTCAAAGTTCATTGCTTTAACCATAGCCCGGTCTAGCTGCAACCCTTCGTATTTAAAAGGATTCACCTGGTATTCGGGTAAATCAATCAGCCAGTTGGTACTGGCACAAAACGGAATAAGCTGACGCAATACGCACCGTTCAGCTTCATTAAACTCTACGTCTCCACACTCACTGACCAGTTCAACATTGTTACCCACAATTTTGGCCAGCACCCCGTTGTCATAATTAATAGCCTCGCAGGTGCCTTTTAGTGCATGGCCGTACACTTCATGCATACCGGTGGTTTGCGAGGTCAGCGCTTTGGTGAGTTTGACCCATTCAACCCGGTAATCAAATTGATTAGCAAAAAAGTGTTTGGTGATAAACACTTTGGTGCGATTACGCAGGCTATTCGAGGTGATAACCGCGGCCAGCAAGGTTAACGATAACCCCAGTGTGATAATTTGAAAGGTTGTACCCCAGTTACCGCCAAAGTAATTAACGGCATAGCCTGCCATAGCCACAACAAACAAAAAGCCCCCGGCCACCAGCATAATAGAGCTGTGCAGCACCACCTGACGCGATATAAATATATCCACGCCCCAGTGTTTAATACGGCGTATGGCCACCACCAAAAAAGGTAGGATTAAAAAGTAGAAAAAGCCACGGGCGGCAATAAACCCGGGGTCGACAATGTTCACCATAGTCGCATTTACATAGGTAACAAACTCAAATAGGTGTACTGCGCCTAACGAAATTACCAGCGGTTTATAAGCCCACCGGTCTTTATCAACTTGTCGGTACAACACTTCAAGCAATAACAACACTTCTAATGACAATATCGTCATCATTAAAAAGAGTGTCGACAGCTCGAACCGAAAAAACCAGGGCGCAATTAATGTGACCAGACCGGGTAATAGGATAAACATGGTCACCGGCCGGCGTAATACATCCCATATGGTGGTGAAGTCGTTCCGTAAGCAGCTGGCTAAAAAAAGTAGCCAAACCAGGAGCTTGGTGGCATCGGCGGTCAGCAAAAAATGCAGACTCACCGGACCGGTTAAATACGTAATATAACCGACTGACCAGCCAAAGCTGACCAGGGTGGCCAGCATTAACAGATATTTAGCCAGACCGGCTTTACGAACTGTGAACAGCAGCAGCAATAAGCCCAGATGGCCCAGTGCGTTCAGGGTATAGCCGATATCTGCCAGCATTATCTTCCCTAATAAATAAAAAAACGGGCCATTGCGCTTAGCGCTTTTGCAACACCAGACTACCTATAGAATAGCCCGCACCAAACGAGCATAAAACGCCATAGTCGCCCTGGGTTAAATCTTTGTGGTGCAACCCAAAGGCAATAACCGAGCCGGCTGACGCGGTATTGGCGTATTCGTCCAGCACTATCGGCGCTTCCTGAGCATTAGCTTCACGCCCTAACAGTCGCTTACAAATCAGGGTGTTCATATTAATATTGGCCTGATGCAGCCACCAGCGCGTGACATCAGCCGCAACTAAAGAATGGCGGGCTAAATGCTGTTCGATATGATCAGCTGCCATGGGGCAGACTTCTTTGAAGACCTTACGCCCTGCCTGATGAAACAACTTATCGGGACCATACGGGTCAACATCATTTGCGCGGCTCATATAGCCGAAGTTTGAGCGAATATTATTTGAATATTTAGTCAGCGCCTGGGTACTTAATACATCATAAACATGCTCAGCAGTCGCTGTTTCAGCAGTTTCGAGCACAGTAGCGGTAGCAACATCCCCAAAAATAAAGTGGCTGTCTCGATCGGTGTAGTTAATTTGCGGAGAAACCAGCTCAGGATTAATCACCAGTACACATTTAGCATTACCCGCTGCAATCATTTCATACGCCCGGTGCATACCAAACGTGGCAGCAGAGCAAGCCACCAACATATCAAAGCCAAAGCCCTCAATGCCCAGCTGCTCCTGAACCTCGATGGCAATGGCCGGATACGAGCGTTGGGTATAAGCGCACGAAACAATCACAGCGTCGACATCGCTGGCCTGTTTGTTGGCTTCGGCAAGGGCCTTTTTGGCGGCATGCAGAGCTATCTCGGCCTGATCAGACAACTCGGTTTCTGAGCGTTCTGGAATGCTGGGTCGCATCCGCTCTACCTCCAGCGCGCCCTCTTTACAATAAATATAACGTTGCTTAATGCCAGAAGCTTTTTCAATGAATTCGGCGCTTGAGTGAGGTTTAGCCGCTACCGTGCCTGCCTCAATCTCTTCATTATGCTGGGCGTTAAAAGCATCTGCATAAGCATTATAGCTTGCTACCAGCTCTTCGTTGGTGACAATAAACTCTGGGTTCCAGACACCTACACCACTTACTACAATCTGTTGTGCCATTGTTATCTCTTTGGTTAGTGAGTTAATACTTACCGGCGCCTTATCTACTATTGCAGCGTACTGCTGCTTTTACACACGGTTATTAACTTAAATGATATACCAGTGTAGCTTATCGCGTTATTTCGACCTTGTCATGGCACAAAAAAGCCCGCTACAACGTTGGATACAATTGGCCTGGTTATTCTTTAGGTTCACGTTGGGCTATCCCCGGCATGACTAGCAAAAGAAAACAAACTAAAACACCCGCTATACGTAACTTTATTGTCTGTGATTTTTGTAAAACCGGGACCTTGTTAAAAGTATTTGTCTGGGAGTGCATCTTTTTACGAGCGCGGTGCGTTAACAAACAAATAGCACTTACAAAACCGGCTAAAGGCTGACGTAGTGTTAATGCAACTTACTCTTTATGAAACAAATTTGGAGCATACTGTAAACCGCTGGTACTCATATTCGCGAACCAGTAAACTGAGCATCAATACGGGTACTCGAACTGCTACAATTATTGTTAAAAATAACCAATAAGGATTTTTATATGTCTGCGTGGATAAAACCTCTGCTTGCTTTGGGCCTCACCGTCGTACTAAGCGGCTGCGCTACATCCCCCACAGGCCGTAATCAGGTACTGCTGTATTCTTCTGATCAACTTGAACAAATGGGCGACCAGGCATTTTCGAGCATGAAAGAAGAGCTGAAAGTCTCTAACAAGCGGGTGCAAAATTCTTATGTTGAGTGTATTGCTAACGCCATTACCCCTCATGTACCGCAGTCTGTTTATGCTGGTCAGTGGGAAGTTGTTGTGTTTGATGATGAACAGGTAAACGCATTTGCCTTACCCGGTGGAAAAATAGGGGTTTATACCGGCCTGCTGAATGTTGCTGAAAATCAGGACCAGCTGGCGGCGGTTATTGGCCATGAGATTGCTCATGTTATTGCCGAGCACGGTAATGAGCGCATGTCGCAAGGCACCCTTATAAATATGGGCTCGCAAGCTGTTGGTCAGGTATTGGCAGCAAACGAAGTCAGTCAGACCGGCCCTATTATGGCGGCAATTGGTTTGGGGGTTCAGGTAGGTGTTCAGTTGCCCTTTAGCCGCACTCACGAGTCTGAAGCAGACGTCATTGGTCTTCAGTTGATGGCTCAGGCTGGTTTTAATCCTCGCTCTTCTATTCAGCTTTGGAAAAACATGGATGCGGCCAGCTCGGGCGAACGCCCGATGGAATTCTTATCTACTCACCCGGCCCCGCAAACGCGTATTGAAGAATTACAGGCTAATATGGGCCCTGCATTAGCTGATTACCAAAATACGTCACAGCGACCTTCGTGTAAGTCATAAGCATGCCATGTGCTGGTATACCGGTCCCAGATTTAGGTTGGTTCAGACCAACATTATTTAACCTGGGTCATCAGGTATAAAAAAAGCGCCACAAAGGCGCTTTTTTTATTGTTACAACAAAGTTATTACGCTCTGGCCTCTTTGGCGGTTGCGTCTTTGTCACCGTTATCTTCTTTGTAAAAATGAACATCCATTTGTGGATAAGGTATCGTAATGCCTTCTTCGTCAAAACGAAGTTTCACTTTTTCGGTGAAATCGAGTCGCAGCGCAAAGTTGTCTGCCGAGTTCACCCACGGCCGAACAATAAAGTTCACGCTGTTGTCTCCTAGCTCAGATACTGCAACAAGCGGCGCTGGGTCTTTTAGCACCCGTTCGTCTGCCTGCACCAATTCTTCCAGAATTCTTTTGGCTTTAAGTAAGTCATCGTCATAGCCGATACCAAATACCATATCGCAACGACGTGTCTCTTTGGCCGAATAGTTAGTGATATTGTCATTATAGATTTTACCATTCGGGATGGTGATTTCTTTGTTATCCAGGGAGGTCATGATGGTATGAAAGATACCGATTTTCTGGACGATACCCGTAGTGCCAGCCGCTTCGACAAAGTTACCGGATTTAAACGGTTTGAAGACCAGCAGCATTACACCGGCAGCAAAGTTTTTCAAAGAATCCTGCAATGACAAACCAATTGCCAGACCCGCAGCACCGACGATAGCGACCAAAGAAGTCGTGTCTACCCCTAACTCATTTAACGAAGCCACTATAACAAATAACATTAATATGGCGCTGATGATCGATTCTAAAAAGTTTATCAGCATTTCGTCATGTTTTGATTTCGCCATAAGGCGACGAAACATCGACATTATAAAGCTAACAACAATACGACCAATAACGAAGATGATAATGGCCATGGCAACATTGATAGCCCATGGCACCGCATATTCGTTGAAGTACATCTGAATATCTTCGGTAGATACCAGGTCTATATTTTCCATTTTTCACTCCCGCAGTATGGTTTGACAACTCACTGATAATTATACGCTAACAGGTTAGCTTGGGCCGATGCAATGATTCTGGCGCACAACCCCGGTGAGC
>MDTB01021261.1_pt1 | contig 10503 bp, 7 predicted proteins | sample 811161 | NCBI WGS metagenome assembly MDTB01 (sample SAMN05326650, study PRJNA326480) | marine metagenome | isolation source: seawater | place: Mediterranean Sea | collected 2009
CCAGGTAACCTCTGCCGGTCGGTCACCGATGGGTGGTTCTGTCGCATAGATTGCATTTCCCAAACGGCCATAAATCCGCTTGCCGGCCTTGATATCGACCGTTAATTCGCCTTCTTGATACCGGGCTGCGCTAATAGCTCCCAGCGCATCCTTGATCTGTTGGGACTTGATAAACCAGCTTGCTTTAAAGGGTGGCGGTTCGGGGGGGCGATTTCCTTGAGCTGGTTTTGGTTTTGGTTGTTTGAGGATGTCGGCTGCAACCAGATTACCCCCCTGTGCAATGTAAAATTCGGATCCATCACTCACTGGTCGAGGAGCACTGATCGGGAGCATCGCTTTTGTTTCAAGATCAATGACGCGTTGGCCGTGAAAAAGCCATTTTTTACTTGCGGTTACGAAATAGTCGGTGAGCCCGCGACTGTCGTAGGAAAGGGGTGCCAGTTCCTGGGCCGCGATGTCAAACAAACCGACCGTCGCACGCCCACAGGGAATAAAAAGGTTTCCATCGCTTTCAACGAGATAGCCCTGGGGGGTCATGTCAGTGAGCGAAACGACCCCGAATGCGGAATCGGGCGAAACTCCGGAAGTGATTTTCGCCAGATCAAGCCAGTAGAGGAACGTTCCTTCGAAGGGCCAGACCCCGACGGTAAAGTAAAGCTTTCCATCGGCAATGGCGGGTCCTCCACGTACCGGAAGTACCGAACTCATTCGATCATTGCCGATGACACGGCGTGCGGCAGGTGCTGCTTTAAATCGCCAGAGTAACTCTCCGTTTTCATTCGCTAGACAGTAAATGCAACCATCGTCTGAACCAAAGTAAAGGCGGTTATCCGCGGAAACAGGAGCGAAGCGGATGGGACCTTCGGCAAAGAATTTCCATTTCTCTGCGCCGGAATGTGTGTCGAGTGCCGTAATCGAATCATTTTGTGCGGAGGCCAAGAAAAGTGTGTTCCCTACAACGACAGGTTCGTAGCTGCCATCAAAAACGAGTCGCGTATCTTCGGGCCATGCCGGCTTTGGTGGGGCAAACTGACGAATCCATTGGAGCGAGAGCTTTTCAGGAATCGCGTGAGGGGAAGTCGCCGAACGTGCGGCATCGTATCGCCAGGCCGGCCAGTCCGCTGCTTTCACTGTGATGGAGCCTATGGAACCAGCGGCACCTAGAAGGAGACTCAGAAAAAACAGACAGCAAAACCTTTTGGCAGCCATGGGGAACCTCAGTGGGATAGGACAATTCGATATGACTTCTGCAGCAATTTCACGCCCTTATTGTACAGACGCCTAGAATCCTTTGGTAGTTTCCTCAAAGGCAAAGATCGAGGGTTCTTTTCGGTTACAATGCGGGTGCCATAGGGAATTATGGAGCGCTATAATTACGTCCGAGCGAATCCTCTCAGCACGTCTTCCGAATCGCAGAATTTCCAGGTACGACTTGATAATCGAAGAGCGAATAATGTTTCGACACGTTTTTCTCGCCATTGCGATCCTATTGTTTTTTCTAAGCAGCCCTTTAAGCCTATGGGCCAATGCTGACCGTCCGCCCAATGTGATTCTGATTATGGCCGACGATTTAGGATATGGAGATATTAGTCCTTATGGGGGTTGGGTGAAGACGCCGCATTTGGAGGCCCTGGCGAAGGCGGGTGTTCAGTTCATGGACTTTCATGCCAGTGCAAGCGTCTGTTCGCCAACACGGGCTGGATTGCTCACGGGACTGTATCAGCAAAGATTGGGAATTCCCGGAGTGCTGTATGCCAATCCGACCCGCCCGGAACACTATGCGGGACTGGGGACAGAGCAGACGACCATGGCGGAAGTTTTTCGGGAGCATGGCTATCGTACGGCACTCTTTGGAAAATGGCATCTTGGATATCAAGCAAAGCATAACCCGATCCTTCACGGGTTCGACGAATTCCGCGGCTTTGTCAGTGGGAATGTGGATTACCAGTCGCACATTGATTTGATGGGACGCGAAGATTGGTGGCGAGGCAAAGAGAAAAAAAAAGAAGCAGGTTACCTTACCGATTTAATCTCTAAGCACGCTGTGAATTTTATCGAAGAAAATTCGACCCGCCCCTTTTTTTTATATCTTCCACACCATGCGCCGCATCTTCCGTTTCAGGGACCGAACGATCCTGCCGATCGCATGGTCGGCGGGAAGTTTCCCGTTGCTGGTACCGTCCAGGATCGGAAACGTGCTTATCGTGAAATGATCGAATCCATGGATGACGGAGTCGGTTTGATTCTAGAGGCGGTCAAAAAAAATCGGCTTGAGCAGCAGACAATTATCTGGTTTTTTTCCGACAATGGTGCGCTTTCTTTTGTAGGTTCCAATGCTCCGCTTCGGGGCGAGAAGGGGGAGGATTGGGAAGGCGGGCATCGCGTACCCTCTATTTTGAGTTGGTCCACGCGGATCGCTCCAAGAAAAACAAATATCTTAAGTTCGACCCTCGATGTGATGCCAACGGTCTTGAACCTTGCAGGAATCGACTATGCAGGAAAAACGGACGGTATGGATTTGAGCAGCTTTTTACTTCATGGAAGAACCCCCGAAAAAAACCGCAAGCTTTTCTGGTGGGGAGATCAAAAACAAGCCTGGAAAGGTGCCGCGATGCGCGAGGGGCCCTATAAGTTGGTTGTTGATCAATCCCAGAATCAGCGACCGAATATTTATCTCTTTGATCTTGAGGAAGATCTCGGAGAGCAACACAATATTGCCAAGGAAAATCCGAAAAAGTTGAAGAGTATGCTCAGCGACCTTTCCGGCTGGCACCAAGAGGTAATGCGAAGCAAATAACAAAACGTCGAATCTGATTTTCGAAACGGTCCTGCTCGGTAATGCGAATCTAAAACCTTTCTGTGATTCAGGGACTAGTTTCAACGATCAGGAAATCTTAAGGGAATATTTCATGAGCAGTATTGACCAACTCATTATTCGAGACGACTTCTATCCTGATCCGGATTTAATCAGGCAGCGAGCTCTGGACAAGCAATATCACGCACCACCGGGAAGCACCAAGCGGTTGGCCAAGACAGCGGCCTGCACCGATCAAGAGGCGCGTGAACTCTTCGAACTCGCCAAACCTTTTGTGCCGGAAGGTGATGTCGTAAGTTTCCGGGTCCTGTTTCGCTACACGCTGGCAGGCACCATTAAAAAGACGTTCTGCCATGTCGATGGGACGTCCTATGCAGGGATTGTGTATCTCACCCTCCCAGAACACTGTGCTGGTGGCACGTCGATTTATCGCCACAAGGCAACGGGTGATCTTATTTTTAATCCTGAGCACCGCGAACTCTATAACCTTCAAGACGAAAGTCAATGGGAAATTGCCGAGGAGGTGGAGATGGCGCACAATCGCTTGGTCATGTACCCTGGGCAAATGTTTCATGCACTCACACCCGTGTTTTTCGGCGACGATATCACTAATGGTCGACTGACTCAAAACATCTTTATCATGCGGCCAGGCGATGCGGCACTGAACCAGAGGAGCTAAGGCCGCGATGAACGCTGCTGAGCGTGCACTGTTTGAACAAGTATCCAGATTTGCTGCCCAAACCCATCCGCAGGAAATATTGGATCGATTTGCAGATCCAGTGGTGATCTTTGCCGCCCCGCGTTCCGGTAGTACGTTGCTTTTCGAAACGCTTAAGGCAGCGGATGATATTTGGACTATTGGTGGAGAGTCCCATATTGCCTTTAGCGGGCTACCGCAATTGCATCCCCAGCACAGAAACTTTGATTCCGGTGGCCTCGGGGCAGAGGATGCGACCGCCCAAGTGTGCCATTGGATGCGAGCATTGTTTCTTTTGCTTGCCAAGAACAATAAGGGTAAACGCTATTTACAGCTTCCAGAAAATGAGCGTCCTGTAGCGATTCGCTTTTTAGAAAAGACGCCACGCAATGCGCTGAATGTTGCTTTTATGAAAAAAGTGTTTCCCGCAATGCGAGCGATCTTTCTCTACAGAGATCCACGCGAAAATATTGCCAGCATTATCGAAGCCTGGGAGGAAGGTGGCAAAACTGGAAGGTTTGTTACTTTTCGCGATTTGCCGAATTGGGACCGGGATCACTGGTGTCTTCTTTTGCCTCCCGAATGGCAGCAGATGCAGGGTTGCAGCCTGGCGGAAATCGCTGCATTTCAATGGAGTGCAGCCAATCAGGCAATTCTTGATGACTTGAATGCCGATGCTGATCTCCCTTGGTTACCGCTCTCGTACCATCGCCTTGTACATGCCACGCAAGAGACGATCCAGAGGATAGCCTCGTTTGTTGATATTCCTGTAACAGGCGAACTTCAAAGACATATTGCCGGTCCACTACCGCTATCGAATACAATTGTCGAAGCACCGGAGCGAGAAAAATGGAGACGGCATCAGCAGGCGTTGGAGGCCTTGCAGCATGTTTACGCGCCGGTTGAACAGGAGCTATCGTCGTTGGAGGAAATGTAATCAGAATTCATCAAGTCATCGTTTTTCTCTGTAAAGCAAAAGGAGCAAGAACATTGAAGGTATTGCGAAGCATCGGTTGTGAATCCCTTGCAAAGGTTTTAGTCGTCGTAGGTATGATTTTGGTATCTGCGTTCTGTAATCTGCCTGTTACGCAAGCTGCAACGGTCGAGCGACCGAATATTATTTTTATCCTTGCAGATGATTTAGGCTACGGCGATCTCGGTTGCTATGGGCAACAGCAGATTCGGACACCGCATCTTGATCGACTTGCAAGTGAGGGCATGCGATTCACCCGGTTCTATGCCGGTTCAACCGTCTGCGCACCATCGCGGTGTACGTTGATGACAGGTCTGCACACGGGGCATTGTCTCATTCGTGGAAATCGCCGAGTCGATCTGAGGGATAAAGATTATACGGTGGCGGAGATGCTTCAGGGTGCGGGATATAAGACCGGTATGTTTGGAAAGTGGGGCCTCGGTAGTGAGGGCGGAACCGGTTTGCCAAACCGACAAGGTTTTGATGCCTTTTTTGGTTATCTCGACCAATCACACGCCCATAATTATTACCCTACGTTTCTCATTCGCGACACAGAGCGCGAACCGCTCGATAACGTTGTTCCGCGTCCGGGAAAGCAGGGTCAAGGAGTCGCCAGCGAAAAGAAAACATATAGTCACGATCTGATTATGGAAGAAGCACTTCGTTTTGTGGACCAGAACCACGACAAACCTTTTTTTCTCTATCTCCCGGTGACCATTCCGCATGCAAATAATGAAGCCGGCGATGCGGGGATGGAGGTTCCCGACCTGGGGATCTACGCCGATCGCGATTGGCCTGAACCTGAAAAAGGTCGGGCAGCGATGATCACCTATCTCGATCGGGACGTCGGTCGATTGCTGCAGAAATTAAAAGATTTAAACATTGATGATCGTACCATTGTCTTTTTCAGCAGTGATAACGGTCCCCATAATGAAGGAGGTTCAAACTCCGAGTTTTTTAATTCCTCAGGTTCGCTTCGTGGTTCCAAGCGTTACCTTTATGAGGGTGGTATTCGTGTGCCACTGATTGTCCGTTGGCCCGGAAAGATTGCAGCCGATAGTCAGAGTGACCACGTGGGGGCATTTTGGGATTTCCTGCCCACAGCTGCCGATTTAGCCGGCATCCAACCGCCGAAAGGAATGGATGGCCTTTCTTTTGCACCGACGCTACTCGGCAAAGGGCAGCAGAAGGAACACGACCACCTTTACTGGGAATTTCACGAACATGGGAAAATACAAGCGCTTCTCATTGAAAACCATAAAGCGCTGCGAGGGCTTGGCAAGGAAGTGATTCTTTATAATTTGAATGACGATCCACAAGAGACCAAGGATATCGCTTCCACTCGACGTGATCTGGTCAAACGCGTGGAGCAAATATTTACCCAAGAGCGGTCACCTTCAGACAAATGGCCGCTCCGCTATAATACCGGTTCCCGCTAACATTGGGGGCAGCGCGGGCAGCGGACAACTGCTGATTAGACGACAACACGCGGGCAAGCACGATCGAGGAAATGAATCAACAGCTCGCGTTTCGAAACGAATCGTCGGAAAAAGACAAGCCGCACGACTCGGATGACTCTCTCAGTGCATCCGGATCGATGCGAGGTTCTTATTTCTACGGCTGGTGGATGCTTGTGTTAGCCATATTGATTATGGTTGGAACCAGTCCGGGCCAGACTTTCGGCATCACTTTTTTTAATGCAAAGTTTCGTGACGCCTTTGGACTTGGGTATTCTCAGATTTCTGTAAGCTATCTGGTGGCCACGCTCTGTGCGGCGATTTTACTCCCTTTTATTGGTCGCTTGACTGATTGTTGGGGCTTGCGACGTTCGGTACTCGTTGCCGTGGGTGCCATGGCGACGATTTGTATTTGCGCAAGTCTCATCCAGGGGTGGCTTGCTCTATTCTTTGTTTATTTGGCATTGCGGACCATCGGTCCCGGAACGATGGTTCTCCTGGCCAATAACACGCTCGCCGCGTGGTTCGATCGGCGACTTGGTCTTGCCATTAGCTTGATGCAATTGTCCATGGCGGCAGCGATGGCAATCATTCCCGGATTGTTGCTACTGTTGATCGAACAGCTAGGCTGGCGGGAAACGTATTTGCTGTTGGGAGGAATTTTGTGTTGTGGGTTCCTGCCACTATTATTTTTGCTCTACCGCAGTGATCCAAAACAAATCAATCAGGTCCCGGATGGGAAATTATCGGAGAATTATAGCTGGGAAGATGTTGCGTCCATCGGGGTAACCGTTCGTCAGGCGTCGCGGTTTGCGAGTTATTGGATTCTCCTCGCAGCCGCTGCGATTTGGGCACTGATTGGTACGGGTCTCGTTTTTCATCTTGCACCCCTTGTGCAGGAAAGCGGGCTTCCGGCTTCGATGGCCCGCACGGCGATGGTCGCGATGGCAATGGGAATGGCTGTTGCACAGTTGCTTGGAGGAGTATTGGCGGATCGGTTGTCTTCGAGATTTCTGGTCACGCTTGCAGTAAGTCTCATTGCAGCGGGGTGTGCCGTGCTAAGCCTGCGAAGAGGCGATATGTTTATTTTAGGGTTTTCATGCTTTGGCCTTGGACAAGGTCTGATGACGGTTGTCTCCGGAACAGTTTGGCCACGTTACTTCGGCCGTGCCCATTTGGGTCAGATTCGTGGTGTCGCACTCGGTGCCGCCGTGGCGGGAAGTAGCCTTGGTCCGCTGTTGATTGGCTTGAGTATTGACATCTATGGAAGTGTCCTACCCGCTCTGTTGCTTTATACGGGTGGAGCACTATTCGTGGCGCTCAGTTGTCTCTGGGCAAAATCGCCCGCGTTACCAGGGATGAGCGAGGATGCAGTTGGGTCCGGGGATGCCCCCCGATGACCAAAAGGGACCAAAAGACGGATCATGTGCGTTCGATCTGAACGATGCCTTCATCGAAGGTCTTTGGATGCTTCTGAGAAGTCCGCATGCTGTTGCCGCTGAATTTTCAGGCAGCCTTCTTTGTTTCTGCTGGACGATGCATCGTGTCTTCTATTTTAGTATGCGTCCACTTGCCATTTGGCTTATCGAGATATTGAAAGTATTCGTTCGTGAATGTGCCTTGGATGCCGACAAGCCACGATTTTCGAGTATGCACGGTTGTATCTAATAAGGCTTCGTGCATCGGTCCGGGACCTGTCAGTGCCCAGGCCGTCGTTTGCATGCGACTCTGTATTCGATCTCTGACCGCAGCAATGATTTTTTCTAAGTGCGGGTGACCGGCCCTACTGGCGATGAAGTAATTGGTAATCGCATATTCCTGGTCGTCAGTAATTTTAAGATAAAGTTCGTCGTCCGTTGCTTTGAGAATTTGATCTAAAGGCCACACAAAATGGGCATCCATGTCGATATAGATTCCCCCGTGTTTATGCAGTACCAGGAGTCGCCAATAATCTGCTTTGGCGGCGCCATCATTGAGGCAGCTGTAATCCTGGTAGATCTCAGCGGAGAAGTTTTTTTCAATGAAACTTTCAATATCGTTATCATCCATGAAATGAAATGAGTGGGCAGGCGCGAGCAATCGATTGACGAGATAATTTAAATAGACCGGCAAAGAAACATGGTTCGTGAAATTGGTGAGCCAGACGTTCCGCGGAATAAGCGTTGCTTTACTCGAAGTCCAAAGAGGAGCGGCATGCTTTGGGATACAAAAGCGTTTCTGAGGAAAGACCCAATGATAAGGGTGGCCGACAAGATGCTTTGTCAGATTTCCAAAATACTTGATTAATCGATTGGCAATATAAATAGGCACATCTTTTAACATGTGGTTGATTCCTGATCTTTGGTCCTGACTTTCACGCAGCCCGTGTTCATCGGATGAACGTCTGAGAATTTGGGCCCACCGGCGTGCTGACACAATAGAGAAGACGGTTGCCGGAGTGAACATCGATTTGCCATTGACGCTAGCACAATCGGCGATCGGCAGACCCCTTCAGAGGAAATCGTGATCGGCCGGTTAAAGCGCTTACTTTGGCCTAAACGACGGCTTAAATCGACGACGTTTGCGGTGCTTGCCCAGGTTATCTTCTGCCAGGGCTGCAAGCATCAGACGTAATCGATAACGCAGATACCGACTACTTTGATCCCCGCCTCGGTCACGGCAAAGAAAGAATCGGCTTAGACGGCTGCTGGCACAACAAACGGACCACGGTAATCACGCGTAAGCATTTGATTTGCTTCATCGTCACCCACATAGGTTTCCGTCTTGGGATCGAACGTCAGTTTGCGACCCAATCGATAAGCGGTGTTTCCCAGGTGTGCCAGTGCAGAGCTGGTATGCGCCGTTTCTACCGGTCCATGCAACGAATCTGCATCACGACTCTTGACCGCATCAAGGAAGTTCGCGAAATGGAGACCCATTTCACCACCTTCATGGCGACTCGGCCCCGGCTCCCGTTTGGGACCAAGAAAGGTCTTGTAGCTGCTGTATCCGTTGATCACCATGTAGCCGTCTTTTCCGTAGAAAATATTTCCGACATGTGCGCCACCCTCGTCATTGGTGGTCCACGGTCGGACTTCAAACTGGATCATCTTATTTTCTTCAGGATAATAGAAATTTGTGCTCAGCAACTCCGGCGTCTCTTTATCGTCGTCCCAAAGGAATTTCCCGCCCATCGCAACCACCTCGGAGGGCAGTCCCACGCCGAGTCCCCAGAGACACATATCGGTTTCATGCACTCCCTGGTTCCCTACATCCCCATTACCGTAATCCCAATGCCAGTGCCAGTTGTAATGCACCAAACGCTTCGAGAAGTCACGTTCCTGCGCAGGACCCTGCCAGAGGTTCCAGTCGAGGTGAGCCGGTGGCTGTTGTTGATCGGGTTGATTTCCAATGGATCCACGTGTGCGAAACACGAGCCCACGCGCCATGTAGACATCGCCGATGACACCCTCACGCAATTTTTGGACACCTTCGCGAATGGCTGGTGAGCTACGTAGTTGGACTCCATGTTGAACGATCCGGTCATATTTTTTTGCCGCCTCAATCATCTTGCGGCCTTCAAAAATATTGTGCGAACCAGGCTTTTCAACGTAGACGTCTTTTCCTGCCTGGCAAGCCCAAATCGTTGCCAGTGCATGCCAATGATTGGGGGTCGCAATTGTTACCACATCAATATCGTCACGGTCCATCACGCGGCGAAGATCTGTTTCGGTCTCAAATTTATGTTTATAGTTCTTTTCGAAGGCCTCTGCGCGAACGCCAGCGACTTTTTCATCCGGATCACAGAGAACCACAACTTCGGCATCCGGATTATTTTCCAGTGCGTGTACGTGCCCCGTACCCCGACCATTGACGCCCAGTACGGCACAACGAATTTTGCTGTTCTTATCCGTTTTTGCAAAAACTTTGGTGGCGGCTAACTCGGTGCCTGCGACTGCGGTGGTTGCTAAAAAGGTTCTGCGCGAAATGGCCATCGTGTTTCCCTTTGATGATAAAAGATTATAAAAATTCGGTTTGTGCGAGATTGAGGTTCAGCACCTATCAGAGATTATAAGACAAATAGGGAAATGTCACAAAACCCGATAAATGCCAGTTCGCGATCAAGAGAAGCGAGGTCGATTTGTGCTCCATGAGCGTACGAATCGACTGATTCTTCCGTCTAAGTTCCCTCTAAGTTGATCCGCCCGCTGCTTTGTCTTCCGGCTTATTTGCCTGTTTGAGCGTTTCGATCCCTCGCGGGATCCAGACTTCCATTTTGCCATTGCCACGATGATTCCATGCGTAATAGGGGATCAAGCGCAGCGTGGCTTGTTGCTGCTGCCACCTTCCGGACTCGTCTTGGGTTGCGACGTCCCCTTGCCCTTCGATGGCAATCACACCACCGAGTAGATCCGGCTCAAACTGTGTGGTGAGCGCCGCGTTATCCGGCAGGATCGCTCTGTCGACCGGCTGTTGATTGTCGACCTGCTCCAGACAATAAACGAGCGGCCCGCGTTCGATGGCAACGCGTCCGCGGTCGGCAACCACCTTTTCATCTGCTACCACTCGGCGGACCGGCATC
>MDTB01014061.1_pt1 | contig 10502 bp, 10 predicted proteins | sample 811161 | NCBI WGS metagenome assembly MDTB01 (sample SAMN05326650, study PRJNA326480) | marine metagenome | isolation source: seawater | place: Mediterranean Sea | collected 2009
AACAAAAACAAACAAAATATAAACGTTAAAAATATTGAAAATAATTTATATACATCAAAAATTCCAGACCCTGATATTTTGATTAGAACTGGAAATACCAATAGATTAAGCAATTTTTTACTATGGCAAATGGCATATTCTGAAATATTCTTTGAAAAGAAATTGTGGCCCGACTTCAATGAAAACGATTACAATAAAATATTAAAAAAATTTAAAAAAATTAAAAGAAAATACGGAAATATCTAATGAGCAAAGAATTACAAAAAAGAATTATATCATCATTTATTCTTTTTTTTGTTTTTACATTTTGTTTATTTATTCATGAATATACATGGTTTGCTCTTGTATTTATATGTTGTTTACTTAGTTGGTTAGAGTGGATTAGCATGATGAAAAAGATAAAAATTAAAAATAAAATTTTTGAAGTATTGAGTTTAATTTTATCTTTTTTATACCTTCTAACAGCAGCGTTTATTTTTTATTTCATTGGTCATTGGGATGCTAGTCAATTTATTTTTTTGGTTTCAATATGTATCTTTTCTGATATTGGCGGATATGTGTTTGGAAAAATAATAGGTGGAAAAAAATTAACAAAAATTAGCCCTAATAAAACAATTTCAGGATCTATTGGTTCATTCATTTTTTCCATTATAATTTTTTATTTATGGTTATATATAATCGATGATTTCTCAAAATTAGATTCCGCAACATTATATTTTTATATATTGATTCCTATTTTTTTATCTTTTATCAATCAATCAGGCGATTTATTTATTTCATACTTTAAAAGAAAAGCTAAGATTAAAAATACTAGCAAACTAATTCCAGGTCATGGTGGTATACTCGATCGTTTAGATGGAATTATTTTTGCTATCCCTTTAACAATTTTACTATTTACTCTTCTATCTATATGAAAAAAAAAATTGCAATACTTGGATCAACTGGATCAATAGGCAAAACTACAGTTGAAATAATCAAAAATGATAAAAAAAGTTTTGATGTAATTTTACTAACAACAAATAATAATTTTAGAGAAATAAGCAAACAAATCAAATATTTAAAACCTAAAAATTTAGTAATAAATAATAAAAAAATTTATTTTAAATTAAAAAAAAAATATAAAAAAATAAATATATTTAATAATTTTGATCTTTTTTTTAAAAAATTTGATCGAAAAATAGATTATAGTATTTCAGCAATCTCAGGCTTGTCTGGACTACAACCTACTCTAGATATAATTAAATATACAAAAAATGTTGCTATAGCTAACAAAGAGTCGATTATATGTGCATGGAATTTAATTGAAAAGGAATTAAAAAAAAATAAGACAAAATTTATTCCAGTGGACTCAGAGCATTTTTCTATATGGTATTTATTAAAAAATAAAAAAATTCAATCTGTTGAGGAAATTATTATAACAGCTTCAGGTGGCCCTTTTTTAAATTGGAAATTAAATAATATCAAAAAAGCAAAACCTGAATTTGCAATCAAACATCCTAATTGGTCGATGGGTAAAAAAATATCTATTGACTCAGCTACAATGATGAATAAGGTTTTTGAATTAATAGAAGCACAAAGAATTTTTAATCTTGACAGATCAAAATTTACAATTCTCATACATCCACAATCTCTAGTTCACGCAATTGTAAAATTTGAGAATGGTTTAACTAAACTTCTAATTCATGATACAAACATGAAAATACCAATTTTTAATTCTATTTATCATAACACAAATAAAAAATTAAAGAGTAAAAAATTAGGATTTGATCATTTAAACAGTTTGGTTTTCAAAAAAATTGATTTAAAAAAATTTCCTTCTATGAATATTTTAAAATATCTACCTAGCAAAATATCTCTTTTTGAAACAATAATCGTTAGCTGTAATGATGAATTAGTTGATCTTTTTTTAAGGAAAAAAATTAACTTTTGGTCAATTCACCTAATTTTAAAAAAATTATTAAATATGAAAGAATTTACTAAATACAAACAAATAACTCCCAATAATACAAGGCAAATCTATGAATTATGTGAATATGTAAGATTGAAAACTAGAGCTTTAAGTATAATATCCGCAAAATGATTAGATTTTTTATTTATATTACTTTATCAATTTTTTTATCTATCTCTACCTCAGTTTCAGAGATTGTTAAAAATTTTAAAATTGAGGGAAATGTCAGAGTTTCAAACTCTACTATTATAAATTTTTCTGAGGTGAAAAAAAATGCCGACTTATCACCAAATGATTTTAATAAAGTATTAAAAAACCTTTATTTAACGAATTTTTTTGAAGATGTTTCACTAAATCTAGAAAATGGTATTTTGACTATAAAAGTAAAAGAATACCCAATAGTACAATCTATAGTATTTAACGGAATAAAGGCAAAGAAATTTAAAGAAGAACTTTATGACAAAATATCTTTAAAAGAAAAAAATCCATATAACAAATTATTATTAAAAAGTGATTTAAATCTTATTAAAAACATTTTTAAAAGATCAGGGTATTATTTTGTTGAAATTAAACTGGATGAGAAAATTAACGATAACAACACTGTAGACTTAATTTATAATGTAGAAATGGGCAATAAAGCATTAATTAAGAAAATCAATTTTATAGGTGATAAAAAATATAAAGATAGAAAGTTACATAGCGTTATTACATCCGAAGAGGCAAAATTTTGGAAATTTATATCTAAAGGCAAGTATTTAGACGAGTCTAGAATAGATTTAGATAAAAGATTACTAAAAAATTTCTATTTAAATAAAGGTTTTTATAATGTAGTTATTGAAAATGCTTTTTCTCAATTAGTAAATGATGAATATTTTGAATTAACTTACAATATAAATGCTGGCAATAAATTAAAATTTAATGAATTTAATCTAATTATTGCTGAAGATTTTGAGGAGAAGAAATTTTCTAAAATCATAAAAGTTTTTGATAAGTTAAAAAATGAATATTATTCATTACGAAAAATTGAAAAACTACTAGATACAATTGATCAAATTGCTTTAACAGAGAATTACGATTTTATAGATGCTGTTGTAGACGAAGAAGTTATCGACGGTAAAAAACTTAATATGACATTTACAATAAAGGAGTCAGAAAAATTTTATGTTGAAAGAATTAACATTATGGGAAACCATATTACTCAAGAAAATTATATAAGAAACCAATTAATTGTTGATGAGGGCGATCCATTTAATAAGATTCTTCACAACAAATCAATAAATGAACTTAAAGGAAAAGGAATTTTTGGAAATGTAACATCTGATATTAAAGATGGTACTAAAGACAATCAAAAAATTATAGATATTGTAATTTCTGAAAAAGCTACTGGTGAAATTTCAGCTGGCGCAGGTTATGGTTCAGAAGGAAGTACATTTGGTTTTGCTGTAGCGGAAAATAACTTTAGAGGAAAAGGAATTAATTTAAATGCATCTTTGCAACTTAGTGAAGAAAAAGTTAAAGGAATGTTTAGCTATACTCATCCAAACTTCAATTATTCAGATCGAGCTTTAACTACATCAGTACAAAGCTCAACTACAGATAAATTGAGTGATTATGGTTATAAATCTTCTCTAAACTCTTTAAGTTTAGGTACTAGATATGAGCAATATGAAAATCTTTTTTTTAGTCCAAGGCTATCAATAGGAAGTGAAAAACTTGAAACTACAAGCAGCGCATCATCAAATCTAAAAAAACAAGAAGGTAGCTATTTTGATACATCACTATTGTATAGTTTTTCATACGACAAAAGAAATCAATCTTATAGACCTACAAGTGGATATTTAAGCAGATTTACACAAAGTCTCCCAATAGTAGCTGATGGCTCTCCAATTTTGAATGGATATGAATTAAATACTTACAAAGAGGTTGTCGATGACATGGTTGTCAGTTTATCACTTTATGGTAGAGCAATTAATTCTTTAACAGATGATGATGTTAGAATTTCAAAAAGATTATATTTGCCAAGCAAAAAATTACGTGGTTTTGAGTCTGGCAAAATTGGACCAAAAGATTCAAGTGATTATATTGGTGGAAATTATGCTACAGCCGTTAATGCAGCTACAACTGTTCCTTACGTATTCCAAACTCTAGAAACAATAGATATGAAAATGTTTATAGACGCAGCAAATGTATGGGGAGTTGATTACTCAGATACAATAGACGACTCAAATAAAGTTAGATCTTCCGTTGGTGTTGCAATTGACTGGTTTACAGTTATAGGTCCGCTTAATTTTTCTCTTGCCCAACCAGTTACAAAAGCTGGTTCAGACAAAACTGAAAAGTTTAGATTTCAAATAGGAACAACGTTTTAATGAATTTAAGAAAATTTTTTTTTATACTTATATTTATTCCATTCTTCACTGGTGCTACTTTCGCTGAAGGTAATGTAGCATTTGTTGATATGCAATATATTATGGATAATTCATTGGCTGGACAATCACTCAAAAAACAACTTGAAAATGTACATAAACAAAATTTAGAAAATTTTAAAAAAAAAGAAGACTCTTTAAAAAAAAAAGAGCAAGAAGTTTTAGCTAAAAAAAATATTTTATCTAGTGAAGAATTTCAAAATGAAATATCTGCTTTAAGGAATGAAGTTAAAAGTTACAATATTGAACGTAATGAAAAAATAAATTCATTAACAAAAAAAAGGTTATCTTCTATGGAAGAAATAATTAAAAGTTTAAGTCCTATACTTGCTGAATACTCAAAAGAAAATAACATTTCAATAATTATGGATAAAAAAAATATTATTATAGGTAAAACAGAATTAAATATTACAAAAAAAATTCTTGATTTGTTAGACAATAAAATAAAAAAAATAAAATTAAACTAATTTAAATGTCAGATTCACTTAGCAAAATTGAGATAGAAAAATTGTTACCTCATCGTGAACCAATGCTTTTAATAGATGAGTTAAAAAATATTAAAAAACTTTTTTCTGCAAAAGCGATTGTAAATGTAAAAAAAGATAGTTTTTTTGTTCAAGGACACTTTCCAGGTCAACCAGTAATGCCAGGAGTCCTAATTGTCGAAGCTTTCGGTCAATCTGCGGCTGCTCTTACCGCTCATGGTTTAGACAAATCAACTTATGAAAATAAATTAGTATTCTTGATGAGTATTGAAAAAGCCAGATTTCGAAACCCTGTCATACCTGATTGTCGATTGGAATTAAATATTGAAGCTATCAGATCCCACGGCAAAGTGTGGAAATATAAAGGAGAGGCTTTTGTAGGCGAAAAAAAAATGGCTGACGCTCAATGGTCCGCAACAATAGTTGATAGGAAATAATTAGCAATAAATCTTGATAAGCATTTAAGGTTAGTTTTGATATTAACCGTTATCAATGACTTATTCATTTTTTGCAAATAAAGGACCTTTTGAAATTAAAAAATTGTTGAAATTTTTAAATTTAAAAAATAATCAAAGTTATAAAAGCAAAAAAATCTATAATATTTCTGATTTATTGTCCTCAACTGCAAATGATATTACTTTTTTTCACTCAAAAAAATACGAAAGCCATGCTTTAAAAACAAAAGCTGCTTTTTGCATAACAACAATAAATCTTAAAGATTATTTGCCAAAATCTTGTAATAAAATTATTGTTGATAATGTATTAGTTGTTACTGCAAAATTAACAGAATTGTTTTATCCAGATTCAATAAATGATGATTTTGATACAACAGTTAAAAATATATCCAAAACTTCCTTTAACAAAAAAGTTAAATATGGAGAAAATGTTTTAGTAGGAAAAAATGTTAAATTTGGAAAAAATTGTTTAATTGGACATAATTCAATAATAGAAAAAAATGTTATTATAGGTAACAATTGTTCTATTGGATCTAATGTAATAATACGAAACTCAATAATCAAGAACAACATTAAGATATTAGACGGATGTGTTATTGGTAAAAAGGGATTTGGTTTTTTTCCTAATAAAAAAGAAAATTTTAGATATCCGCAGATTGGATCAGTAATAATTAATGACAATTCTGAAATTGGATGCGGATCCACAATTGATAGAGGGTCAATGTCAAATACTGTAATAGGAAAAAATACTTTTTTAGATAACCAAGTTCATATCGCTCATAATGTTAAGATTGGTGATAACTGTATAATAGCTGGTCAAGTAGGTTTTGCTGGAAGTTCAACAATTGGAAACAATGTTATGATTGGCGGTCAAGCAGGAATATCTGGACACTTAAAAATTGGAAATAATATTCAAGTTGGTGGCGGTAGTGGAGTAATTAGAGATGTTAAAGATAATACTAAAGTTATGGGTTATCCTGCAAAAGATTTAAAAAAATTTATTAGAGAAATAAACAAAAATGATACATAAAACGGCAATTATAGACTCAAAGGCAAAAATCTCTCAATCGGTCAGAATCGGACCTTATACTGTAATAGGACCCAATGTCGAAATTGAAGAAGAGACTGACATACAATCACATGTAAACATTTCTGGTTATACAAAGATTGGTAAAAATAATAAATTTTATCCATTTGCATCGATTGGAAGCAATCCACAGGATTTAAAATATAAAGGAGAAAAAACTGAACTAGTAATTGGTAATAATAATATTATTAGAGAATATGTTACTGTAAACCCTGGAACTTCTGGTGGCGGCGGAATAACAAAAGTTGGTGATAATAATTTGTTAATGATTGGTACTCATATTGCGCATGATTGTATTATGGGAAATAATATTGTTATAGCAAATAATGCAGCAATAGCAGGTCATGCAGAAATTAGTGATGATGTAATAATAGGTGGCAACTGCGGTGTACAACAATTCGTACGGATAGGGAAAATGGCAATGATTGGAGGAATGACAGGGGTTTCAAGAGATGTGATTCCTTACGGTCTTTCATTTGGCAACAGAAATTATCTAAGTGGAATTAATTTAATTGGTTTAAGAAGAAAAAATATATCAAATAAAGAAATTTTAATTTTAAATGACGCATATAAAGAAATTTTTAAAAGCGAAAATTTGCATGAAAATTTAAATAAGCTAAACGGTGAATTTAAAGATAATACTTTCGTAAGAGAGGTAGTCGATTTTATTAATAAAGATAAAAAAAGACCAATTTGTACACCATTTAGTAAATAAAAATGATAGGTTTATTCTTTGGAGATACTGAATTTCCAAAATTAATTTTAAGTAGTATTAAAAAAAAGAAAAAAAGGTATTTCATAATTGATTTATCTAAAAAAAATATATTTAAAAAAGACCCATATTCGTATCGTATAAACATAGGTCAATTTGGAAAGATATTAAAATTGATTAGAGAAAAAAAATGTAAAAAAGTAATCTTTGCTGGAAAAATAAACAAACCCAAGTTTACGCAATTAAAATTAGATGTTACAGGTATTTATTATTTACCGAGTATAGTTAGAGCAGCTAAAAAAGGAGATGCTGCAATTTTAAAAGAATTAATTAAAATTTTATCTTTAGAAAAAGTAAAGGTCATTCATTCCACGTGTTTTAATCCAGAACTTTCATTAACCAGAGGAAATTATTCTAAATTGAGACCTAATAAATATGATTTAAATGATATTAAAAAAGGTTTACAAACACTTCAAAAATCGAATTCATATGATCATATTCAGGCTGTTATAGTAAGAAACAACATTGTAGTAAAAGAAACTTCTAAAGGTACAAAAAAATTAATTAAATCAGTAAAAAAAATAAAAATTAAAAGTGGCGTTTTAATAAAATTTCCAAAAAAAAAACAGGATTTAAGAGCAGATCTACCAACAGTAGGTTTCGATACATTTAAGGATTGTAAAAAAGCTGGCCTAAAAGGAATAGTTTTGAAAAGTAAACAAAATATTTTTTTAGATAAAAAAAAATGTATTAATTTTGCTAATATAAATAAAATATTTATTACTGTTAAATGAAAAAAATATTTATACTAACAGGTGAAGCGTCAGGAGATAAATTGGCATCTACAGTAGTTACAAAACTTCAACAAAAAAATTTAGATATTGAATATTTGTCCGTAGGTGGATCAAATCTTGCTAGCTTAGGAATAAAATCAATTTTTAATCTTAGAGAAATTACTTATATGGGATTCACAAGCGTTTTAATGAACATTTTCAATATTAAAAAAAAAATAAACCAAACTGTAAATGAAATTATAAAATTCAAACCAGATATATTATTTAGTGTTGATAGCCCAGATTTTACTTTAAGAGTTGCAGAAAAAGTTAAAAAAATTAACTCAAATATTAAAATTATCCATTATGTGGCACCACAGGTATGGATATGGAGAGAGGGCAGAGTAAAGAAATTCAAAAAATTTGTCGATCATTTTTTACTATTATTCGATTTTGAAAAAAAATATTTCGACAAAGAAAATATTCCCAATACTTTTGTTGGACATCCTCTATTAGAAAAAAATAATTCAAAAATCGATATATCTAGCATTTCAAAAGGTAAAAAGATTATATCAATATTCCCTGGCAGTCGTGCTTCAGAAACCAACGTACTTTTACCAATTTTGACTGATTTCGTAAATTTAATGAATAAAAAATTTAATGAATATCTTTTTGTTTTTCATGCCACGGAAGATAACAAAGATGAAATAAATAAAAAATTAAAAAATAATAATTTAGCAAACATTGAGATAATATCTGACAAAAATATAAAATCTGAGGTTTTGTTAAATTCAATATTTGCTGTAGCTAAATCAGGCACTGTCTCTCTAGAAATTTGCAATGCAAAAGTTCCATCTATTATTATTTATAAGATTAATTTTATAAATTATTTAATTATGAAGTCTTTGGTAAAAGTAAATTTTGCAAATATTATAAATATAATTAATAAGAAAGAAATAATTCCGGAGCTATTGCAAGGTGAGTGCAATTCTAAAGAAATTTTTAAATCAGTTATATTTTTTTTAAAAAATCCTGATTATGTTAAAAAACAAGTTGAATCTTGCAGTCAAACTTTAGATCAAATTCGATCAAAAACTTCTTCTTGTGAAGAGGCTGCAAATATTTTAAGAAAATATCTTGTTGCTTAATCTTTTGACAACTTCTTCTTTTCCTAGTGAAATAATTATATCGTAGATACCTGGTCCAAATTTAGATCCTGTTAAAGCAATTCTCAGTGGTTGTCCAACTCCTTTAAAATTTGTATTATTTGATTTAATAAGCTCATTTATAATTGGCTCTAGAATTTCTTTTTTTAATTCATTCAATCCAGTAATTTTACCAAGAAATTCAGATATAATTTTTTTTGATGTTTGATCTATTAATCTTAAATCTTCATCATTAAAATTTACTTGATCAGATATTATATATTGAGCATTATTATATATGTCTTCTAATGTTTTTGCTTTATTTTTTAAAAATGTTAATGAAATTTTGATTTTTTTATCTTTGTCTGAAGGAATTTTTTTTTTATAAAGAATACAATATTCATTTAATTGACTGTAAAGATTGTTTTCATCGGTATTTTTTATGTAATGTTCGTTTATCGACAGTATCCTGCTGATATCAAGTTTTGACGGGGATTTTCCTATACCTTCTAAATTAAAATATTTTATACTTTCTTCTAAATTAAATATTTCTTTGTCCTTATATGACCAACCTAACCTTAAAAGATAATTTCTAAGTGCATCTGGCATAATTCCAATTTTTGAGTAATCATCTAATGTTGAGGCTTTATCCCTTTTAGATAGTTTTTTACCGTCAGTAGTATGTATTAGTGGAATATGTGCAAATGATGGAAGTTCCCATTTCATTGCTAAATATATTTGTATTTGCTTAAAAGTATTAATTTTATGATCATCACCTCTAATTATATGAGTTATTTTCATTTGATGATCATCAACAGCAGCCGACAAATTATATGTTGGTGATCCATCGTTTCTTAAAATAATAAAATCTTCAATAGTATTATTATCAATTTGCACATCTCCTTGCACTAAATCCTTTAATACAGTAGACCCGTCAACTTTACTTTTAAATCTTATAACTGGTTTGATATCCTTTGGAGCGTCAGCATCATTTTTCTCACGCCATTTTCTATTATAAATATAGGGTATTTTTTTTTGTTTAGCTCTTTTTTTTTGTTCTTCTATTTCTTCATTTGAACAATAACATTTATAAGCATATCCATTTTGTAATAATTCATTTACTATATCAGTATGTATTTTTTTTTTAGTAGATTGTATATATTCATCATCATCGTATTTAATGCCTATCCACTTTAGAGATTTAATAATTTGATCTTTATATTCATCTTTAGATCTTTCTTTATCGGTATCTTCTATTCTTAAATGAAAAGTCCCTCCTTTGTTTTTTGCATATAGCCAATTAAACAAGGAAGTTCTAATCCCCCCTATATGCAAAGGACCAGTTGGCGATGGAGCAAATCTTGTTGCTACTTTGGACATTAGGAATATTTAGACTATTTTTTTAAAAGTTTCTATATAAAGATACTAAAACACCTTGAACTTTTACTCTATCCGGGCCAAAGATTTTCGT
>MDTB01045766.1_pt1 | contig 10501 bp, 7 predicted proteins | sample 811161 | NCBI WGS metagenome assembly MDTB01 (sample SAMN05326650, study PRJNA326480) | marine metagenome | isolation source: seawater | place: Mediterranean Sea | collected 2009
GCTACTTTTTCATATAAAGATAAAAAGCTCTCAAAACTTTCAAACTTATAAGTTTCGTTACTGAAAATCAGCTCTTGAACATCAATCCCTTTTTTTAACGCAAGGTCTTTTATAAAGTATGGACGAGCAGCTCCTTCCAAATGTAGATGCAATTCTACTTTAGGCAGTTTTTCAAAATTTATAACTTCATTCATTTTTTAAAACCTATTTCAAAAAATATTTTATTTAATTTCAGTAGTAATTAGCATGAGACAATTAATTAGTAAAACAAGAGCACCGATTAGCGACTATACAGATAAACAGTAAGTCTCTTTGATTTCATTAAATATTATTCAAAGAAAGGAATCAATATCTGTAAAAGTATTGCCCAACAAGTCTATATTCTTCTTGAAACGCCTACTAAAATAGATCTCACAATTTTTGCTAACACTATTTTTAGCGTGCAAATCACTAGAGAACTATGTTTGTTTGTACTTTTTTGCCACTTTAAAATATCTACTTAATACGAATAGAAGTATGACATTTTGCAGAATAATCTTCATAGATTCTATGGATTGAAAAGTTCTTTTGTTCAATGAAAAGGGCTATCGATAAAAACATTCTAAATCAAATTCTATAATGGCTTTAGAGATAAAGCCCATTTTTGCGACACATTAAAGATTTAAAAGTCAGTTATTCTTACCTCAGCAACAACGTGATGATATCCAGCAGATCTGTCTAGACCATCACATTTTACATTCACTAGAGTGAATACACCACTGTCCTAAGCAATAGTCTTTACAAGATTTCCTCCAGTACTATCTGGAAAGTATTTTTCCACTTTAGCCATAAAATTTGTCATTATTGCTTCTTTTTAAAAGTACATTCCAGATAGAATATCCAAGCCCTTCTCAACTAGAGAATAATTATCTGCTACAACAGATGAAAACTTTTTCACATCTTCAGAAGCAAAGGACTCATGTATAATTTTACTTATTTACGAGTCGTTTATTTTTTCCTCTAACACGAAAATGCATTTTCGATAATCTTGGCACTAAAATTCAAGATAAAAACCTAAATTCATTTAGTAGCATCTAGCAACGGAAATTTGTTTGAAGACTGAGCTTTTCATCACATTTTGTTTAACATAATTTAAAGTTATCCGATCAAAATCACTAAACATGTAAACCGCTTACCATTTTGAAAAGAGTGCCTGATACGATGATGAACGTAGGGTAAACTCCGATAAATATGGCAAACGAATTTTGATAAAACAAAATTGGTGGGTGATGAGAGACTCGAACTCCCGACATCTTCGGTGTAAACGAAGCGCTCTACCAACTGAGCTAATCACCCTAAAAACTAAAAAACGCAAACAAATTACAGGATTAAAATATAACCATTTGTATATCTGGACACAAAATTAATCAAATAAAATAAAATATTTAAGCCACTAGTGCGCCACAGAACTATCTATTTCAACCGCTTCACCTCCCAATTCAGATGACTGCTGAGGATTTTTGAGTTCTTCTGAGCTAGAGACAAATGGCTCAGGCGAAGAGACTAGAGCCGACTCAAGCACCGCCAAAACGTTATTGACTGGAACAATTTCTAACCCATTCTTAACATTATCAGGTATCTCACGAAGGTCTTTGACATTATCTTCAGGAATTATCACTAACTTTGTCCCGCCCCTTAGTGCTGCCAAAAGCTTTTCTTTTAGACCACCAATCGGTAAAACGTTCCCGCGAAGTGTTACTTCTCCAGTCATTGCGACATCTTTTTTTACAGGTATATTAGTAAGCATTGAAACAATCGACGTCACCATGGCAATACCAGCAGATGGACCGTCCTTAGGTGTCGCCCCTTCAGGAACATGAACGTGAATGTCAATCTTTTCAAAAATTGACGGGTTTATCCCGAGCTCAGCCGACTTCGAACGGACAAAGCTAGATGCAGCATCGATACTTTCTTTCATCACATCACCTAATTTACCAGTAGTCTTCATTCGACCCTTTCCAGGCAACTGAAGAGCCTCAATAGATAGCAAATCACCTCCAACTTCAGTCCAAGCAAGTCCTGTAGTAACGCCAACAAGATTGTCTTTCTCAGCTAAGCCAAATTTAAAACGCTTTATGCCCAAAAAGTCCTCAATATTGTCGACGCTTACTTTCACATTACTATCTTCGCCCTTGACAATCTTTGTTAACACTTTACGCCCTAACTTGGCAATTTCCCTCTCAAGATTACGTACACCAGCTTCTCTTGTATATCGCCTAATTATTTCGAGTAGACCCTCATCAGACAATTCAAACTCATCATCTTTCAACCCATGCGCTTTCTTTTGCTTATCAAACAAGTGCTGTTTGGCTATCTCAACTTTTTCGTCTTCCGTATAACCTGCGAGCGGAATAATCTCCATACGATCCAGCAATGGCCTCGGCATATTATATGTATTTGCAGTTGTAAGAAACAAAACATTCGATAAATCGTACTCAACCTCAAGATAATGATCGGTAAAGGTCGAATTCTGTTCGGGGTCTAAGACTTCTAACATTGCACTCGCCGGGTCACCACGGAAGTCTTGCCCCATCTTATCAATTTCATCGAGTAAAATAAGAGGATTGGTTGTTTTCGCTTTCTTCATAGACTGCACAATTTTCCCAGGCATAGATCCTATGTAAGTCCTTCGGTGACCTCGTATTTCACTTTCATCGCGAACACCCCCAAGTGAAATTCTTATGAACTCGCGACCTGTAGCTGCCGCTACGGATTTTCCTAACGAAGTTTTACCTACCCCGGGAGGTCCAACCAGACACATAATCGGACCCTTAATTTTTGTGCTGCGCTGCTGCACAGCTAGATATTCAACAATTCTTTCTTTAACTTTCTCAAGCCCAAAATGGTCATCATCCAAAACTTTTTGAGCTGCAACAAGATCTTTCTTCACCCGACTTTTTTTGCCCCAAGGAATCGACAATACCCAATCCAAATAATTTCGAACTACAGTTGATTCAGCTGACATGGCGGACATATTTTTTAATTTCTTTAATTCTGCGTCTACTTTTTCCCTTGCTTCTTTACTCAACTTAGTTTTTTTAATGCGCTCGGAAAACTCTGCAATTTCATCTTGACCATCGGCTCCATCTCCCAATTCCTTTTGGATGGCCTTCATCTGTTCATTTAAATAATATTCTCTCTGAGTCTTTTCCATCTGGCTTTTGACACGAGATTTAATTTTCTTTTCTGCTCTCAAAACGCTCATTTCGCCCTGCATCAGACCATATATTTTCTCTAGCCGTTCACCTACATCGGTGATCTCTAAGAGCTCCTGTTTTTTATCAACGCCAACTCCAATATGACCAGCAACACTATCTGAGAGTTTTGAGGCATCCGTAGCATCTAAAATGGCTGACAATGCATCCTCAGGCACATTCTTGTTCAATTTCGCATAGCGCTCAAACTCGTCCAAAACAGACCGGCGCAACGCTTCAACTTCTTCCTGATCTTTCAAACAAGTTTCAGCTATGATTTCAGCTTTAGCTTCAAAAAAATTTTCATTTTTAAGGAACTCACCAATGGTAACTCTTTCTTTACCTTCTACTAAAATTTTCACTGCGCCATCGGGAAGCTTTAAAATTTGTAGAACATTTGCTAAAACTCCTGTGCTGAAGATGGATTCTTGTGATGGTTCATCTTCACTGGCATCACGTTGGCTCGCAAGCAAAATTTGTTTATCGTCCTTCATAACTTCTTCTAGGGCACGAACTGACCTTTCTCTGCCAACAAATAGACGTACGATCATGTGTGGAAACACCACTATATCCCTCAGAGGCAAAACTGGGTAAGTTGTGCTGGCTGTTTTTTCCATTTTGTTGTCCTTTAGAGCTGGTAGTAACATTTTACATTTTAAAATTACAATGTTTTATATATGTAATCAATTCCCAAAGTATTCAAGATGTTAAACTAGCATTTACAAGATAATTTTTTTTTAATTAGTTCGGACGCATCTAATCTATATCGCTTACTTTTAAATTTAAGTAAAAATTCTCGCTAAATTCAGCCATTTTTTTCTCCTCGATGGCTTTTCGAATTTGTTGCATGAAGCTTTGGTAGTAGTGGAGATTGTGCCAAGTTAAAAGAATGGAACTGATAATCTCATTTGACTTATTCACGTGATGTATATAGGCACGAGAGTAGCTTCTACAAGTTGGACATTTACACGAAGAATCAAGCGGCTTCGGATCATTTTTATGTCTAGCATTTCTAATATTTATTACACCAAGTTGCGTAAATGCCTGCCCAGTCCTTCCAGACCTTGTCGGGAGGACACAGTCAAACATATCTACGCCTCTTTTAACTGCTCCCAAAATATCTCCTGGTTTACCAACCCCCATTAGGTATCTAGGCTTATGTTTTGGTAAAAAATCTGGTGTATAATCCAGTACTTCAAACATTAATTCTTGTCCCTCGCCTACTGCCAAACCTCCAATAGCATAACCATCAAACTCAATACCCTTCAAAGCCTCAGCGCTTTCTTGCCGCTGCTCCTTAAAAATACTTCCTTGAACAATACCAAAAAGCGCTTTCTTCTCGCAAGGAAATGCGTCTCTGCAGCGCCGAGCCCATCTCATGGAGAGTCTCATACTCTTCAGTGATGTTTTCTCGTTGGTCGGATAAGGTGTACATTCATCGAAGCACATTACAATATCAGATCCTAATAGTTTTTGGACTTGCATCGACTTTTCCGGAGTAAGCTTATATTCTGAGCCATCCAGATGAGATCGAAAAATAACGCCTTCTTCAGAAATTTTGCGCAAATTTGATAAACTCATGACCTGAAATCCACCACTATCGGTCAAAATGGGATATTCCCAATTCATAAATTTGTGCAAACCTCCCAAATTATGGATTAACTGTGCCCCCGGCCTTAGCATCAAGTGATACGTATTTCCAAGCAGTATATCTGCACCTAACTTTTTAATATTTTCGGGAAGCATCGCCTTAACGGTTCCTCCTGTTCCTACTGGCATGAAAGCTGGCGTTCGAATAAAGCCACGGTTTGTCTTAATTCTTCCATGGCGAGCATTACCATCTGTTGAGAGAATATTAAATTCAAATTTGTCTTCCATTAATCTAAAACCCCCTAGACGAAATACTTAATTGTTATTATATGTGAAGGTAGAATAATTAAAGGGCAATATTATGAGTAGTTCAAGTGAAAGTAAAAGTAAATTAGGGCCGAGCAATGAAGCTGGGTTAATTGAGCCATCAGATAAATCACATCCTCTTTATGAAAATATTATCTCAGCATGCCAAACTGTTTTCGATCCTGAAATTCCTGTAAATATCTATGATCTCGGTCTAATATACACCGTGAATATATCATCAAATAGCGAAGTAGAAGTAAAAATGTCTCTTACTGCCCCTGGTTGTCCTGTAGCTGGTGAGATGCCGGGTTGGGTTGCCGATGCGATAAATGCTGTACCAGGAGTACAAACTGTAAATGTTGAGTTAGTGTGGGAACCACAATGGGGAATGGACATGATGTCAGATGAAGCAAAACTTGAGCTAGGATTTATGTAATGTTAAACATTCCCGGACAACCCCCAATAAAGCTGACGGATGCTGCTGCTAAACACTTATGTAAATTATTGCGACAGGATGATAAATTTGCACTAAGAATTGGTATTAAAAAAGGAGGGTGTGCAGGAATGGAATATACTATGGAATTTGTTAATTCGGTTGAAAAGTCTGAAGAATTAATTGAGACTAAAGGAGCAAGAGTAATAATTGCACCGACAGCACAGATGTTTCTTTTCGGCACAGAAATTGATTATCAAGTCGGAGTTTTAGAGTCTGGATTTAAATTTAAAAATCCAAATGTGATAGAGTCGTGTGGATGCGGCGAGTCGATAAAATTTTCAGTGTAACTTTTATCCATACAGTTACGTGCTTGCACACAGAGAACGAAGAAGTTGAAAGAAATGCACAAAAAAACCTCTTTAATTGTTGGCAACTGGAAAATGAATGGAGACAGAGAATCGCTTAATGAACTGAAGAAGCTAAAGAAAAACTTCAAGTCTAATAATTGTGATATCATTATTTGTCCTCCAACCACATTAATAAGCTCAGCTCACGACATTTTGGTAGATACAAAAATTGAAGTTGGGGCTCAAAATTGTCATCATATGCCTAAAGGAGCGTTTACCGGAGAAATATCAGCATTGATGCTAAAGGACATTGGAGTATCGACGGTAATCGTTGGTCATTCTGAGAGAAGGCAACAGTCTTTTGAAACAGACGACATTATTAATAAAAAGATTTTTTCTGCTCACAAGGCTGGATTAAAGGTAATATTATGCTTGGGAGAAACTGAAGATGACAAAAACTCAGGGAATACAACAGTAAAAGTTTCAGAACAGTTAACAGCGGCTCTGACTAGTACAATTACCTTAGAAAATTTTATTATCGCATACGAACCCGTTTGGGCGATAGGCTCAGGTAAAACTCCTTTTACAAATGATATAACCACAGTGCTCGCCGCTCTGAAAGCCAAAATTAAAGAAGCGCTGAATCTTAAAGCAGATAAATCTATACCAATTTTGTACGGTGGCTCTGTTAGTTCTAATAATGCAAAGGATATTTTAGGACTCGCTGAGGTTGACGGAGCATTAGTTGGTGGAGCCTCACTTTCATATCAGGATTTTTCCAAAATCATAGAAGCAGCTCAGTAAATTTTGAATTTATACAAATTTATCAGGTTTCGAAGCTTTACTTTTACATATAAAATCTCTCAATTGCTCATCAATGCCTTCTTCAAGGGTAGGTTTTTGATATTGCGAAAGCAGATAGTCTACATGTTTCGATGCTATTTCCAGAGTATCCCGGCTTCCCTCATCCGACCAAGTCTCAAAAGGTTTATAATCAAAAAGTTTACTTCGCCAAAAGGAGTCTTGAAAATTTCTCTGCGTATGTTGACAACCCAAATAATGGCCACTCGGACCAACCTCCTTAATGGCATCTAAAGCTTGCCCATTCTCAGAAAGATCAATCCCATTGGCTATCGAGTGAATGGTACCTAGTTGATCTGCGTCCATGACAAACTTTTCAAAACTTGAAACCAATCCTCCTTCAAGCCATCCGCAAGAATGCAGCATAAAATTTACTCCTCCTAAAAGCGCTGCGTTAAGGGTATTTGAGCTCTCGTAGGCTGCTTGCGCATCAGGTAGTTTCGAGCCACATAATGCACCACCAGACCTGTAAGGCAGTCGCATTCGCCTAGCCAGCTGACCTGCACCGTACAAAATTTTACTTGCCTCAGGAGTTCCAAATGTTGGAGCTCCCGAATTCATATCTATGGAACTAACAAATGCTCCAAAAATGATCGGCGCTCCCTTTTTAATCAGTTGAGAATATGCAACCCCCGCCAAGACTTCAGCTAAAACCTGCGTCAAAGTCCCTGCAACCGAGACAGGAGACATTGCACCACCCACAATAAAAGGCGAAACAATGCAGGCCTGATTTGACTGAGCATAAGTCTCCAATGCACCCATCATTATAGAGTCAAATGTCAGAGGAGAATTTATATTAATTAATGATGTCATGACCGTATTTTGTTTTACAAAATCTTCTCCAAAAAGTATTTCACACATAGACACAGAGTCTCTGGCGCGATCTGGTTCGGTAACCGAACCCATAAATGGTTTATCAGTCAAACTCATATGTGCATACATCATATCAAGGTGACGCTTATTCACTGGTACATCTGTTGGCTCACAGACCGTTCCTCCTGAGTGATGCAGCCATTGCGACATGTACCCCAGCTTTACAAATTTTTCAAAATCCTCAAGCTTCGCATACCGGCGGCCGTTCTGACTATCTCGCACGAAAGGAGGTCCATAAACTGGAGCCATCACTAATGAATTCCCGCCGATTACCACTGACCTCTCAGGGTTTCTAGCATATTGAGTGAATTTATCAGGAGCCGTTTCACACAATTGTCTTGCTAATCCACGAGGAATACGAACTAGCTCTCCTTGGACGTCAGCACCTGCATCTTTCCATTTCTTCAATGCTGCAGGATTATCTACAAACTTGACTCCAACTTCTTGAAGCACAAGTTCAGCATTCATTTCAATAATTTCAATGGCTTCATTATTTAAAAGTTCGAAGTTCGGAATTTTTCTTTCGATAAAGCTAGCAAACTCTAGTTTATATCCGCCTCGTTTTGCTCGTCTAGCACTGCCGCCACCAGAGCCTCGCGTTCGCCGGGATTTCTCTGCCCCCGAGGTTTCACTCAGACTACTGGTTTCAGTTTTGTTACCTTTTTCAGGCATTATGTTTCCAATCCAAAATTCATCTACATAAAATTTATCACACTACACACCTAAACTAATTCAAAGTTTTTTTCTATGAAAAATCTTTAATATAAAAATAATATGATAAACAATTATATTGAAGGAGTTTCAATATACGTCTAGCTATTGGCAAGTAACGATATTTTAGCCTATTATTAAAATTAACTCTTACAGCAACAAGATTAAAAAGTTAACATCAGCTATGGATAATGAGACATCTCAAACTTTACTAATTATTGATTTTGGTAGCCAAGTAACCCAGCTGATTGCAAGACGTCTCCGGGAGTGTAGCATATACTGCATAGTTGTTCCGTTCGACAAAATTACCACAAGTTTTCTAAAGATAACTGCGCCATCTGCAATAATATTATCTGGAGGCCCCTCATCTGTCACGTTGACTAATTCTCCTAAATGCAATTTAGAAATTTACGAACTTGGTATACCCATACTTGGAATATGTTATGGACAGCAACTAATGATTAGTGACCTCGGAGGAACAGTAAAAACTAGCAAAAATCGTGAATTTGGTCGAACTGAGGTTACGTTAAATAGCGAAAAAAATTATCCTTTATTTAATAATATATTTACTAATGGGATAGAAACCGTGTGGATGAGCCATGGGGATAGAGTTGAAGAGCTTGCACCTGGTTTTAAAGCGGTAGCACACTCGCCTCACTCTCCTTTCGCAATAACGGTAAATAAAGCTCGAAAATTTTATGGCGTGCAATTTCACCCTGAAGTTTACCACACTATTAACGGAAAAAAGCTACTTAAAAACTTCTGCCAGTTAGCCGGTTTTACAGGTGACTGGACAATGGAACGCTATCAAAAAAAGATTATTAAAGAACTTCAAACTGAAGTTGGTGAAAAAAAAGTAATCTGCGCTCTCTCAGGAGGTGTCGACAGTTCCGTGGTAGCAGTTTTACTTCACAAAGCTATTGGCGATCAATTGACATGTATTTTTGTCAATACTGGCCTTCTGAGAAAAGGTGAAAGTAAACAGGTGAGAGATCTTTTCAAAAAACATTATAATATTAGGCTTATTTACGCTGATGAGTCTGATACTTTTATTAATGCTTTATCAGGAATTTCTGACCCGGAAAAAAAACGAAAAATAATTGGTAATTTATTTATAAAAGTCTTCGATAAATATTCCAAGCAAACAACCGATGTCGAGTTTTTAGCACAAGGAACTTTATATCCTGATGTAATAGAATCTGTTTCAGTTTCAGGAGGCCCGTCTGAGACTATAAAAAGTCATCATAACGTTGGAGGACTTCCAAGCAAAATGAATCTGAAACTGATAGAACCCCTAAAAACTCTTTTCAAGGATGAAGTCAGGAAGCTTGGCAACGAACTCAAATTACCCAAACAGTTCATTAACAGGCACCCATTTCCTGGACCTGGACTTGCGATAAGATGTCCTGGCGAAGTAACAAAAGAAAAGTTGCAAATTTTAAGAGAAGCTGACTACATATTTATTGATCAACTGCTTAAGCACAATTTATATAAAGAAATTTGGCAGGCTTTTGTTGTCCTCCTACCCGTCAAAACTGTCGGGGTTATGGGTGATGCCAGAACCTACGAATTTGCTTGCGCTTTAAGAGCAGTCACCAGCGTTGACGGCATGACAGCAGATTATTTCCCTCTTGATCATAAGTTTTTATCAGAAACTTCAAACAGAATTATAAATGAAGTTAAGGGTATAAACAGGATAACCTATGATATAACTTCAAAACCCCCAGGAACAATTGAGTGGGAGTAAGACTAAAAGCTATATTATTGAAAAATAAGCATTTTATTTTTACAAAATAGTTACAAAGTATAACTACTACATTGTTTTAATTACACTTTTCAAAACACACAGCAAAGACTTTTACAAACTAACGCAACTATTGCTTTGCGTAAAAAAATACATGCGTTTTTTTGTGTTACGCAAGCCCGTAGTGGCTACCAAGTAATACGCAATAACGTAACAAAGTGGGGTATATTGGATTTGTAAACTGATAAAGGAAAACAGATGACAACTGACATTAATGTGTGGAAAGAAGAAAGGAGAATTAATAGGGAAATGGCGTTTGACGAAACAGATATTTTAGGTGGTAAAGCTGTAATATTAATGAACGTGCATGAAATGTGGCAGTTTAGAATGTGGGTTGCTA
>MDTB01050757.1_pt1 | contig 10501 bp, 12 predicted proteins | sample 811161 | NCBI WGS metagenome assembly MDTB01 (sample SAMN05326650, study PRJNA326480) | marine metagenome | isolation source: seawater | place: Mediterranean Sea | collected 2009
TTAACAAAATGCTGTTCTTTATCAGTTAAAGATTTCCAATGTTTTAAATCTTTGGAAAGGTCGATTTCTTCGGTTCGCCAGAACGAATCTTGCATTTTTTTGTAATGACTCCATATCTCGTTATCGGATATAGGAAACATAACATAACGATCGGGATTCTCAGTGAGAAGGGGTTCAGAAGTTTTAGACATCCTAAAGTAATATAATAATTAGATTTAAATTATTTTCAAATATATATTATAATATCCCTACTATAAGGTAACATTAATAAAATTATTTTTTTAGGTAATTTGCTATAGTATTGGTAAAATAATAATTAAAAAAGTATATATATTTATTATAATGAATGAAACGATGAGATTGGCAGAGAGAGATTTAAAATTAAATAAGACGATGATGGAGATGAGAAATGAAGAAGTAAGATTATTAACAAGGATGAAAAAGATAGGTGGAAGACGGAAAAAGAATAAATACTTGGATTCTGTATTTGAAATGTATAAAAATTATAGAGATGAAATGTTAGATGAGAAGAAAACACAAGAGAAACATATAATGAATTTAATAAAATATTTAGAAAGAATGCGTATATTTCAAAATGAGATAGATAAAGATATAATAAAAAAAATGGATAAAGAAGAGAGTGATTTAAAGAAAAAATTATTAGAATTGAAAGAAGAAATAAAATTAATAAAAAAAGAGACAAAAACGAGAAAAAAATGATAAGATATAGTATATGGGAAATATGATGAATGGCGGCAATATGATAGATGGTGGTAGTAAAGGAAATTCAGATAGCGGTGCGACACCATCATTATCACAAGGTATAAAATATTTAAACAAACAGAGTGGAGGATTTAGATATGGAATACGTTCAAAAAAAAAGAAGAGAAAAGGAACATTAAAATCTAAGGAACAGGCATCTAAAACAAGAAAATACAAAGGAAAAAAGAGAAATAAAAAAAGTAAAAAAAGTAAAAAAAGAAGAAGAAGGCGAAGAAAATAAATTTAGGAAAATTATATTTTAACATAAAATAATAATAATAATAGTATTTTTTTATGATTATATTGTATAAATGAAGGTTCCTAGTATATTTAAGAATGAGTTAGTTCATTATGGTTTAATATTTTTAGCAGTATTAAATATTGTTGGATATGTTTCAGCTAGAGCATACGAATGTTTATTATTATTTGGTGTTGGTTATTATGCAGCAAACACGTATTTTAAAAGCACTGGATTATCGATATTAGCAGCATTATTTTTCTCCAATTTTATATTTGGATGTGGTAGAGTGAGAGAGTCATTTATGGAAGGAATGAAAGGAGCAAGGGAACATATGAGAGATTCAGCACTTTCATCACAGAAAGCAGCAATGGATTTATTTCAAAAAGCACAAAGAATGCAAAATAGTTCAGCATTTACGAACCGTAATGTGATAGAAGCATTTGTAATAGAAGCAAATGAAGCCAATGAACAAGCGGAGCAAGCAGCTGAATTGAAAGAGAAAATTGCGGAAGTAGAAGATGCAGCAACGGATGCAGAAGCATCATTGGATGGTGGGAAAGAAAAAGAAGAAAAGAAAACTGGTGGTGGTGATGCTACAAAAGAAGCTCCATCAGGACCTGATGGAGGTAGCGAATCTGCCGATACAGTTAAATCGTCGATGGTAGGTGCGAGACAAGAATATAGATTAAATGGAATGAAAAGAGCATAAATAATAATTATAGAAATATTTTATTTTATATAAATTATATATAAAATGAAGTTATTAGGAATGAAGATGCCAAAATTAGTACAAAAGATACTAACAAATAGAATTGTATTATATGGTATGGTAATATTATCATTAATTTATATTTTAGGATTTATTCATAATAGAAGTTGGGATAATTTAGGATTATTTGTAGTAGTTGGATTATTAACAACTTATTTTACGAAAAATATGGTAATTGTTTTGGGTGCGGCTGTATTTATGGCGAATTGTAATGTATGTAAAAATTTTATATTGGATCGTATACCAAGTAACTTTAGAGAAGGTATGGTAGAAGGAAATGATGATGAAGAAAAAAAAAAGGAACCAATGAAAGAAGGAAATTCTACAGAAGTATTATATGAATGGGGTGATTTAAAAAATAAAAAAAATTGTGGTGAAATTTCGGGCGATAGTTGTTCAAATGCTGATAATTGCTTTACAGATAGCAACTGTACAACTTTAAAATCTGGTTTTGGTAATAGAACGGTTCCCTCAAGTGAACCAGCAAAACTAGATGGTTCGGATGAAGAAGATGGAAAAGGCGAAAGAGTAGATTATGCAAAGACATTAGAATTGGCTTATGATAATTTAGATAAAATGTTAGGAAAAGATGGTATGAAAAGTTTAAGTGATGAAACAAAATTATTAGCAGAACAGCAAAAAAGTTTAATGGAATCGTTAAATAATATGGCACCTATGCTGAAACAAGCAAAAGAATCAATGAAAGGGATTGATATGAAACAATTGTCTCAAATGACAAAAATGTTAAAAAAATAAATGAATATAATATATAGATGGCAGTAAAATTAGTAGGTATAAAATTACCAAAATTTTTATCTAAAATGCTTAAGTTAAAATTTATATATTATATAACATATGCAATTGCGTCAGTATATATATTGGCGTTAATTATAAATAAAACATATAATAGTGTATTGGTATTTATTATATTATATTTATTAATGAGTTTGGTAACAAAAAATGCAGTGATAAAATTAATAGCGGCGTTGGCTTTTACAACTTGTCAAGTATGTATGAGTAAATTTAGAATAATAGAAGGTTCAACTAACAAATCAACAAGTAGTGCTGGAAGTGATACAAAAAGCGATACGAGTGGAAATAAAAAAACAAATAAAAAATATTATTGGAAAACAAGTAGTTCATGTCAACAAGTGAATGGTGATGAAGCGAAAACTATATGTAAAGCAAAAGGTTGTGATAAACCTTATACGATAGCGAAAGCTTGTCAAAAAATTACCTGTTATAAATGTCAAAAAAATAGTCAATGTACAAACAATGGTTGTAAATAATATATATTTTTAATTATAAATATATATTATATATGGCAAAAAGATGCCCAAAGGGTTTTTTTTGTATTGAAACAACAGCAATAACATTTGTTTTAATAATAATTATATTAATATTCGGTTTATTTTATTATATGAATGTGGAATTTCCACCGAATACAGTATTTAATTTTAATGTATCAAATGAAAATAGACATATAGGGTTATTAAAGGATCCATTAAGACCACCTTTAAAAGATGGTAATTATTTTCCAATGCCAGAAAGTAATAAAGGTGGATTACCAATTAATATTAAGACAAGAGGCGCAGATGTTCCATTTAGACAGTTAGGAATATTAACTAGAACAAATGGTGATGAAACAATATTACCATTAATGGGAAGACCATTATTTTCTAATAGAAGTAAATGGAAATATTATACTACAACAGATAAGCAAAATTCAGTAAAAGTTCCAATAAGTAAAAATGGAAGGTCCTGTACACAAGAATATGGTTGTGATGAATTAACTACAGGGGATGTATTATATGTTGAAGGATATAATGATACTTTCAAAGCTACAATATATGATAATGAACATTTTAATTATATCCCATATTTGTAAATAAAAATATATTATGTTTTAATATATTATATGATAAGTTCAATTGTAAATAATTCACCATTATTGAAAAAAGAAAAGAATTTTCCAATTCAATTAAAAAAAAAATTTTATAAGATTAGAATGAAGTTAAATACAATAAAAGAATTAAAAGAAAATGAAAAATTAGGTAAGGATAAAGATGGTAAATATATTATATATGGAAATAGATATTTTCAACAAACGATCAGATGGTGGTATGGAGAAAATAGAATAGAAACTGAAAAATATTTAGATGATGATTTTTCAGCATATATGAAATTTTTAGATGAGATGTGTTATTATTTGGAAAAAGATATTTTAGGGGTATATATTAAATTTGGAGAGCAAATAAGAGATTATAATAATGATTTAATGAAAGGATTATATGTCTTAAAAAAAACGTATGAAAATAGTGGAGGAGAAAATAAAAATATAATTGCAAAAATTGATAGTATTATATTAACATTAATAGATTTTAAAGATAAATTAATAAATTATAAAAAATTTAATGATAAAAAATATGTGAGTTTTCGTAGTATGAATAATCATATTAAAAGAGATAGATATTATTCTGATTAATAATAATTAATGGTGTTAATTATTATTATTAAGCTGCTGGATCCTTTGATAATAGCACTTCATCACCTTTTGTCTCATCTGGCTCATCTGGCTCTTTCCCTTTACCTGTATCTTTCCCTTTTTTATCTTCTATTTCTTTTCTTTTTTTTTTCTTTGCATCTACCACCTTTTCCGCTGTACTTGCTGCTTTTTCTTTTTCCTTCACATCAGCTTTCTTTCTAGCTGCCTTCGATAAATTTCCTCTTAGTCCCAATTTTACGCCTTGTGCAAACGACCTCTTTCCTGATCTAGCCTTGTCAACGGCTTCATCGGCTTCATTTTTTTGTCCTTCAGCTTTTGAAATTGCTTCGTCTGTAGTTGCACCAACAACCATTGGTGGTTTATATGCTGGTGTTATACCTTTTCTATCTTCTAATGAATCTCCTACAAATTGCAACCATTCAGGTGTATCAACCAAATTAAATGCATTTATTACTTGATTATCTTTATCAAATTGATAAGGATGTTGTCTAATATTGAAACGAGCAAATAATCCATTTTTCTCTGGATCAATTGTAATACCCCATGGATCTAAAGATTCAGGAACAATATATTGGTCATTAGGATATTTATCAGTTGCCATTGCATTAAAATAATTACCCATTGAAAATGAACCGGGTGTTTTAGGAACAGATGTCGATGCCTCTTTTCCTTGTGATATTTTTAATTGAGCATCAACTGCATCCGTTTCTTCATTTTTCTTTTTCTCCCATTTTTGAAATTTCATTTTAATTTCATTTCGTTTTTCAGAAGGGACATCCGCTAATAAAGTATTCATCATTTGTTCACGTTTTTTTACAAATAATTTAACTAAATCATTTTTACTTTGTTGTGGATCAAATTCATCCATTTGTCGTTGATTATCTTTTAAGGATAAAAGTTCACCTTTTAATTTTTTGCGTAAATTAATTAAAGCATTTTTATTTTCTTCAACAAGGATTAAACCGTCTCTCATTTTATCCGCTTTATTTATAAAAGTTGCATATAATTTGTCAGTTAATTTTGAAGCACCTAGTGACTTATGTGAATCCATTACATTTTGTATAAAATTATTAAATTTTTGTTGTTGATCTCCTATGTTTCCTCCACCCGTTTTATTTTTTTTAATACTAGTATTACCTGATTGTACAATTTTATTAATTCTATTAATATATTTTAAATCATTTTTTGCTGTATATTTTTTATAGTGATTAGTTGCATTCCAATTTAATAAAGGAAATGTTTCTCCATTGTTATCTTTATGAAAAATAATTAGATTTTTCAATGGTGATTTTATCTTAGATTTTTTACCATTTATTTTTTCCATAATTTTTTTGATTGAGTCTTTTAATTTTTTAAAATTAAATATATTAATTTTATCACTCGCTTCTTCGCTTTCATCATAAATAATTTGTTTTGTTTCTGTTAAAATAGCAATACTATTTATATATTTCCATAACGGTAATTCAGTCTTGGTATTTTTATGAATAAATACATCTGTAAGTAAATAATTAGCTCCATCCTTTTTAATTATAACACGCTCATCTCTAGCTTTTGCTAATTCTTTTAATTTATTTGGGAGTTCTTTCCAATACTTCGATGTGCTTAATGGTACAACTTTATTTTGTTTAATATTTTTTGCAGACTTTGGCTTTTTAATATTTTTTGCATCAGTCTTTAATTTTCCAAAATACCTTTTTAACCAGTTTCCAGATTTCCCCATATTATAGACATTCGCTTTTAACCATTCTTTATGATCATCCTTGACTTCATCCAGTTCAATAATATTTTGAATATGTTTTATATATGTATATCCTTTTATTATTCTATTGTTAGAAAGTCGAAAAACATCAATTATTTTAAATGTATCCCCAATCTTTTTTAATTGATTATAGTAACTTCCATGAATTTTATCACCACCAGATTGATTAAAATGAATATTTGATTTTGAACCACCTTTTTTTCTTTTTTTTCTTTTAAATAATCTTTTATTACTTTTTAGAGATTTATTTCGAAGGTTATGTTTTTTTCTTCTTCTAAAACTCTTATTTTTTTTATATTTTTTTCTATCTTTAGCATAAATTTTTTTCCTTGATTGATTATTAGTTTTTTTTATTTTTAATAATCTTTTTTTTGTGATATTCATATTATATAAATAATTATATTAAAATAATTATAAAAATATATCTAAAAATATATAAGAATGTCAAATTATTATCGAATAAAAGTTCCAAAGGACAACTTTCAAGTTAGACCGGAAACACAACCAATAGAAAAATCTATAATACCAAAGTATAATAGAAAGTTTCAACTGGAGAGAAACACAAACCAAACCCTAGGTGAAAAAGGAATAGATTTTAAAGCAACCAATGCAGGTCATATAGAATATGCGGGAACCGAATATAATTTAGAAAGGATAATATTTTTTAATGGATTATATAATGATTACAGTGACCATTCAAGTATAAAATCGGAGACTCATAAAGAAGTATTATTAGAACACAAAGATAATTCGAGTGATAGTGCAAATGGAAAATTATATATATTTTTTTTATTAAGCACTACATCACATCAAAAATCAGGTTTTTTTGATACTTGGAAAAATCCTAGTAATAAAATTATTACTCCAGCCTTAGGTGGTAAATTCGATTTAGAAGATAAAAGTATTATTGATATGATACCAAAAACTAATAAAGTTCATATTTTAGAAGATACTTATAGAGCGTATTTTGAAACATATGAGGAAAATACAGAACACACACACACTGACTCTATTGTTATGATAGTTCCTCCAATAATTCAAGCAATAAAATTTATACCGGTAAATGATAAAGTATTTGGGTCTTTTTTTACACCAACAACAAATGCAGATACAGGAGTAGTAACAACTGAGCAATATAGCATTAGTAACACCAGGACAATAAAATTAGCAAGTGCTGATGATGGAGATGGATATTGTTACGAAACAGGATGTGCAACAGCCGGGGGAAGCGGTACTTCGATGTACATGCAATGGATGGGAAAGAAAGATGATGGCAATGCTGAACAAAAGAAAGACGACAAGAGCAACAATGATGTTATATGGTTTAATACCAAAACCGGAAAATATAATTATAGAACGAGTCCATTTATGATGGCACTTGGTGTAGGAGGGGTAGGTTCAATAATGACTACTTGTGTTGAAGTTACGAAGGAGGATGGAAAAACAATGGAAGGTGAACATATTATGCCAGAATTAGACCAGAAATATCAAACAACGGCGTTTGGCTCTTGGGCTGGAGTAAATAAAAACAAATCAGCAGCAGATATTGAAGCGGAAGAAAAAGCGTTTAATGAATTTTTTCAGGATCCTAATCCGGGATTTTATATATTAATTGTTGTTGGAATATTGATAGCTCTTTTTATATTTATTATTCTAATTAACCATGTGACAAAAAAAGAAATTCCTAAGTTGTTAAGAGCGCAAGGTTCAAAAGTAACAGGAAATTAATAAATAGTAATGATAATATTTATTAATTTATAATTTGGCTGCGGAATGTAAATTTTCTTGAACTGGTTTGAATTCAGCAGTTTTGTCGAAAGTATCAGTTGCGGTTCTAGGTAACATATTAGCAATAACTTCTTCTTCAACAGTGTAAGGTTGTTCTTGCATTAATAATAATTCTTTATTACGTTTATGTGTAGATGGGACGTATTTATGAATGGGTCCTTTACCGGAAGCATCAGAGGAACGTCTTAATAATTCATATGCAGTGATGAGTGCTAATACACCTACTATTGGATTTACAGATAATAAAGTTAAAGCAATTAATACAACAACAGCTTTACCGACGATAGAATCTAATAAAACTGCTGCTCCTTCAGGTACTTTTATATCTAATACAATAAAAGCCATAAAAAGGAGTGATAATACAACATGGTGTTTATTTTTCATAAATTCTTTGAATGCCATTATATATGTTATTTATTGATATTTTTTTCTTATACAAAATTGAAAAAAAATAAATATAAAGTTTAATCGATATTATATAAAATGGATGAAGTGGCTACTTATATAGGTAAAAAAGGATATACGATAAAAAAAGAGAATATGGAAATAGAAGATCAATTAGAAATAAGAAAAGATTTAATGGTGAAACCATTTGTTCCTAAAAGTTCATTAATAAAACCTAAATCTTTTCCAGTATATAGAGAATCTCAAAAAAAGTTTTATATACCACGATTTTATGGGATAAATACATATGGTGAACCAGATGAGATTAGATTAAGTGAGGGTGAAGATATAAAATTAAAATTTAAGGGTGAATTGAGAGATTTTCAAAAACCGATAGTTGAAACATATTTGAAACATGCTAAAATAAAAGGAAGTGGTTTATTGGAAATACATACAGGGGCGGGGAAAACAGTTATGGGATTAAATATAATCGCATCTTTAAAAAAGAAAACATTGATCATTGTTCATAAGGAATTTTTATTGAGACAATGGAAAGAAAGAATAGAACAATTTTTACCGGATGCTAGAGTAGGTAAAATCCAGGGTCCAACAATAGATATAGAGGATAAAGATATAGTGATAGGGATGTTGCAAAGTTTAAGTATAAAGGATTATGATATAAATTTGTTTTCGTGTTTTGGTTTGACGATAATAGATGAAGTGCATCATATAAGCGCGGAGGTTTTTAGTAGAGTATTATTTAAAGTGGTAACGAAATATTATTTAGGTTTATCAGCGACGATGAAAAGGACGGATGGTTTAACGAAGGTAATAAAAATGTTTTTGGGAGAAGTAGTATATAAAAAAGAAAGAAAGGGTGAAAATGATGTGATGGTAAAAGCGATACAATATGAAACTCAAGATGAAAATTTTAATGAGATATCGTTAGATTGGAGAGGGAATGTAAAATATTCAACGATGATGAAAAAATTATGTGAATTTAATCCTAGGCGTGAATTTATATTAAATGTATTAGAAGATACATTAAAAAAGGGTGATATGAAACAACAGATAATGATATTAGCTCATAATAAGAGTATATTAACTTATATACATGATGCAATAAAACACAGAGGGATGGCGACGGTAGGATATTATATAGGTGGTATGAAAGAGATAGAATTAAAAAAAAGTGAGGGTAAAAAAGTGATAATAGCAACATATGCGATGGCGGAGGAAGGATTAGATATAAAGTCATTAAATACTTTAATAATGGCTTCACCAAAGGTAAATATAACGCAAGCAGTAGGAAGAATATTAAGATCTAAAGAGCATTCTTCATTGGTGATAGATATAGTGGATCAACATGGAATATTTCAACGTCAATATAAGAAAAGAAAAGCGATATATAAAAGGCAAAAATTTAAATTATTGGAAGCTACGATGGATGGTTATAAAAATAATGAGTGGCAGACATTATTAACATATGTAAAGGGAGATAAAAAGAGTAAGGTAAAAAAAACAAAAAAGAGTGAAAATATATTTGAACAAGGGAAATGTATGATGGATTTATCATATTAAAATAATTTTGTTCGAATATATTGAGAAGGGAAGTTATAATAGGTTGCGGATTTAATAATATTTGTTTTATATCGTTTACTAGGTTTACCAAGATCACCGATACGATCGGGTTCCATAACATAAACAAAACATTTAATTTTTTTATTAGTGATATTGAGTGATTTTGTTAAAGTAATATTATAATTTCGAATATAATATGTATTATTAAAAATACCTTCTTTTTTATGTAATTTATTTAATGAACCAGTAATTTTAAATATAATACCGTAAACTTTGCTGTTTTTATAAGGTTCGATATTAGCTTTTGCGGATAATTTTCTATTTTTAATGTATCTATATCGGAAAATATGGTTATCTAAATAACCAATACCAACAATAATAATATTTTTACATAATATATATTTTTTCAATTCATTAATGTTCATATTAGAACCATAAGCAAAATGATACATATATATATATATATTATATGAATATAATTAACAGAACCATTGTTTTACAGTATCACAAGTGCTTTTTTTATGATATATAGAATTAATCCAAAGTAAAACTTTTAAAAACATTATTATGATTAATACAGAGATAGCATTAATAGCTAAATCAATATTTTTATTTTTATGAACATCAATAAGAATAATAAGAAATAACATAAGAAAAATGGATTCAATAAATATCATCATAATAGGACTCATATATATTGTAAAAATATAA
>MDTB01012321.1_pt1 | contig 10500 bp, 9 predicted proteins | sample 811161 | NCBI WGS metagenome assembly MDTB01 (sample SAMN05326650, study PRJNA326480) | marine metagenome | isolation source: seawater | place: Mediterranean Sea | collected 2009
ATACCCTAATTAATCCATTCGACACAGAAAATGGCTCCCCGGGACGGATTCGAACCGCCGGCCAAGCGATTAACAGTCGCTTGCTCTACCGCTGAGCTACCGGGGAATAAAGTATTTAGAAACAGTAGGTTAGGTGCGATAGACCAGAGTGGCAGTCCTAAAATCAACATCTTGTGTTAAGGACAAACGACTATGAACCAAATTACTTTACCACTATTTGAACATTTTTCTACTAACGACACACTTGTTTGTCAAACAGAAACAGAAACAACACACCCACAAAAAACAGACGATTTATTTCAGGGGTCAGGCGACAGCCCAACGCTATTGCAGTATGTGCGACAAATTATGAAGACATATGGCGCACGGAAGCTATTTGACCAAAGTATACCTGCCGACGTGGCTCTTCAGCCTTCTTCTTGATTGTGTTTTGAGAAAACCCATACCTTGAGGAGTGCTCGCAATTTATTCCCGTTCTAAACTCATCGAATTTACGGAGTGATTGGTAGTTGCTGCTTCGATTTACCAAACCTTTGATTTGACAACTGTTGACAATACGTCTGAGCTATCGAGAATAACTCCTGCTTCAATGCGTAGTTTAATGACCTCTTCGTCCATCAGAAAAGCTTCAACACGACTTGGGTCCTCGATTTCAAACATATCATAGACACGAGTCTCATCTTCATTTGCACAAGCAAAATGTACTTTCACACCGTACTCTTCTAGCTTTGATTTCAACTCGACATCTACAAGTTGAAGCCATCGCTCGAAGCCTTTTGTAATCTCAAATGTACTGACCATTTTCATTTTGGTGTCTCTCCTTGTTCAAGATGTTTTCGCGTTTCAACGTCTGTCTAATAATAATACATATTTATTGTCGATAAAAGGGTAAGAATGCACCTTTGAAAATACAGGCGATTGCAGGTCGAAAAGACAGACGATTGTTATGGACAAATCACTTAAATTTCAAACATATTGGACAAACAAATCGCTTTTCAAAAGGCTTTACAACTGGCTGTTTATATAAGCTTCTCTCGGGTACGGGAATGTAATTCCTCTGGAGCTTTTTAGATCCATACTACATTTTGTGGGTATTGTTATTAAGGATATTTCTCAAACGGTTAACAGTCGCTTGCTCTACCGCTGAGCTACCAGGGAATAATACCTGTCTTTTTTGGCTTAACTAAAAGTAACAGAGCTTCTACCTTTAAAAAAATAACTTGTTTCAAGCAGAAGCCTTTACCATACACCAAGCCTTAACATTATTGACAAACTTAACAAAGCTGACGCTCCTGAAAGTTCAATAAAAAGCTAAAACAAAGTCAAACGAATTTTCTCACCAACTAAATGCCAAACAAATTTTTTGCTATGATTTGATGGATAAACTGGATAATTATCTTACAATATGGCCATACAAAAAAATTGATTACGTAAAAAGACATATTTCTCACTTGTTATATTGTATTTATTCTTCTTTTTTCCGCTAAATTATGAAAAACTAATAACGTATATTACTAGGAGTACCAAATGACCCTTTTGATACGAGGAACTGAAATTGCTAACCTCCATTTAAGTGATGGTATTAGCGAGAGACTATTGCTTAATCGACATGAGACTGGCGATTCTCGGCTTGAAATTAAGAAATTCAGTCTGGACATGAGTACAAATTTCGAATTGACGTTTGAACAAAATAGCTTGAATTGGTTGCATGCATTAACACCAGGCTTGATGGTGGACTTCAATAACTTCGATATGCAATCACTAAGAGTATTTAACGGTGGTAAAAAGATTGTTATAGAAAATGTCGGAAATGCTGAGGCTGAATTGTTGTTTTGCGCTGTCCCTGGAGTAAGCAGGTTTTTGTCAAAGAGTGAACATATTCCATTTGACAATCACTTGGTGGATTGGTCTGTTGAGCCAGTTTTGTTATCTGAATTTGACTCTCGTAAAAGAATTTATTTAGCAAGTCCAGGTCTCTGGCAGGGTTTGTCCTGCGTAAAAGGAGAAATGATAATCTATCCTCAAGGTGGCTCTGCTCCCCTTCATCATCACGAAGGTGCGGAGCATTTTCAATATATAATGGCAGGTTCAGGTACAGTAACATTTAATGAAACCAAACATGTTGTAGAAAAAGGCGACATATTGTATTTTTTTGAAAAAGAAGTTCATGAATTTATTAATAATCAGTCTGAAGATTTTGTATTTGCTGAATTTTTTGTTCCGGGAACATACAGAACAATTTGGGCAGAAGGTGCAAGTGTTTGTACATGGCTTCCCACAGAAAAAGACATAAATGGCAGAAAAGCAAGCAGATATATTGAAAAGCATATTGCCGGAGAAGGGAAAAATATATAGACGCTTTTGAAATTAAAATTGTTTAAGGGTAAAACTAATTGTATTTTTGTAATATTTTGCTCGTTGCTTTTATGAACGCATTTTCATCGTTGGAATCAAGTTTTATAATGAAGTCTGTTGGCCTTTCTTTTCTCATTGATGAGCTTTTATAGGCTGGATCATAATGAGAGTTGATTAAATCATTTGCTAACTCTTGCCAGTTTTTACTATCTGCAAGTGACCGCCAATAGCCTGTTTTTTTGATACCATGACGATAATTCATCGCATCAAAAAGTTTGTATAGAGCCTGCGGATTTGATTGAAGATAAAGATATTCCTTAATTAAAAATCTAGCTCTGTTTTGAGCTGACATGGCGATTTCTATTAAGGGAGCCGATTTCATAATTTTAAAAAGTTTGTGTGGTATTTGTAACTCGCCAATCTTGGAGCTTTCTGCTTCGATAAATACTGGTTTGTTAAAATTAAGTTGCATTATTTCATGGTGTAAGTTGGTTTCAAAATATTTCTGGCTTGGCTGTGTCTCACCAGGCTTTAACCCAAGAAGTGACCCTCGATGATTAGCTAGCGCTTCAAGATCTAGTATTTGAGCGCCAGCCCTCTTGATATAATGAAGTAAGCGTGTTTTTCCAGTACCTGTTGGCCCACTTATCAAAATGGGCTTGATCTTCGGTGTGTGAGCTTCAAGAGCTATTAAAACATTTCTTCTATAAGATTTATAGCCGCCCTCTAGTACATATGTTCTCCAGCCAATATCAGAGCAAATGCGTGCAAATGAAACTGAGCGTTGACCACCACGCCAACAATAAATAAGAGGTCTGAATTCTACCGGCCTATTCCCAAGGCCGGTCAAGATATGCTGGGAAATATTCTTTGCGACGAGTGCACCCCCATATCTTCTAGCCTGAAATGCATTTTTCTGTTTATATATCGTACCAACTTCTGCGCGTTCCTCATTATTCAGAACAGGCATATTAATTGCGCCGGGAATATGGTCTTCAGCAAATTCTGCAGGAGAGCGCACATCTATAACCATGTCAGCTTTAATTTCTGTCCAATTTTGGATTACATCTATTGGTGCGCCCATGATAACCTATCGTATGATTTAGGTGGTGATGATGCCTGTGTGATTCAATGTCAGCGACCCTATTATTGTGGTATGTGGGGCAGCGCTATTTCTTAGGATCCTTGTAATCTTATCAGCCTTTGTGGTAGGAACAACTGCGACGATACCGCCGGAAGTCTGGGGATCAAATAAAATATCTAAAAGTGACGTGTTTTTGGTGTTTTGGTCATTGATAATTCTAACAGAATGTTTGTTTGATGGAGATAAACTTGACCTTATAGATGTATTTTTTAAAATATCAGAAGCTCCGTCCAACACTGGTACTTTTTTAAGGATTATCTCTGCGCCCATTTTTACATTAAATTTTATTGCTATATCTTGGATAAGATTATCAATGTGCCTTGCTAGCCCAAATCCTGTTACGTCTGTCATTGCCAACACCTCGTTTTGCCACAGAAATTCCGCAGCACTAACATTAGAGAGAAGCATGACATCAATACAATTTTGATAACCTTGTTTGAGAGCTTGATTACGCATTGCTGCTGCCATCAGTAATCCGATACCGAGAGGTTTGGTCAGAATGAGGGAGAGTGGTTCAAGATTAGAGGCATTTTTTTCCATGTAATACTGTGAATTTGTTGATTTGTTTTTAATCCCTGTCAAGGCAAACCCAAGACTATTTTCATTTGATTGTGAGGTATGTCCTCCGATAAGTTCAACCTTCGCTTTACTAAGCTCAATCATAGCTCCAGCAAGCATGTTAGTGAGGTCAGACTGTTGCAGATTTCTTTTTGCACGTTGAATAGTCACTAAACTAAGTGCTGTTAATGGAATATTATTACTCACTACAAGGTCGCTTAGTGAATGCAGTGCAGCAATTCTTCCGAACAGGAATGGGTCACTAATCATCTGACTAATTGAGTCAACTGTTTGGACCAGCGTTTGGTTTTTGTCTAAGAATGTAGTGATAGGAAATTCACCTGTATCCGTAAACGTCTTCAAACTAGGAAGATAGCGCTCATCACCACCTAATTTAGCGGCTATTTTTGCTGCATTTGGCAATACAGTGTCTAATAAATGGGCACCTGCCTTGGCGCCGCAACCGGCACAATGCATTTGTTCAAGCAAAGAATCTTTCTCTTTAGTCAACTCTTTTTCGGAAAGCTTGATAGAATGGTATGTTCTCTCTGTCATATCAGGTAAGTTGGAAAAGTTAGAGATAAATTTCTGGTCAATCCATTTTTTGACAGGCCAGAGCCATTTTGCAAATATATACATCCTATCCCATGTAGCCATCACTCTGCCGTTGCTCAACATAATTAAGGATAGGTAGCGTGATTGTTGTTTATTGGGTTTAAGAGCTAGGCCATTGAGTGCTAGCCGCAAATTTTCTGCAAGAATAGGGCCCGCACGCACAGCAAACACGCCAGAGCGTGGACGCGGTTGATTTTTAATTTTAGCAATATCTCCACCAGCAAAAACGCGTTTATCTGAAATAGATTGATAAGTGCTATTCACCTCAATATATCCATCAGAGGTAAGATTTAGTGACGAATATTTTAACCATTCTGACGGTTTTGCACCTGTAACAAGAAAAGTTTGCTCTGCAGCTAATTTAAATCCAGAATTCAGCGTTACTACTTTATCACTTACTTCTACTACGGGGTCACCAAGACGGACCTCAATATCTGCTTGTTTGCATTGCTCGCAGATAGATATATGACATTTTTTTGGAAGATTTGGAAAAAATCTATCAGTCGCACCAATAATTATAATTTTAGGACTAACATTCTTTTTGTTAAAACGTGCTCTAAATGCAAACGCTAACTCAATTCCTGCTGCTCCAGAACCAATAATTGCGATTGTGTCGGTTGGTGAAGTGACCGTGGTATCTACCTGTGGCAAATAACTTAAGAAATGGGAAATTGGTTTTACAGCAATGCAATGTTCCCTTGCTCCTTTTATATCTCCGAAATCTGGAGTTATGCCTGTATTTACAGATATCAAGTCATAACTTATTTCTGGCCGTCCCTCGAAATGAATTCGACGATTGATATTATCGATTGAGGTTATTTTCGATCTTATAAAACGAGCATTTGCAAAATTGGCTAGTCGAATCAGGTTTATATGCATTTCATCATGATTATATTCGCCTGCAACAAATCCAGGAAGCATGCCTGAATAGGGAGCGTTTATAACGTCACTAATTAAGCTAATCCGAAGCCCTGCAATTGGTCGCATGCCAAATGATTTCAATACTTGAATATTGGCATGGCCACCACCTACCAGTACGAGCTCAGTTTGTATAGGTACGGTGCTCGATTTCATTCAGTCATTTCTCCATTTGTATCTTACGGATATCCAGTGGTTTGGAACAATATCGGCTATAATTACAGCCAAGAAAATTAATACACACCCAATCAGAGAAGAGGAGCCTATAACTTGCGATAATAATAGCCATCCTGCAATAGCACCAAATACGGACTCAAGAGATAAAATAAACGCCGAAGTGGTTGGGTCTGAATATCGCTGCCCCACAATTTGAAGTGAAAAGCCAAGTGTAACTGAGAAAAAACCAGCCACAATTAATTCAGGTATAGCAGGCACGAAATCAATTAATGCGGGGTCCTCTAAAACAGAGGCAAAACACAGGGCGAGAATAAAGCAAATGAAGCTTTGGATGAATGATAATTGAAAAGGCATATTAACTTTCTGTGTTACACTAGATATAAGAATAATGTGTCCCGCCCAGAAAAAAACACTGACAATTACAAGAAGGTCTCCCCACTGACTAAGCACTGTTCCAGAGCCTGATAACATCCAAGACCCAAACAATGATATGACTAGCGCTAGCCAAATTTTACCCTTGATGGAATTACGAAAGAGTACCCAGGTAATAAAGGGAACTGCAGGCACATACAATGCTGTTAGAAAGGCAGCATTGGCGATATTTGTATATTGTAAAGCAATCTGCTGAAGTGAAATACCGCAAAACATAAAAAAGCCAAGGCCAAAAACCTTGAGTCTTATCAAACGTTCTGTTCGCAATATAGTTATGATAGAATTTTTTCTAAGCTCTAAAAAAGCAATTGGCAGTATTCCAATAGAACCAATTAAGTAGCGAGCCGCTGTAAAACTCAATGGCCCAAGTGTTTCCATACCAGTTTTTTGTGCAACGAATGTAAAACCCCATAATATAGTTACTAGTATTAGTAGTAAGTGAGCCTGATTTCGTGTCATAAATTAAATTATTTCCTTAATGTGAAAGCCAGGCGGCAAGAAAACGGAATTCGGTGTTCCCTATCGACGTATCAGCAATTTCAAAAACTTTATATATATGAAAGAGAACCAAAGAAATTAAAAAATCAATAAATCACATTCTTATTAGACAAATTTAAACTTTATTTTTGCAGTAATGTTGCTTTCAAATAACAGTCGCTAATATGAACGGCTTGAGATATCAGTCAGCCCTTTTTAAAAATTGGCAGGTAGAAAACACTAGTTATTGCCTGAAATTCGTTCTCGTATTCCTATAATTAGGGGGAGAGATATTGAACCATTTATGAGTGGCACCGCGGTTTTCTTTTGCGTAGCTCCTCAAAAAAGATGTTTGAGCGAAATTAATGAAGAACTTTTTAATTGCTCTCGCGTAATTTATGTTGAGATTGATTAGCTTCTCAAGAGGTTTTCAGATTGCCATTATGATAAAAAATTTTATTACAAAATTTATGACCTGATAGGCAAAAACGAGGTATTTAAAAAGTAAGTCCAGTAGAGAGTTCTGCAAGAATTTTTAGAAAAAAGAAAAGGGTTTAATAGTCTATATAGAGTGAATTCGGAGGTTCATTTTAATGTGCCATTTGGAAAATAAAAAAAATCTCAAAATGGCGAATAGTTTCAAGATAACGGTATGCTGCCAAATAATACGAAATTCAAAAATCATACAGTTTCATTTTGGCGAAGTGTTGTTCAGGTTAAGCAAAATGATTTTGTGCATATTGACCCGTCATATCAACCAATATCGCCTGCGTTAAAATTTGCTAATTATGATAAGATAGGTTTTGGTAATGATGAACAGTCGGAGTTAGCTGAGTTTTTACATTATTTGAATGCATAAATATTGATTTTTGGGTTTCAACGCGTCCTACCCATAAAATTATGAATTATTTGAAGGATTATCCATAGCTGAGATGCTGTCTAGTCGCTTGATAAATTCAAAATTTGAAGGCTTTGTTTCCATTCTAGAACTGCTTATAAGCAATTTTAAATCCTTGTCTATACTTAGGGGTTATGTCGTAACTATTTGTGAGAATATTTGGAGGCCCGGACCGGAATTGAACCGATGTACACGGTTTTGCAAACCGCTGCATAACCACTCTGCCACCGGGCCGAGGATGAGTTAAGTATTTTTATTGTATCTGCTACTCTAAGGCGTGCCTACTGTCAATCATGTTCCATTAATGCTTTTTATAAAAAAGTAGCTATTTTTTTTCAAATACATACATTCAGATTTGAAATTTAATCTCGATCATTATAGATTATTTAAACAATATTATCTCAATTCTTTGTTCAGCTAATCCAAGAACAATTTTAAAAGTATTTTTAGGTTCGTTTATGAAAAAAGCGGTTATTTGTGGTGGTTCAATCGGCGGTTTGTTTGCAGCAGCAGCACTTCGCAAAACGGGATGGCAAGTAGATGTGTTTGAACGCACAGAAATTGAACTATCTGGTAGAGGAGCTGGTATTGTTACGCATGACGTATTGATTGATGCGCTCAAATCGATTGATATTACTACAGATAACTTAGGTGTTTTTGTTAAAGACAGAACCGCTTACGACAAAAGTGGAAATGAGTTGTTACGACTACCATTTCCTCAAATTGTGACCTCCTGGGATAGGATTCACAGCCTACTTCGTGAATCTCATCCTAATAAGCATCATCATTTAGGGCGTTCTGCAATAGGCTTTCGTCAGGAACAAAATAAAGCTGTGGCAATTTTAGATGACAAAACAGAGGTTGAGGCTGACCTTGTTATTGGTGCAGACGGATTTGGCTCTAACATCCGCGCTCAGATGTTGCCTGATATAAAATCACTTTCGTCAGGATATGTTGTTTGGAGAGCCTTGGCAAATGAATCTGATTTATCAGAGGAAGTGCGAACAGATGTTTTTAAAACATTTGGTTTTTTTGTGCCAACAGGTAGTCAGATTATCGGTTATCCAATTGCTGGTTCAGGCAATGACTTAAGAGAAGGACATAGAAGATATAATTTCGTTTGGTATATCGGTGTTGAGCAGGAAGAACTAAAAGATATGCTTACTGACGATAACGGCAAACACTATTCAGTTTCTATTCCGCCACCACTTGTAAGGGATGATGTGATGAAACGGTTTACCGAAACCGCCCATCGGATTCTTCCAGCAAATTTTGCAGAAATACTTGAAAAATCAGAAATGCCTTTTTTCACACCGATTTATGATCATCATTCGCCTTTAATGGGAAATGGTAATATTGGGTTAGTTGGGGATGCTGCTTGTGTCGCTCGTCCTCATGTTGGGATGGGAGTTACGAAAGCAGCTTGTGATGCTTTATGCCTTGCACGCTCATTGGACACCTACTCAGACATTTCAGATGCTCTTGATGCCTATTCTGAGGAGCGAGTTGCAGCATCCGCACGAGCTCACTATCGCGCGCGTGATTTAGGTGCAACTATATTTGTAGACCCCGAAGGCGGTAATGAAGATGGTAGCAGTAACCCTAATCTTCACGAAATAGTAAGTACAACAGCAACTATTGTCATTTAAATAATTTTTAAATCAGTCCTTTGCTCGTAACTCCTCATAGCTAGTAGCAACAAATTTTTTGTACCCGGGGCGCGCTAATAATCTCTCATACCAGCGCCTTAAAGGCGGTGTTCCTGCAAGGTCCGGTGCAACATCCTGCATTCGATACATTAAAGTCCCAAGGGCTATATCAGCAATTGAAAAATTATCTACCAAAAAGTCTCTGTTTTGTAGTCGATTGCTCACAATAGTGGAGGCAGCAAAAAGAGCTTTATAGTTCTTTTCTTCATTCTCTTTTGAGCGTTGAGCAGATGGTGTTCTTATTAATTCCCAAAATAATCCGATAAGGGCAGGCTGAAATGCACTGCTGTTATAATCTATCCAGCAATTTATCTCTGCTTCTTTATTGTTGCCGTCGATCCCAATTTGAGAGTCCGGGAATTTTCTAGCTAAATATCGCAGGATTGAGTGACTTTCCCAGATAGCAAGGTCGCCATCTTCCAAAACAGGCACAAGTTTAGTTGGTGTTTTAGATGCGTATTCAATTCTCTCTTTACCACCATAAATGCCACCAACTATTTCATGCTCATATGATTGGCCGAGTTCCTCCAATGCCCAGAGAACTTTCTGGACATTAGAGGATGATTTTCTTCCCCATACACGCATCATTATTTGATTGCTTGTGGATTAATTGGAGAGCCCGCTGCGCCAGGAATGTGAAGTGGAGGGGCATTAAAGAAAAACTCATAAACCTTGTCTTCATCACAATCTTCTGCGAGTTCTTTCAAATAAAAGATTTCTCCCATAGAAATCCCGATGGCAGGGATTACCACCCAGTGCCAAGGCTGGTTTGCTTCATCTGTTTCATTAGGCCTTACCTCGCATCCCCAAGTATCTGCGCAAATAGCTGCAATATCTTTATTTTTAATCCAATGTGCTGTCTCAAACGCAAGTCCAGGCGCATCGCCGCCCGCATATCCAGTCCAATCTTTCTTTGCTAGGCAACGCTCTTGATGACCTGTGCGCACAATAACAAAATCTCCTTTTCGGATTTCGACATTTTGTGCAGCAGCACACTCATCTAAGTCTTTATTTGTTATTGGATATCCATCATCAAGGCTATTAACCCCCTTAAAACGAGCAACATCCAATAATACGCCTCGTCCTGCCATTTTGTCTCTTACATGTTCAATTCCGAGATTACTTGAGCCTTGAACAGTCACATCTGTCGCTGGGTATCCGTTATACATTTTATCATCTAGAAATATATGACATAGAGCATCCCATTGTGTTGAGCC
>MDTB01028914.1_pt1 | contig 10500 bp, 10 predicted proteins | sample 811161 | NCBI WGS metagenome assembly MDTB01 (sample SAMN05326650, study PRJNA326480) | marine metagenome | isolation source: seawater | place: Mediterranean Sea | collected 2009
AATTATTTCTGAAGACACATTCACTCCAAAAATTGCAATATCAGGTTTTGCCACAATCACAAAAGGAATTACACTGTCAACTGCAATAGCGGACTTAAGATTTGCAGGCACTGCCAGTGATTCAGACAAATTAGGTGGAGTAGAAGCGGCAAACTATTTGAGATCAAATGCCAATGATACCACATCAGGAACCTTGGGCATTGTAAATGACACAGGACTAACAGTAGGCGCTGACAATGACATTAAAATAAGTGTGGATGGCACAGGTGCAATTTTACAGAATCAAGTTTCAGACACAGATATAACATTCAAAGTCAACGATGGCGGTTCAACTACCACTGTCATGACAATCGATGGTTCAACGTCAAGAATTGGAATAGGAACAACAACTCCAACAACAAAATTACAAATTTCAGGCACCACAACATCAACAGCATTTGCAGGACCCTTGACAGGCAATGTCACAGGAAATCTTTCTAGTTCGGGAGCCAATACTATGGCATCGTTGACAATGTCAGGAAATATTTCATCACAAAACATTTTGCCATCTGCAAATACAACATACGACATTGGTTCAAGCAGTTTAGCATATAACGTTGTTTACGCAAAAGCCACTTCAGCACAATACGCTGACTTGGCAGAGATTTACGAGTCCGACAACACATACGAAGTAGGCACAGTAGTGATTTTTGGTGGTGACAAAGAAATTACAATTAGTCAATTTTCACAAGACACTAGAGTAGCAGGAGTCATATCTGATAAGCCTGCTTATCTAATGAATGACAAATCAGAAGGACAGCCAGTGGCTTTAGTCGGAAAGGTGCCAGTAAAAGTACATGGTACCATAGCCAAAGGTGATCTTTTAACAACTAGTGGTGAACACACTGGTTGTGCAAAAAAAGCAATAGATGTTAAAACAGGCACTATAATTGGAAAGGCATTAGAAAACTACGATTCAACAGAGGTTGGCAGGATCTTTGTATCTGTAGGAAAACTATAAATACTGGTATATGGCGTACACAATCAACAAAACAGACGGTACAGTAGTTGCAACGATCACAGATGGCACAGTTGATACTTCCACATCTTTGCAGTTATTTGGAAAAAGTTTTTCAGGTTTTGGAGAAGGACTTAACGAAAATTTAGTTAAACTATTAGAAAATTCAGCATCAACATCAGCACCAACTGCTCCACTTAAAGGAGAACTTTGGTTTGATACCAGTGCAAATTCAATCAAAGTTTATGATGGTACATCATTTAAACCAACAGGCGGAGCAAGATCACAATCTGCGGAACCAACTTCTGCGTCAGCAGGTGATTTATGGCATGACTCAGATGACGATCAAGTTTATTTTTATACAGGAAGTGCATGGCAACTTTTAGGTCCAGTCTTTACATCTGGACAAACACTTTCAGGTTGGGTAGTTGAAACAGTAACAGCATCTAGTATTAGTAAAGTTATTGCATCAATGTATGCAGGAAATATTAGGGTGGCTGTGTTGTCCAAAGAAGCATTTACGCCAGATGCCGGATCACCGTCAGGTACACCGTTGGCGGCAAATGGTTTTGCAACAATCGCGGCAGGTATTACATTAAATTCAACACTAGGTGCAAGTTTCTCAGGAAATTCAACACAAGCAACTGCTGTAGATGTTAGCGGCACAACAAACACATCAGCAAGTGTAATTGCTGGAGGAAATTTTTTAAGAGCAGACGCGGCAGATACTACAACAGGTGCTTTAACAATTGATGCTGATGCTGGTTTAATTGTTGGAGATGAACAAGAATTAACAATAACTGCTAGTTCGGGTGATGTAACAGTTGCTCAGACAAGACAAGACAAAAATTTAAGTTTTACAATAAATGATGGCGGAGTGACTAAAACACCTTTATCATTTGCTGGTACTACAGGTAATATTACTTTAACAGGTAACACAACCATTACAGGTAACCTAAGCATTACAGGTGAATTTGAAAACACATCTTCTGGTATTATTACAGTAGATGATGCTTTCATAAAAGTCAACACTGGAAATTCAGAAGTAGACGCAGGTATAATTGTAGAAACTTCAGACACAGATGATGCAAGATTGTTCTATGATGTATCAGAAGACTTTTGGTCAGCAGGTCACAATCAATCTTATTCTCAAATCGTAAGAGTTGCAGACTTAACAGATGATGGTGATGCTAACAAAGGTACAAAAGGTTTAACAACAGATTCATCTACAGGAGATTTAAAAGTAACCAGTTTGACATTGGGAGCAGTAGGGTCAAACATCGCAACATCAGATACTTCAAATGCCAAAGCGCCAAGCATTGGTCAAGTGGCAGAATCTATTAAACGTTGGGGTGGCAGTGTCATATCAGATGACAGTAGTAACAGCGTAGCAGGTAACAGGTACGTTGAGACATCAGCACCTACTAGCGGTCAGGGTTCAAATGGAGATCTTTGGTTCGTAAGGGAGGCGTAGAACCTTATGCCAACCGTAACAAAAATTTTCACGTACACAGGTACTACTCAAGTATTAGTCATACCAGCAGGCACTCAATCAATCACATATGATATATATGGTGGAGCCGGTGGAGGCGGTGGCGGCGACCAAGCAGGTGGCGGTCGATCTGGTGCCGCAGGTCATTATGTTGAAAACAATGACGTAGATATTTCATCACATGTAGGCAAAACAATGAAAGTTGCAGTAGGCGGCGGTGGAGCAGGAGGCTCAGCAGGAGGTTCCGCGGCTGGTGGTGGCAACGGAAAAAGTTTAACAGGATATTCAGGTGGTAACGGTGGTACTTCAGGACCAAACGGATCATCAGGTTCAGGTGGTGGAGGTGGTGGAGCCACTGTAATCACTATTGACGGTAGCGAAATTGCAGTCGCAGGAGGCGGCGGCGGTGGTGCTGGTGATGGTAGAAACGGAGTAGGTACCGCAGGAATAAACACAAATTCAGCCACATCGGCTTCTCCAACAACATTAGGAGAAAATGGAGCCAATCACACTGGAGACGGTGGAGGTGGTGGTGCTGGTGGCGGAGGTGACTCCGGAGGAAAAGGCGGTAACGGTGGATCAGGAGATACAGGTGGTACTGGCGGATTTTCAGGCTCTAATTACAAAACCACAGGTGGCACCGAAGATAACGGTTCAGGACAAACACCAGCAGGCACAGGAGTATCTGGATACGTGGCAGGTGTTGCAGTAGGTGGCGGTTCAGCACAATCAGGCGGAAACGGTCTAGCAATTATAACATTTACAATTTCACCAGAAGCCTTTGTCAAAGTTGGTGGTACATGGAAAAAAATTACAGATGCATTTATAAAAATTGGCGGTGCATGGAAAACAATTACAGAAGGATATTTTAAAAAAGATGGAGTATGGAAAGCAATTTTTAATTCAGGCGTTACATTTAATGAAACAGCGGCCGGATTCGGCGATGCTGGTGGAAACTCATCTTCAGGTACACCTGGTTCAGGTGGCGGTGGTGGCGGCGGTGGACGTGTAATATGTACATGGTTGCAGAATAAAGGAATGTTCTCACTACAAGATTTAATGATAGACACAGAATTTAGCGTCAAGTATCTAGGACGTACAACTAAAATAGGTTACTGGTTTTGGGCAATACCATTAGTACAATACATGCAAAGTAGTTCAGAAAGAAAAGCATGGTTTGGCGGACTAGTGACAAATGTTATTAGAGTATTGGCTCAGGCTAGAGCAAACGAACTTGCTTATAAAATGGGCAAAAGATCCAAGGGAGATGTGTTAGGAAAATTTACAAGATGGATAGGTGAATCTTTCTGTTTTGGAATAGGTCTTATAGTAAGACCGTTTGTGGAGCATAAATTTGGCGAATGGCTAGAGATTTATGATCCAGAAATTAGATAATTACAAAGAGGAGAAAAAATGGCAACAAAAGATGAAGTAGCAGATTATATTAATAATAATTATCAAACAATTTTAACTGCTGAAGAAATTGCAAAAGTGGATGAAAAAATGAATCCTGAGGTAGCAACTATTCTAATAAAATTGTTAGGCGATGTAAGTTTTTTGACTTTTATCAGAGATAACGGATCAAATTAGGAAATTAAATGGCGTACACCATAAACAACACAGCAGGGACTACCCTAAAAGTATTAGCAGATGGCACTATAGATACTGCCACAACTGATCTAACACTTATAGGAAAAGGTTACGCTGGATTCGGTGAACGTCTAAATGAAAACTTTGTAAAACTATTAGAAAATTTTGCAAATACCACTGAACCTTCAAAAAAAATAAAAGGACAACTTTGGTATGATTCTCTTAACAATCAGATCAATGTCTACACAGGTAATAAATTTAAACCAGTAGGGTCAACAACCAATAGTGCAACTGCACCAACAAATGCAGTTTTAGGTGATATGTGGTTTGACACAACAAACACACAGTTGTACATTTATTCAGGCACTGCTTGGACACTAATTGGTCCAACCACAGTGTCAGGATCAGGTGTCACGCAAGTTGTTGCAGAAGCCATTGAAGATAATGTTGGAGTACAAAAGTCTATATTAAAATTTGTAACCAACGACACAATTGTTGGTATTGTGTCTGCAGAAGAATTTACACCAGGTACTTCTATATCAGGATTTGCCACAATCAAAAAAGGAATTACACTGTCAACTGCTATATCAGGAAACAAACTTGAAGGTACTTCTACAGATTCAGATGCACTTGGTGGTGTTGCGGCCGCAAACTATTTGAGATCAAATGCCAATGATACAACATCAGGTACTTTAGGTGTTCTAAATGATGACGGAATTACTATAGGAGCAGGATCAGATATCACTATGAAATTGTCCAGTGATGATTTCACAATAGCACAGACAACACAAGACAAAGACGTAATTTTTACTGTAAATGATGGTGGATCAACCACAGAAGTTATGAGATTAGACGGTGCTAACAGTACACTGAAAGTAAAAGATTTAGAAGTCACAGGCACACAAACAATTTTTAACACTACTACACTTACTGTAGAAGACAACATAATTGAAGTAAACAGAAATATATCTAATGCGGCGGCAATGCCAAATTATTCTGGATTAAAAATCAACAGAGGCTCTACTTCAACTGTTACAGAACAAGATTTATATTGGGTTTGGGACGAAACCTTTGCAGACGACGGTACTACAATTCACGGAAATGCAGGCGGTGCGTTCACAGCATTTAAATCTGGAGGCGGTGATGAAATGTCCGCTCCAACTCTAGTAGACTTGAGAGCAAATGTAGTACATGCAACATCAACATCAGCACAATACGCTGACTTGGCAGAACGTTACGAAGCGGATCAACCTATGGAAGTTGGTGATGTAGTTGAAATAGGTGGTTCAAAAGAAATAACTTTATGTCAAAACGAAAATTCTACAAGAGTTTTTGGAGTAGTATCCGAAGCACCTGCCTTTTTAATGAATAGAGATGCTGGAAATAATGATTCACATCCAATGATAGCACTTAAAGGACGTGTGAGAGTAAAAGTCACAGGCGCCGGACATGCAGGCGACAGATTAGTTTCTGCTGGAAACGGTGTTGCAAAAGTAGCGGCTATACAAGATACAACTGCTTTTTCAGTAATAGGACGTTTATTGAAAACTAAATACACCAGTATAACAGAATTAACTGAGTGCGTAATAGGAGTAAAATAACAAATGGCATATGTAGCAGGTGATACAATTTTAGACGACGAATATAACAAGTTTGTTAATAATAGTTCAACACCTTTCGGCATTAATTTTATAGGCGGTACAGGCACAGGCAATGTGGGTTTAGGACAAACTGAAATAGCCACTGTTGGTGCTGGAGACACTGTTACAGCCGCACAATGGAACTCGTTGTTTACTTTTATGGACAATGTTGCCAATCATACAAACGATTCTTTATCATCAACTACGGCAAGAACAGCAGGTGACCCGATTGCAGTGGTTAGTGCATTGGCCGCAGATTTATTATCACTTGAAAATGAAGTTAAAGGTGGTTCTACTAGTGCCACAGCAGTGTCAGAAGGCAGTGAAGATGCATCAATTGTAGCATCAGCAGTTTTTGATACATCTCATATTGTAGAACAGAGATTCGACTTCCAAGGTGGAGATGAAGCAAGATTTTTCTTCAATGCTGGTGGTACAATAAGAGTAAAAATTACTAATGGCGCAACAAATTCAACAGGCAAAGACACTTCTGTTGGTAACTGTATTACAGCCTTAGGAAATTTTGATTTGAGAGCAACCACAAATACTAGATCAGGATCAGGAGAAACATTAGGTGGTACTCAAACATTAGGTTATTTTGACCTTACCACAAGTTATCAAACACTTATGACAGTAACAGAGTCTGGTGGTACTTACGATGGAGATATATTAATTAAAATTGAAGGTAAAGCCAACGGTGCACACGCTGATGCTAGAGGCAACGTAGGTGATCAAGTAACTTTAAAAGTTTCAGTGTTATTGAATGACTCAACAAGAACTGACTACACTGCAGGTAATACAAGTTCAATAAACGTAGAAGCAGAAGCGGCAGGACCAACTGACATTGCTTTCCACACAGTTGATCCAACAACAGCACAAGGATTAAGCACAGTTTATACCAACATTTCTACAACTGCTGTATCCAACGCAATCGTCAACAACGACTAAGAATTAATTTTTATTCACTTGAAAATCCCCATAATTATTAGTATAATTGAATTATGGATATTGGCAAATTAAAAAAGTACTCAGATCTAGCACATGATTTGAACGTTACCAAACGTAATAGTTTGGAAAAAATGCGGGCAAGGCAGATAATGGCCTATCATGATAGATTATTTCGTGCAGACGAACAAACAATCAATATAGTGTCAACATTGAAATTATACTCAAAAAAATTTTATTTGTTGGACGTAAATCAAAATCCTTGCCTTATAAAAGACCCTGAAGACTTTTTGAAAAAATTAATTGAAAGAAATCAAGAAACATTAAACACATATAGCCAGTTACATGAAGATCTAAGAAGGAGAAAGTAATGACTACCGGCGTATTGATGTATTGTTTTGATACTCCAACAATGGAGTATAGTAAACTTGCTTTGAAATCTTGCGAGTTGATCAAAAAAAATTTAAATTTACCTATTACAATTGTAACAGATCATGATACGCATAGGAAATTCCCACAGTTTGGTGGACTTACATACAGGATAATAAAACCACAAACACAAAACTATAGATTTTATAGAGGTAAAAATGTGCCATGGTACAACATGGAAAGAGCAAAAGCATATGAACATAGTTTATATGATACAACTTTGCTATTAGATTGTGATTATCTATGTTTTACTTCAAATTTATTAGAACTTTGTAAAACAAATAATGATTTTTTAATTCATAACAAGGTCAATGACATCACTGGATTGAATAGGATTGTTGGAAGATTAGAAAGCACTATTCCTATAGTATGGGCAACGGTTGTAATGTTTCAAAAAAATGAAAAAGTAAAAAAAATATTTGATATGATTAAGCATGTACAAAAAAATTATGAACATTTTCGAAATTTATACAGAATTAAGTTTTTAAATTATCGTAATGACTATGCTTTTGCAATAGCACTACATCAATTGAAAGGTCAAATTATAGATCAAGACTTTATTCCAACTGCTATGAATATGTTACCTCATGAATTTGATGTTTTAGATATTGATGAAAAAAGTTTAGTTTATCAATACAACAAAAAAGTAAATGTTATTACTGACATGGATGTTCATGTGTTAGATAAGGAGTTTATAAATGTTGGATAGTGGATACGTTTGGTTTGCTTTTGGAGAGAAGTATATCGAAGCCAGTGAAAAATTAGCAACAAGTATTAAAAAACACAATAAAAATAACAGGACTTGTATAATTACTGACAATCATTGGTTACAACTTCCTAATAGAATAAAAAATGTTGATCACGTTGAACTATTCGAAGGTGAATCCACAGGCAATTTTGATAAAGAATGGCAAGTTTTTAAACTATCACCATTCACCCATACAATAAAATTAGAAGCAGATATGATTTTTACCCAATCTACTGACTGGTGGTGGAATCATTTATGTCAGTGGGACATGGTTCATTCCTATGACTGTAGAAATTATAAAGATGATATTGTTAAAAAAACAATTTACAGAAAACTTTTTGATGATAACAACCTACCAAATGTATACTCAGGATTGCATTATTTTAGAAAAAGTATTTGGGCCATGCAATTCTATCTTATTTGTAAAAGAATTACAACAAACTGGGATCAAGTGAAAGATCAATGCCTTGTAAACTGTCACGATGCCGAACCAACAACAGATGTAGTTTATGCTCTTGCAAATAAAATGCTCGATCCTTTCCAAATTAAAAAGATCGATTACGAATTTTTTAAATTTGTTCATAATAAGAATGATGTTAATGGTCTCACGCCAGTATATAAAAATAACGATTATTTACAAATCTATAAAAACAATGATTCAGTGTATCTTGGTGGCTACAAGCAGTCAAGAATATTACATTATCATGAAAAAGACACAATGGAGAAGTTAGATGCCGGGATTCTTTGAAGCATTAGAAAAATTTAAAGATAAAAAAACAAAAAAACACTTTGTTTCAGTTGACGGAGAAACAATTGAAGTATCATTAGAACAAAAATTGGAAGTTCAACGTGTAGGTGAAACAGAATACTTTTGTAAAAAAGGACCAAATGGATCTGTGATATGTAAAAAACCTGTAGTTCCAAAAGAACAACAGCAAACAATGTTAGCAAAAGTAGAAGAAGGAATACAATTTTTTGAAAATAATCCATATTGGCCTGAAGGTACAGGCAAGAAAGGATACACATGGCGGAAAAAGTAAAAGTATTAGATTTAGATTTTGTTTTTATCAGTTATAAAGAACCAAATTGTGAAGAAAACTATGCTGATCTTCTAAACAAAGTGCCATGGGCAAAAAGGGTTCATGGGGTAAAAGGTTTTGATTCAGCACACAAGGCCGCGGCGCAAAAGGCAGAAACAGATTTTTTTATAAGTGTAGACGGTGATAACATTATAGATGAAACATTCTTGCTACAAACACTAGATTGGAGCAAAACAGATCCAAAGCATGTGCATAGGTGGCGAGCAAAAAACAGTGTCAACGGTTTAGTATATGGCAACGGTGGTCTAGTGGGTTGGCACAAAGACACTTGTTTGGCAATGAAGACCCACGAAAATGCTGTTGACGAACAAAGTAAAAAAGACTTCTGTTGGACAGTGCCACATGCCAATCTACATAACTGTTATTCTACAAGTGTGATTAATTCAAATAGTAAACAGGCCTTCATTGCAGGATATAGAGAAGGAGTAAAACTGAGCATGGATCAAGGCAACAGAGTAGATCCAAGCAAATTTACACAAACAATAGCACCGAGTAATTTAGTTAAACTGGCCACATGGATGACAGTTGGTTCAGATGTTGAATGGGGGCAATATGCCATGTTAGGCGCAAGAGTAGGCTGTTATGATCTAGCAATTGCCAATGAACCTTGTCATTTGGAATTGGATATATTAGGAGATACATTTGAAATATTACATAAACTTGCACTAGAGGCGGAGTTGGCACAATACAAAGGATCTGTTGAACAGAGACTTGGACTAGCAATACCCGAACTTGATGAAGCCGCAAGTAAATTTTTTAAATTTACACAACCATTACATAAAAACAGAGGAGTGCAAGATCTTGAAAACTAGTGATTATCAAAAGGATGCAGACACTGCCAAAGAAAAATTAGACACAGTAAGTCCTAGTTTTTGTCTAGCCAAATGGAATCAGGTTAGCCTACACCTACCAACTGGATTGACAAACAGTTGCTATCATCCTCCTTTACACAAAATAAACGCAGAAGAAATTAAGAAAAATCCTGCCGCCCTACACAACACTCAGCACAAACTGGAAGAAAGACAACAGATGTTGAAAGGTCAAAGACCCAAGGGTTGCAGTTATTGTTGGAAGATAGAAGACGCAGGTGGCACGTCTGATAGAATTTACCGCTCAGGGGAACCTTGGGCAATACAAGATTTTGAGTCAATTGTTGGAAAACCTATAGACTCAGAATGGACGCCGAGATATGTGGAGGTGAACTTTAATCATGCTTGTAATTTCAAATGCAGTTATTGTTCTCCGCAGTTTTCGACCACGTGGGCACAGGAGATAGATCGATATGGCCAATATCCCACATCTCCTGCCCACAACGCTCCAGAACATTTCCAAGGCCAAAGAAAGCCAATACCCAACAGAGACAAAAATCCATACCGAGAAGCATTTTGGCGTTGGTGGCCTACACTTTATAAAAACTTAAAACATTTTAGAATGACAGGTGGCGAGCCAATAATGGATCCCAACACATACAAAGTTCTACAATGGGTTATTGATAATCCCAAAAAAGATCTTACTTTGAATGTTACAAGTAACATGTGCCCACCTGACTACAAATTAAA
>MDTB01104195.1_pt1 | contig 10500 bp, 11 predicted proteins | sample 811161 | NCBI WGS metagenome assembly MDTB01 (sample SAMN05326650, study PRJNA326480) | marine metagenome | isolation source: seawater | place: Mediterranean Sea | collected 2009
TCGCCAACACCAACAAGGAAAATAAACTTCTACAAATCCTATAGCCTCTATATTTGCCTGGACCAGAGGTTTGGCTCATCGTGGAAAACTAGACGGTAATCATAAATTAATAGAATTCTGTTCTGCATTGGAAACTGTTTGTATAGAAACTGTAGAAAGTGGAAAAATGACCAAAGATCTAGCTGTTTTAATTCATGGTGAAGAGTTGAATAGTTCTCACTACTTAACAACACAGAAATTCCTTTCTCTAATTAAAAAAAACCTAGAAGCTAAGATTGGATAGCCTTATAATTAAATTTCAATAATATTGATCTTAAGTTTAGAATTTTTGTTTTTTTGGTTAAAATAAGACAACATTTTATTGTTTAATAAAATACTAGACTAACATTATATCACTAAAGTTTTCCTTCTTTAACAATCTTAGGTTATATACTAATTGCTTGCTATATTTATCTAATGAAATTTGAAAAAATAACAGAAGCAGATTCAAATCATAATAACTTAGAAAAAAAGAGTATTAGAGAATTGATTGACGGAATGTATTCAGAAGATCTAAATGCATTAAAAGCAGTAGGCATAGTGAGAGATCAAACAGAGGCATTGATTAAAAAGGTAGTAGAACAACTTAAAAAAGGTGGTCGCCTTTTTTATATTGGCGCTGGAACTAGTGGCCGCTTGGGAGTTCTTGATGCTTCAGAATGTCCACCAACCTTTGGCACTCCACCCGAAAAAGTAATTGGACTAATAGCCGGAGGAGACCATGCCCTAAGAAATTCCATAGAAAATGCAGAAGACGATACCCAGATGGCATGGAAAGATTTACAAAAAAAGCTAGTCAATACAAAAGATATTATAATTGGTATTGCTGCTTCTGGAACTACACCATATGTTGTTGAGGGGTTAACTTTAGCAAAAAAAAATGGAATCCCCACAGGCTGTATTGCTTGTAATCTAAATAGCCCTATGGCTGCAGTTAGCGACTTTCCGATTGAAGTTGTAGTTGGAGCTGAATTTTTAACTGGCAGCTCTCGTATGAAAGCTGGAACTGCTCAAAAATTAATTCTTAACAGCATTACCACTGCTACTATGATCCAACTGGGACATGTAAAAGGAAATAAAATGGTAGACATGCAACTTACCAATGATAAACTTATGGATCGCGCTGAACGAATTGTAATGGATACTACAGGCGCTAGCCTAAAACATTCACGAAAACTACTTCAAGATTACGGAAGTGTAAGGGAAGCAATTGAAGCTTTTGATAAAAATGATATGCTCTAAGCTTATGTTTCTTTTTAAAACTAAATATGATTCATAAAAATATATGAACAAAGTCCTATTTCAAAAAGGGTTAAAACGAATGGTAGTTTTTCTTCTATGCTGTTTTTTCGGACCTGTATTTGTTTATCAAGCATTTAAAAATAAAGAACATCCATTATTTTATCCAGTTTTAATCATTGGCCTGAGCTTATTATCAGTAGCAATTTATTATGGCTTTTTAGGTGTTAAAACTATTTTAAATGCATTATTAGGAGAACAAAAAAAAAGGAATCTTTAGTTTGGCATTGTATGCCTTATCAAGACCCCTTATATTTGCACAGATTATTATAATTAATAATGATAGAAATTCAATTTCCAGACCAATCAGTTCGTAACTACAAAAAAGGAGTCACACCGTTTCAAATAGCTCAAGACATTAGTGAAGGACTTGCTCGAAATGTGCTGTCTGCAAGCTTTAATGGTATTACCCTAGAAGCAAGTACTCCGATTTTAGAGAACGGCGTTATCCACCTTTTTACATGGAATGATAAGAAAGGAAAAGCTGCGTTTTGGCATTCATCAGCTCATATATTAGCACAAAGTATTTTAGCTATTTATCCGCAGGCTAAATTAACTATAGGGCCAGCAATAGAAAATGGTTTCTATTACGATGTAGATTTTGGTGATACTTCTTTTTCTGAAAAAGATTTGCATGCATTAGAAAAACAATTTTTAAGCTTTGCTAGAGAAAAGTTTGAATTTAAAATGCGGATGAGCAATAAATTAGATGCTTTAAAATTTTACGAAAAAGAAAAAAATCCTTATAAAATTGAGTTAATACAAAATCTTGAGGAAGGTACAATAAGCTTCTGTGACCACGCAAACTTTACTGACCTTTGTAGAGGAGGACATATCCCCCACACTGGCTTCATAAAAGCCGTCAAACTTCTTAGCGTGGCAGGAGCATATTGGCGAGGAGATGAAACAAAGAAACAATTAACGAGAATTTACGGAATATCATTTCCAAAACAAAAAGATCTAACTAAGCATCTTACACTTTTGGAAGAAGCCAAAAAACGTGATCATAGAAAGCTTGGAAAGGAATTGGAGCTCTTTGCTTTCTCCCAAAAAGTAGGACAAGGTTTACCCTTATGGTTGCCAAAGGGAGCAGCATTACGTGAACGCTTAGAAAACTTTTTAAAGACTGCTCAAATCAAAGCAGGATATGAACAGGTAATCTCTCCCCATATTGGTAATAAAGAATTATATCTGACTTCCGGACATTACGAAAAGTATGGGTCGGACAGTTTTCAACCCATACAAACCCCCGCGGATGGTGAAGAATTTTTACTTAAACCCATGAATTGCCCACATCACTGTGAAATTTATAAGACTAAACCTTGGAGCTACAGGGATCTTCCAAAACGGTATGCAGAATTTGGAACAGTTTATCGATATGAACAAAGTGGAGAGTTACATGGACTTACAAGAGTTAGAGGTTTTACACAAGACGACGCTCATATATTTTGTATGCCTGAACAATTGGATGAAGAATTTAAAAAAGTAATTGATTTAGTATTATATGTATTTAAATCTCTCGGTTTTGATGACTTTACCGCACAAGTATCACTTCGAGATAAGGAAAACCCAGAAAAATACATAGGTGAATCTGATAATTGGGATCTAGCTGAGAAATCTATAATCAGAGCAGCAAAGGAAAAAAATCTGGATTACATTACCGAAATAGGAGAAGCTGCATTTTATGGACCTAAGTTAGATTTTATGGTCAAGGACGCTTTGGGGCGCCAATGGCAACTTGGAACAATTCAAGTAGATTATAACCTTCCTGAGCGGTTTGAGCTTACTTATAAAGGTAATGATAACGAATTACATCGTCCAGTTATGATTCACCGTGCACCATTTGGAAGTATTGAGCGATTTGTTGCCATTCTTTTAGAACACACAGGAGGAAACTTTCCTCTTTGGCTAATGCCAAACCAGGTAAATATTCTTTGTGTAAGTGAAAAATGTAAAAATTACGCTCTAAAAGTTTTAAATTTATTGGAAAATCACGAAATTCGCGCCCTCCTAGATGATCGAAATGAGACTATTGGTAAAAAAATCCGTGATTCGGAAATCAGTAAAGCACCATATATGATAATCATAGGAGAGAAAGAAGCGCAAAACGAAACTTTGTCTCTACGAAAACATCAGATAGGAGATATTGGTAGTTTTGCAATTGAATCGGTTGTTAAACAACTTAAAACAGAAATAAAGGATAGTCAGGCTACCTTTAAAACATAATTTAAAACAAAGCGACATAGCAATACGAAGAAGAAGATCGAATAGCCCAGGCAGGGTTTTTAAGGAAGACCCACATCGGATCAACCATAAAATTTTAGCTCAAGAAATTAGGCTTGTTGGAGATAATGTGAAAATAGGTGTTTATAAACTTAGTGAAGCATTATCTATAGCAAAGACACTTGAGTTAGATTTAGTAGAGATTTCGCCAAAAGCCAGTCCACCTGTTTGTAAAATTTTAGAATACAAAAAGTTTTTGTACGAACAAAAGAAGCGTGATAAGGTTTTAAAGGCTAAATCTACTAAGATTGTAGTTAAAGAAATTAGATTTGGTCCAAATACTGACGAGCATGATTATGAGTTTAAAAAGAAACATGCAGAAAAATTCCTAAGAGAAGGAGCTAAATTAAAAGCATTTGTCTTTTTTAAAGGTCGTTCAATTGTTTTTAAAGAAAAAGGGCAAATCCTTTTGTTGCGATTAGCTCAAGATCTTGAGGAAATCGGTAAAGTAGAACAAATGCCTCTTTTGGAGGGAAAAAAGATGATTATGTTTATAACCCCAAAGAAAAAATAAAAAAAGATTCGTTATGCCAAAAATGAAAACCAAATCAAGCGCCAAAAAACGCTTCAAGATAACAGGAAGTGGAAAAATTAAAAGAAAGCATGCTTTTAAAAGTCATATTTTAACAAAAAAATCTAAAAAACGTAAATTGAAATTGACTCATTCTGGTCTTGTTCATAAAAGTGATAGCCAGAACATCAAGGAGCAGTTACGTATGGTATAAAAATAATGCAAATTATCTCATAATTTATTAACCTGAAGCAAGGCTCAAAAAAGTGTATTGATACCGCCTACTTCAAAAAACTAAAAAAATGCCAAGATCAGTAAATTCAGTTGCTTCAAGAGCAAGAAGGAAAAAAATTTTAAAACAAGCAAAAGGGTTTTTCGGACGTCGCAAAAACGTTTGGACTATTGCTAAAAATGCAGTAGAAAAGGCTATGCTATACTCATATCGTGACCGTAAGGTTAAGAAACGTAATTTTAGATCTTTATGGATTATGCGTATAAACGCTGGAGCTAGACTTAACGGAATGTCTTACAGCCAATTCATGGGTAAAATAAAAACAAATAATATTGTCCTAAATCGTAAGGTTCTAGCAGATCTTGCAATGAATCAACCAGATGCTTTTAAGGCAATTGTAGATAAAATTAAATAACAATCAAATTATTTTAATAAAGCGTTTATCTAGCCTATTTTGCTTAAAATATACCATAACCCTCGTTGCCGAAAGTCTAGAGAGGCTCTAAAACTTCTTAAAAAGGAAAATCTAGATTTTGAGGTAATTTTATATCTAGAAAATCCTTTAAATTTTGATGATTTAAAAAAGATCCTAGTAAAGATTAATCTTAATCCCAGTGCTATTCTTCGAAAGAACGAAAAAGAATGGAAAACCCTTCCAAATCGAGACTCACTTTCAGAAGACGAAATTTTACTTGCATTAGTTTCTTTTCCAAAACTTATCGAAAGGCCAATTGTTGTATCTAATGATAATGGAGTCTTGGCAAGACCAATAGAAAATTTGAAAGAATTTTTGAAAAGTGATTAAAGTCTATATCTTAAATAAATCAAATACTTTTTAAAAAACTAATTGTACTGTTTTTTTTACTTATTTTTTTTAATAATTTTTTTGTTTTTTCCATATTTTAGATATTCTTTAATTGATCCAAACAACCAATAAGGAATTACAAAAGTTAGTAAAAAAATCATTAGCCAAAAGCCAATTGTTAATATCGTTAAAAACGAAATAAATCCAAGGTATTGATCAAATTCAAACATAATTAAATTAATTCATTCCAAAATTAAGCTTTTTTTCTAATATTTATTTTTGTTATTTAGATTTTGAAGGAATTTTTTATTAAAATATTAAAGCTTAATAAATAGGTTTATTTTAAACCTAGTATTTTTACATAAAATTAAATTAAATGGATTATCGCATTGAAAGAGATACTATGGGTGAAGTGAAAGTTCCAAAAGATGTTTATTGGGGAGCACAAACTGAACGTTCACGTAATAATTTTAAGATCGGAACCCCTGCTTCTATGCCATTAGAGATAGTTTACGGATTCGCTTATCTCAAAAAAGCTGCTGCTTATACAAATTATGATTTAGGGGTTTTGCCAGCTGAAAAATGTAATCTTATCGCAAAAGTATGTGATGAGATACTCTCAGGTAATTTAGATGATCAGTTTCCTTTAGTTATTTGGCAAACAGGTTCAGGGACACAGAGTAATATGAATGTAAACGAAGTAATTACAAATCGGGCACATGTTTTGGAAGGAAAGATTCTTGATAATGAAAAAAAAACTCTTTCACCCAATGATGATGTAAATAAGTCGCAATCGTCTAACGACACGTTTCCCACAGGAATGCATATTGCGGCCTACAAAATGATAGTTGAAATTACAATTCCTGGTGTTCAAAAACTTAGAGATGCATTAAATAAAAAAGCAGAAGTCTTCAAAAAGATTGTAAAAATTGGACGTACTCATTTGATGGATGCCACTCCACTAACTTTAGGTCAAGAGTTTTCGGGTTATGTATCACAATTAGACCACGGTATTAAAGCATTAAGGAATACACTTGATCATTTATCAGAATTAGCATTGGGAGGAACTGCAGTAGGAACGGGTATTAACACCCCTAAAGGATATTCAAAAAAAGTTGCTTCCTATATTGCAAAATTTACAGAACTGCCCTTTAAAAGTGCTAAAAATAAATTTGAAGCACTTGCTGCTCATGATGCAATTGTTGAATCACATGGCGCTTTAAAACAACTCGCTGTATCTTTGAATAAAATTGGTAACGATATTCGAATGATGTCCTCAGGGCCACGCTCAGGTATAGGTGAATTGATCATACCTGCAAATGAGCCGGGAAGTTCTATTATGCCTGGAAAGGTAAATCCTACCCAATGTGAAGCATTGACTATGGTCTGTGCTCAAGTAATAGGAAATGATGTTGCCATTTCTTTAGCAGGAACTCAGGGGCATTATGAATTGAATGTTTTTAAACCATTAATGGCGGCAAACATACTACAATCTTCAAAATTACTTGGTGATGCATGTGTAAGTTTTACTAAGAATTGTATCCAAGGAATCGAAGCTAATCATGATAGAATCGATAAATTAGTTGAGAATTCCTTAATGCTTGTTACTGCTCTAAACAATAAAATAGGCTATTATAAAGCAGCTGAAATTGCTAATAAAGCACACAAAGATGGAAGTACTTTAAAAGAGGCCAGTTTATCCCTTGGTTATTTGACAGAGGAGGAATTTGACGCCTGGGTTCGCCCAAAAGATATGACCAATAATGCCTGAAATTAAGTTTAGAGAATTTACTACTAAAGATACCGAACAGTTTATGGCTCTTAATGTTGAGTGGCTTAAAATGTACTTTGAGGTTGAACCTATTGATGAAAGGGTATTAAGCAATCCAAAAACAGAAATTTTAGACTCTGGTGGTTTTATCGTAATGGTGGAAATAAAAGATCAAGTTATCGGAACCTTTGCATTCATAAAAAAAGAAAATCAGGTATATGAATTCAGTAAAATGGCAATTGATCCTAAATTCAGAGGTCAAGGATATGGAAATATTATGATGCAGTTTGCTATCTCTTTTGCTAAAAAACGTAACTGGTATAAAATTATTCTTTATTCAAATACAATCTTAAAAAACTCCATTCATTTATACTTTAAATATGGCTTTGTTGAAGTGCCTATGGAAGCCGACGTGATTTATTCACGTGGAAATATTAAAATGGAGTTAAATTTGACTTAATCTCTAGTTAGTTTCCGGTATTGAATTCTTTTAGGCATAATGTCTTGACCTAAACGTTTTTTCTTATTTTCCTGGTAATCTGAATAAGAACCTTCAAAAAAATAAATTTGAGAATCTCCCTCAAAAGCTAAAATATGAGTACAAATACGATCAAGAAACCAGCGGTCGTGTGAAATAATTACAGCACAACCTCCAAAGTTCTCTAGTCCTTCTTCTAAAGCTCTAAGAGTATTTACATCCAGATCGTTAGTAGGTTCATCTAGCAACAGGACATTCCCTTGCTCTTTTAAGGTCATTGCCAAGTGTAATCGGTTACGCTCTCCGCCAGAAAGTAAAGCTACTTTCTTATTTTGTTCATTTCCACTAAAATTAAAACGGCTTAGAAATGCTCTAGAATTGATCTGTCTTCCCCCTAGCATAATTAAGTCCTGCTCTTCACTGAAATTTTGCCAAATCGATTTTTTAGAATCAATATTAGCATGAGATTGATCTACATAAGCTAGTTTTACCGTATCACCAATTGAAAATATTCCTCCGTCCGGGGTTTCTTCTCCCATTATCATTCGAAAAACTGTAGACTTTCCTGCACCATTTGGTCCAATTACCCCTACTATTCCAGCCTGAGGTAAATTAAAATTTAGATCTTCATACAATAACTTTTCCCCAAAAGATTTAGAGACATTAGATGCTTTAATAACATTCGTACCTAAACGGGGTCCATTTGGAATAAAAATCTCTAATTTCTCATCAATCTTTTTTTGATCCTGACTCATTAGCATATCATAATTTGCCAAACGAGCCTTTTGTTTTGATTGTCTACCTTTAGGGGCCATGCGTACCCATTCTAGTTCTCGTTCTAGAGTTTTTTGTCGTTTTGAAGATTGTTTTTGTTCTTGAGCTAAACGTTTAGATTTCTGATCTAACCAGGAAGAATAGTTTCCTTTCCATGGAATTCCTTCGCCACGATCTAATTCCAAAATCCAACCAGCTACATTGTCTAGAAAATAACGGTCATGTGTTACAGCGATGACAGTTCCCTGATACTTTGCTAAGTGATGTTCTAACCAATGAACAGATTCAGCATCTAAATGATTGGTAGGCTCGTCTAAAAGTAACACATCAGGCTTTTGCAATAATAAACGACATAATGCGACTCGTCTTAGTTCGCCACCAGAAAGAACACCTATTTTTTGACTGCTAGGTGGAGTTCGTAAAGCATCCATTGCAATCTCTAATTGTGTGTCAAGCTCCCAAGCATTTGTTGTATCAATTTCATCCTGGAGTTGAGCCTGCCGATCCATGAGTTTTTGCATTTTATTAGCATTTTCATAAACCTCAGGCAGACCAAATTGATCATTTATATGGTTATATTCATCCAAAATAGCAACTATAGATGCCACACCTTCTTTAACAACCTCTAAGACAGTTTTTTCTTCATTAAGTTTTGGCTCCTGTTCAAGATAACCCACTTTATACTCACTTGAAAAAACTATATCACCTTGGTAACTTTTATCTATGCCTGCTATTATTTTTAAAAGACTAGATTTTCCTGAACCATTTAGTCCAAGAATACCAATTTTTGCTCCGTAAAAAAAACTTAAATGAATATTTTTTAAAACTGGCTGAGTGGAATTTTGAAAGGTTTTTGAAACCCCATTCATCGAAAAGATTACCTTTTTATCTTCTGACATATTAAATTCTCCCCCTTAAGGCGTTAAAGGCCCAGGCAATGGCAAAAAATCCAACACCTGCAATTGAAAAACCAATGGCATAATCAGTATATTTAAATATACCAAATAAAATTAATGCACTACCTATAATTGCCATTACCAAGGAGGTGTAGCCAAATATTTTATTTTTGTTTAAACCCATGTTTGTTCGTAAACAATGACAAATATCGAACTTTTATTTAAAACTTCACCTATAGAAATTATTACTTTAGCAATGACTTAATAACGATATGAACTTAGAACAAGAAAAAAATAAAGATGTCATTAAAATGGCATGGGCGAAACTCGAACAAAGAGTAAGAATTATTAAACAAGGAGGAGGCAAGGCTAGCCTTAAAGAATTGAACTTAAAGGGTAAGTTTTCAGCTCGACAACGAATTAATAAATTAGTTGATAATCCTGACGAAGTTTTTGAAATAGGTGTTCTCGCAGCAGAAAATATGTATGAACAATATGGGGGCTGTCCTTCAGCGGGAGTAGTTGTTGTAATCTCTAAAATCTCTGGAAAGCGATGTGTAATAGTTGCAAATGATGCATCCGTAAAAGCTGGTGCTTGGTTTCCCATGACTGCAAAAAAGAATCTAAGAGCACAAGAAATTGCCATAGAAAATAAAATCCCAATTATCTATCTTGTTGATAGTGCTGGTATTTTCCTTCCCCTTCAAGACCAAATTTTTGCAGATAAGGAAAATTTTGGGCGTATTTTTAGAAATAATGCCAAAATGAGTAGTATGGGTATTGTACAAATTGCGGCAATAATGGGTAGCTGTGTGGCTGGAGGAGCCTATCTTCCAATTATGTCCGATGAAGCAATCATTGTAGAGAAAACAGGAAGTATTTTTTTAGCTGGAAGTTATTTAGTAAAAGCTGCGATTGGTGAAGATGTAGACAACGAGTTTTTAGGAGGAGCAAACACACATAGTGGTGTTAGTGGAGTTACAGATTATAAAGTAAAGGATGATCAAGCTGCATTAGAAAAAATTAAAAGTCTAGTTGAAAAAATAGGACATCCTTCGATCGCTGGCTTTCAGAGAACTGCATCGAAATTACCTACAGGAGATCCTGATATGATTTATAAAATTCTTCCCAAATCAAGTACACAACCCTATGACACCCATGAGCTTTTAGGTCAATTGGTAGATAATGAGTCTATGGATGAATACAAAAAAGAATATGGACAAACTCTAATAACAACTTATGCAAAAATAGATGGATGGTCAGTGGGTATTATAACCAATCAAAGAAAGGTTGTAAAAAGTAGATCTGGAGAAATGCAATTTGGTGGAGTCATTTATGGAGATGCTGCAGATAAAGCCACTCGTTTTATAGCAAATTGTAACCAACGAAATATTCCTTTGGTTTTCATTCAA
>MDTB01135584.1_pt1 | contig 10500 bp, 6 predicted proteins | sample 811161 | NCBI WGS metagenome assembly MDTB01 (sample SAMN05326650, study PRJNA326480) | marine metagenome | isolation source: seawater | place: Mediterranean Sea | collected 2009
AAAGCCCTCGAGCAAAGTGGTAAACTAGACATGAGTTTGGATTCTATTAAAGAGTCTCAACTGAAAGCATCAAAGGTGAAAGATTTAGTTGAAAAAAGTGTTCAACTGCTTGAAGAACTCCATGCAAAACCCGCAGGTAATTTAGCGGAGGATTACCTTTCGATGATGGAATCATTGAACATACCTGCAAAAGTTTTCTTCAATCTTTGCTCGATTAATCATGAAATCTATGAGTTCGAAAATCGACTGAAATGTGGCAATTGGTTACGGGAATCTATTCTTAGCGGTTCAAACATCCCAGAGAGACTTGAGGCTCATATTTTTCAAAATCTGGCCAAAAAAATTGCTTCCAAAAACAAAAGGATTTTTCTTTTCGACCGAAATAAAATGGGAGCCCTTAGGGAGCAATTAATTCGCTTGGAAAAATATGCCTCTCAAAAATTTTGTAGTAAACTTGCCAGTGAGAACCCGGATCCGGAAAAGGTGCCCACTACCAATGAAAAAAGAGTGAGGGACAAGACTGGATTATCCCTGTTGAAACACGTCTCCAGTAAACCCACCGCAAGGGTGACGGTAAGGGAACTTTGCACCAGAGCAGCAGATGCCCTGCAATGCTACTCGCCATGCTTTTTAATGACTCCCTCTTCTGTGGCCGATTACCTTCCTAAAGATCTTACTTTTGATCTTCTGATTATTGATGAAGCATCCCAAATGCTGACAGAGGAAGCCATTGGAAGCATTCTCAGGTGTAAACAAATCGTCGTGGTTGGAGACCAGAAACAGATGCCCCCCACCAAGTATATGCAATCCACTTTGCATGAAGTCGCCGAGGATGAAGAAAAGAATGAATCCATTCTCGATAAAGCAGCTTTGGCCTTTGGGCAATTTAGTCGTTTAAATTATCATTACAGGTCAGCCGATGAAACTTTAATTCATTTTTCTAATCATGAGTTTTATGACAACGATTTATTAACACCTCCAAGCCATGGAGGAGATGAAAACCTTGGATTAAGATTTGTCGATGCAGCGGGGATTTATCAGTCAGGGAAAGGAATTAATTCTAATTCGAGAAACCCCAATCCCATTGAGGCGGATAAATTAGTGGAACTGATAATCGAGGAGATTGAGCAAAGACCTGATTTTTCGCTCGGAATTGCAGTGATGAATCTTCGCCAAGCCGAAAGAGTGGATGAACTGTTCCAGAAGAAAATTGATAAAAAAATCAAAAACTATCTAAATAGATGGAAGGAAACGCCCGAGTACTTTTTCATCAAAAATTTAGAAAATGTTCAAGGTGATGAAAGAGATACTATGATTATTGCAACGGTCTATGGCAGGACAGAAGACGGAAAAACCTATCAACGTTTTGGACCCATTAATTTCGATAAAGGAGAAAATAGAATTAATGTTTTAGTAACTAGGGCAAAGAAACGAGTCGTTGTATGTTCAAGCCTCGACCCACAGGATATAACCAATAAAAGTCAGGGAGCTCAGGTGTTCAAAAGGTACCTTAGCTATGCCAAAAGCGGAGAAATCGAAAATTCGGCAAGCAAGGAATTGGCACCTGAACAGAAAATGAACTGTTCTACCGGTTGGGAAAACTGGTTGGCCGACAGACTTCGGAATGATGGTTTTGATGTCGATTTAAGTGTCGGCCGGAGCGCATGGAAAATCGACTTAGCTATCAAACATCCTTCGAAGAAAAACTCATATTTCTGCGGAATTGAACTTGATGGGAAGACCAAGCTTCGCAGAAGTGCAAGAGATCGTGAAATTCTTAGCCAATCAGTGCTTGAGGCTAAAGGATGGAAAATCCTTAGGATTCACACCATTGATTTTTTCCTCGACCCTGAGTCTGAATATAATGACCTGAAAAAAAAGGTTTCTAAAATCCTTGCAGATTTAGATTCCAAAATTGAAAAGCCTGAAGATAAAGAAAAGGAAACGAAATTTGTAGATTCAACCGTTTCACGCTCCTCAATTATTTCCTTTTGAATAAATTCAAACTACAGCATGACACAGATTAGCCGTGAAAAGATAGACCTAGCTGTTGCGGAAGTTTACCTACAGCAACCCGACACCATTAACCTATCAGATTATTCGAAAATCGATACCAGGGGAGCCCGTCACCTTGCATCCCATGTAGAAGAGAACTTCCTTCTTCTCGGAATTCGTGAAATTGATTTTGATACAGCCCGTGAATTGAAAAAATTTAATGGCCGAATCTCCGTACCCAAACTTGATAAATTTGACGACCAGACGGCTGAGTTGATCGCCTCTTTTCCCTATCCCGTAATTTGTAATACCCGCGATGGTGGGGAAAAAATTGGCAAATTCCTGGGAACGCTCAAAGAGGAAAAAACTGCTCCGCTCTTAGAGAACGCAATCAAAACCGGGGTTATTCACACATCCTGCTACCTTACCGTTACTCCTGAGGCCTGTGAGAAGATCATTTCTGTGGTAAATCCCGTAGTGTTTGCACAACTTAGAACGCTTGATCCCGACTGTGCAAAAATCCTAGCATCCAAAAAGAATCTTACTTTTTTAAATCTCAATCAAATTCCTTCAGATACTGCACGCCTACTTCTGGCAAAGGATTGTACATCACTTGATCTTTCCTGCCTACAAGAGGTTAGTGAGCAACTCCTGCAGATTTTACTTTCGCCTAACATCGAGTTTCTGGAACTTAACGGTGTTACCGTATTGAGCGATCAACTTGCTCAAGTTTTTTCCACCCGTAAAACCCCCATTTTTCTATCTCTCAATGGTGTTCGAGCAATCTCAACTGAGCAAGCTCAACGCTTAATGCAATGCGGACTGCCCTCCCCTTCCACAGGCACTTTATCCCTAAATGGAATAGGTGAAATTAGCCCAAATCTCGCAGAGATATTTTTACAATACCAAGGCATGCATTTGAGTCTTAATAAGGATGCTATTTGTGATGCACACACAAAAGCAACTCTTGCATCGAATTCAAAAATCCGGTTTCAATAAACAAAAGAAATCTCTCCTTGAAGGATTCTTCAAAAAGCACGCCTTCCAAAACGCGGTCCCCTTTTTACCCTGCCTTATAAGCCAAAGTTGGATTATCTCGCAAATTCAAGTCGGATCTGGGAAATTTTCTTAACATCATCCAATCCCAGGGTAAATTTTCTCGCGATTACAGGTGAGTAAGTGAGGTATGGATGGTGACTGAACCAAGGGGCAATGGTACTGCAATAGTAAGTATCCTGCGATAACGGAGATCCTCCAGCACTCATTTGACTGGTTGCATGAATTAACCCCTCTTTGAGATATAGTTTTTTTACAACCCCCTTATCTTCTGCGTAGTGTTCAGTGACGGATGAAGTGTTGCTTACCAGAACATTACCCCCTTCATTGATCAGTGAAATTGTGAAATCCGGGATTTTCTTTGCCGGGGCATCCAAAAAGAATTTTGCATAAGCCCGACCGTCAAGCTGGTAAATCGCAAACCTTTGAAAATTTCCAGTTTGATCACGGCCTGTATTAAGAGCTACAAAAAGAGAATCAGCAACAGGTGCGTCTTTGCTTAAGTTAAGACTCCAGAGTGACTGATTCGTCTGTCCAAAAAATAGTGTATCTTCACGCTTAGAAAACCTCTTACTCATAAAGCCCAGTCGATTCATTCCCATTGTGGGCATGCTTGAGGTATTTGTAAGGTATACCTTTAACGGCGAGTACAGACCGTTCTTTCTCAATGGTGAAACCGTTACTTCATCTGCAATTTTTTTCAGGCAGATCTTATCGAGCAAAGAACGCAAACGGGGGACTGCCTTTTCGAAGTAAAAGTCGAGATCATACCTGATTTCGATGAAAAAGCTTAGTTCACTGGTGCTCTTGTCGTAATCAGGTCGCTGGGAAGGCTTAGCCTCATTCCCACGCAGTAAATTCCCCGCAGAATCCTTGGATACAACCTCAGCCACGAGCAATCTCTCAGGAAGCATTTCCTCATTCATAAACTTGTTTAGCAAAGCCCTTCCATCCTGAACATTTGTTACCTTGCTTACCGCCTGAGTCCACAGGTCATCCCCACTTACTTCAGAAACCGAGATCTTCGACTCTTTCAAACGTTCGATCAGCTTATTCCTGACTACTTTGGCTTCAATGGTTACAGCAAAGACACCGAGGTCAGGATCTTTCTCCGGTCCGGTCAAAATCTTTTTGGATTCAACAAATCCATCACTGTAGGTAAGTACCTCGTCCTTGATCAGTTCGCCATTTCGGGCAATAGTCTCGGCATCAACAAACTCTCCTATCGCTTTGCGTACAGCTTTTTGAATCGCACTCTTCTCAGCATCATCAGGCGTGTTTCCATAGCCACTAACGGTGAAGGTCAGGGTATCCGCACATAAAACATTTGAAATATTAAAAGAAAGGTAAATTAAACAGAAGAAGAGATATTTCATTTGGATATCTTCATTTGGGGATTCGGGAAATAGGTTGTATGGACAGACTTGCAATTTGCTTGGCCTGCTCTACGGAAAGTTTTTCTTTAATATCCATAACTATAGAGTTGTTTAAAAAGATATCTTGGTGGCTACTTCTGTAAAGGTCACTATAACCGCCTGGTCTACCATCTTCACAAATAAATTCTGGACTTATAGTTAAACATGGGGGGCAAAATTCACTACTCCGTTCGAAACGATAAAATTTGGCTATTCCCATTAGTTCTCTTTTGAAATCGTTATTCTCTTTTGGATTGCTTGATTTGGGTATTCTACAGGTGGGTATAAACAACAATTCTATTTTCTGGTTTTCGTTATTACCGATTAAAAAAGAAGGTCCTTTTGGCCCAAAATTTGTTTCCTGTGCAGAGATATTTCTTTCTGTTATGATCTTTTGATCTTTATCCAAAGAAGAAAATTTAAAATCAGGGAAAACAAGTGCGGGAAAGTCAAATAATAGATCTGAATAAGTATCATAATCCAGCTCGTATACTCCAAAATCACACTCGCTGCGACTAGGATTACTCCTTAGCTCAATAGCTATCAGTATTGACTTGTTTCGAGAATTCATCCGCCAAGGTGATTCCTTCGGCTCACCTGATTGGCTCAGGTCGACATGGAAATAATTATCTTTTCCAAAATAGACATTGCCCCCTGCCCCTGTATGAGCAAGGATCGCATAATCATCCTCCCACAAGAAAGGCTTTTTTGTAATGTAGTTATGATATATCAAGTTTCTGTCCCACGCATCATTAGCATCCATAACTCGTTTTGTTGATCGGCTTATTTGTCTTTTCGAAACCTGGTTCAATATTTTGATTATCCGTGGCAGAGCTTGATTGTAGTAGGCATCCAAGTCTACGGAAATCTCCCATAATGTGGTTAATTCAATCTCATTATCTCCCAAAATTTTTATTGCATCCGGTCCGTAACTTCCCCGAACTAATCTTCCATTTGTATCCCGGTGGATAAGATCGCACTTGATCAACTTGGCTGGGTCCAAATCTTCGTTGAGAGCTTTTGCTAGCAAACTTTTTCCACTTTCAGCTTTATCCATCTTGCTAAGTGCCTGAGCAAAAAGGCTGTTTCCGTCTATCTCCACCACCTTGATATTCACCTCCTTGAGACGCTTGACTACTTTGGAACGGATGACTTCAGCCTGAATAGTAAGAGAGAAGAGTCCAAGATCCGTATCCTTTTCAGGACCGCTAAGATCAAGGGTCTGATTGATAAACCCATCGCTGTAGGTGAGGACCTCGTCCTTGATGAGTTCCCCGTTTTTAGCAATGGTCTCAGCATCGACCACTTCCCCGAGTGCTTTTCGGACTGCTTTTTGAATGGCATTTTTTCTGGCTGCTTCGATGGTTGTTCCGAGACCTGTAACCGTGACGGTGATCGTCTCTCTTCCGAGTAGATTAAAACTCAGGAAACTTAAAATTAATATGTATAAACAGCGTAGCATTTCATTCTCCCTAGTTGGCTTCTTTTGGTATGGGTTGCATGGTTAGACGGGTAATTTGCTTTGCCTGTAGGATGGAAATTTTTTCCTTCACTTCCATGACCAAGGAATTTGATACCATATGAGATGAAGATCCCCAATATTGGTTTTCATCAGCACTTGTAACAAATTCGGGAGCGATAGTAAAACTCAGGGCACTACCTCTGGTTCCATCCCAAAAACTTTTACATAATGCAACTGCAGTTGAATCTAGTGGGTCCTCAAATTTTTCTGCTTTTAGAGAAAACAGACTTCTTTGGTGCTTCATTATTTTTTTTCTATCCAAAGCCTTATTTTCATTATTTCCTGTAAGGTAAACAGGATCAGGAATCGGTTGTTGAAAAATAACCTGACCATCTCCTGCTTCAGCAGTGAGGATCATCTCGGGGAGTACCCTCGAAAATGAATTTGCAAAAACATTTTGGTAGGTTTGAAAATCAACCACATGTATTTCGAAATCCGACTCCGAACGGTCCGGATTGCTCCTTACTTCAAAGGCAACGAAAAACTCCTCTTCAGGAATTACTCTCCAGGGACTGTCTTTCTTCTCCTTGTACAAATCTATGGTTTTACCATGTACGCCAAGCCAACCCAGATCAATACTGGCATAATATTCATCTGGATTTCCATCATGAGTTAAGCAGCTTAGACCCTTACCACCATAGAACAATGGCTTCATTGTGGGATAAGAATGATAATTCTTAGCCTCGGACCTGTTGTATTGGCTTAGAGCCATTGTCCTCTTCAAATTACTTGAAACCTTCCTTTTCGAAATCTGATTGATTGTCCTACTTATTCTGGGCAGTGCCTGTTTATAGTAGGCATCCAAGTCTACGGAAACCTCCCATAGTGTGGTCAATTCGATCTCATCATTCCCCAGGATCTTTATGGCATCCGGCCCGAAACTTCCGCGTACCAACTTGCCGCTCGTATCCCGGTGAATAAGGTCACATTTAATTAACTTGGCGGGATCCAAGTCTTCATTGAGTACTTTCGTCAGTAATTGCTGACCACTCTGTGCCTTTTCCATCTTGCTCAGAGCCTGAGCAAACAGGCTGTTTCCGTCTATCTCCACCACCTTGATATTTACCTCCCTGAGACGCTTGACTACTTTTGAACGAATCACTTCAGCCTGAATAGTAAGAGTGAATAGTCCGAGATCCGCATCTTTTTCAGGACCACTAATATCACGAGTCTTACTAATAAACCCATCGCTGTAAGTGAGTACTTCGTCCTTGATGAGTTCCCCGTTTTTCGCAATGGTCTCGGCATCGACCACTTCCCCAAGTGCTTTTCGGACAGCTTTTTGAATGGCACTCTTGCGGGCACCATCTACGCTCTCACCTAAACCCATAACGGTAACGGTTATCGTTTCTTCTGCAAAAAGTAAAGTGCAGCCAAAAAATAAATAAACAATCAAAGTCCTATTTAATTCAGTCATATTTCTGAGGGTTTGGTTTAATGGTCTAAACTAAAGATTATGATTACTATTAAGAATGTAACAATTTGAACTCCTCACCTTCAAGTGATTTTAAGTTCATTTTCGGTAATGTTTCTATTCCGGTATGAGAATTTGAATCCTTTTCGTTTGGATTGACCAAAGGACTTCCATCAATGTCCAGAATTCTAGATTCATGCAGCAACTTATTTTCTTTCATCATCCAAAAGATTTTGGCAGAGCAAATAAGTGCAAACCAAAACAAGATACCACCTAAATTGTTTGAATCAAAGTTAAAGATAATGATGAACAATAAGATGATCATCCATGCTGAAAGTGTAAGATGAAGTGCAGCTAGATAAAACCTTTTCAAGTAAAATCTGTGACAAGCAAAGACTCCTCCTAAATAACTGAATTGTTTAAAATGCTTCATACATTTTTCCCAACTTAAACTACTCTCCGTAGTAACTTGGGTTGGATTCATGGTCACAAAATAATTATCTCCCTCCTTAGTACGCAAAACATGATAAGGTCTTTGTTTAAGAACAATCTTTTCCCCTCTAATTATCCGGGATTTGTCACCCAAAGGTAAATTTTCCCTCAACCAATTAGAAGATTCCAAACTAACCCGGCTCACCAGTTCCTTTTCTTTAGCATCCAGCGGAATTTTAGCTTCACCTAAAGGTTTACTATTGTCCAGTCGCTCAACTTCAACAACTAGTGTGGTCTTTCCCTCCAAGACGAAATCCTCATGTGCCCCGAACGGATGCGGTGGCAGGGAACGACTGGTTTGATCAGAATCCTTAAAAGGTTTCATTCTCCCTCGAAGAAGGTTTCTAACTTCGGTACACTTATCCTTCCCCAAATGGAAAAGTCTTTCCTGTGCCATCTTTTCAACAGCTCCAAATTTCGGTTTAGGAAAGAAATTCACCAGCGACAAATCTCCGGAATTACAAATTGCAAAAAAATCAAACTCTATTAGCCGGCCATCTCCTTCACAGCGTTTACACTGTATGGTACCGGATCCATTGCATGGTTGACAGATGACATACCCATTTGGATCACATTGATCGCATCTAATGCGGCTGTCTCCCTGGTTGACCCACATCTTACCGTTGCACTTTTTGCAAATCACCTTACCTGCCCTATTACAGGTGGGGCAGGTAATCCTACCAGTTGCAGAACAAGGAGGACAGTTGAATGTTCTCTCCGTTCCTGGGACGAAAAACTCCAAGTGTCTGCATGTCCACATATCGGCCTCAGGAACTGCTAACGAAAAATATTCTTGATTTGATAAAAGCTTAAACACATCAGCTTGCTTTCTGGTAAGACCTTCCGTTAATGATTCCAAAAAAATTGAACGGTCACAGGATTTCACTCCTACACTTGCAGGGAATTCTCGATGCCCAACCCATCTGCTCTCAACATCACAAACATTTACCAGACTGTAAGCGTAATGCGAATATGCATCCTTTACAGAAAATTCAGATTTCTCTTCATCCTTGGTTAAGCTTTCCAGGACATATTCTTGAACCGCATCAACGATCTGTTGGCGAATTTTGTTAGTTTCTTTGAGCGGATTTTTTTTAGAAAACATAGTGTATAGCTTTTAGGCATTGTTTGTTGCGGATTCTTCCAATTGGACCGGGTCAGTGGATCCGATTTCAATTGCCGGCAACCCGAAATACTGGCAACTGCAATGCCTAAAGAGGTAAACCATAAAGATGATATAAAACGGAATCGTAATCATTATTCCCACATAAATTGCAAGTAATCCTAAAAAGAACGAAAGTGCTCCAACTATTCCAATTACAGGAACTACTTTCAACAACCCACCTTTCAAAAAACCAAAGCTATGTAGCAACGCTTCATTCCATTTTTGATCACGCTCCAGTATCAGCATAAAAGCAAAAAACTCCACCGCTATTACCAAACCGAATAAACAAGTCAGACCGACCATTAAGGCAATGCCCAAAAGACTGTTATCAATTCCCTCCAAAACAAGAACCAATCCCCAAAGCAAACCGAGGGGGAAAAAATTAAGAGTTAACCCTATCCAAAAAGTACGGACAAAATATCGATCCCCCTCCAAAAGGTCACTAAAACGGAATCGCGTTGGTTTCTCATTTAGAACATTCAGTACTAGTAAGAGATATCCAGCAGACAATGGTCCCAAAAGTAAGCCAAAGGAACAAAAGGATATAATAACAGTGGGAACTAAAAATATCCCTAAATAGACGAAATTAGGCCATCTCTTGTTGTGTAATCTGCCAAATAGTTTTGAAAATGCAGAAGAAAGCCATCCTTTAAAATCGGGAAAATGATATTCAATTTTAGACTCTCTTACCTCTACATCCTTTAGAACATTTTCCTCCAAAGCTTGCTTCCCTGCACGCTTCAGTTCGTCCCCTTTTTGAATTAGTTTTTCTTTCAGACCTGCTTTTTCATGGGAAGAAGCTAGTAATTCAGACTCTTTATTTTTTTTTACAGGAGCAGGCTGCTTAAGTTTAACTTTTTTATTTTCCTTTTCTTCAAGTTTCCTGATTTTACGGTTCAATGCAGGAACTTCTCGCACAAGTTGCCAGCATTTCTTCTCTGCATTCCAAACATTATCGTTAAGTCCATATTTCCCTTCCTCGATCAGATTTAATGCTTTTTCCAAGTCAAACGGGCCATCCAAATCCTTTGAACCTGGTTTATTCAGATGATACTTCACAAACAGTATTCGACGACTTTATGAATTAAATGACAACTATTTTTATTTTGCACCCCAAATGAGCCTTTAGCTGGTTTTGGAATATTTTCTAAATTCTGCCCAACCTCAACTCGATTGTAGCTGTTTTTTTATTGAATTTAACACATTCAATCGAAACCAATGGATGCTAAGGAATTTGTATATTATTAACCAAGTAATTTAAGGAAAGTGAATTCACTGCATTTCTCAGGAGAGTCAAAGAGCCTTACGCTTGACAGGAACAATTAGACGTTCAGTGGGCTTGGTTTTTGGCCGCATCAAGAGGTAGATAAAAGTGTCTGGCGGTCCGGAGAACAACAACTCCGGGATCATCTCAAGGGGTGCCGTTTCTTCCTTAACAGCG
>MDTB01156618.1_pt1 | contig 10500 bp, 10 predicted proteins | sample 811161 | NCBI WGS metagenome assembly MDTB01 (sample SAMN05326650, study PRJNA326480) | marine metagenome | isolation source: seawater | place: Mediterranean Sea | collected 2009
TATGAAAAAAAATATTGATATATCAAATCCAACTAAAGCAGTTTTTAAAGAAATTATAGGATTACCATCTTTTTCATTTAAATCAAAAGACTACTCAATTCTATTTACAGAAGAAAAAATAATGCTAAAAAATTTAAAAAAAGTTTTTTTAATGATTAACGGATTTGCAGTTAAAAAATTTGGTAAAGATCTTGATAGACATCAACAAACAATTATGGCATTATCAGATATACTTATAGAAATATACATGGCTGAATCAGGGATATTAAGATCAGAAAAAAATGCTAAAAGATTTGGTGAAGAGGATTATAAAATTCAAATAGATATTTCTAAATTATATTTATATAATGCAGTAGATATTATATCTAAAGTCTGTAAACAAATTATTATATCTATTTCCAGAGGAAGTAAGCAAAAAATGCTTTTAAAAGGATTAAGGAAATTTACTAAATACAAAAACTATCCAGATATAATAGGAATAAGGAACAATATTGCTGAAAAAGTTAAAAATGAAAACAAATATTGTTTTTAAAAAAATTAGGACCACTTTCTTCTCTTATTCAAATCTTGTTGAATCTTTAAATCCTTCTCAGATATAACTTTTAAATAAGATTGATGTTGTTCTATTGAATGCTCTATTTTCTTAATTATTTCTTCAACAGATTCATTTTCGTAATCAATTTCTAAAGCGGGTTTGATCTCCATAGTTTGTAATATGTTTTTCTTTTTAATCCTAAGTCCTTTCTTATCAAAAGATCTTCTAAATCCATCTATAACAATAGGTATAACAATTGGCTTGTATTGTTTAATTAATAGCGCTGTTCCCTTTCTTATGGGTTTAAAAGGAGTAGTAGTGCCTTGTGGAAAAGTAATTACCCAACCATCATTTAAGGCTATTCCTATTTTTGAAATATCACTCATTTTTACTTGTCTATTTATATCTTCACCTTTACTTCTCCAAGTTCTCTCAATACTAATAGATCCTGCATAGGCCAATATTCTGGGCAATAATCCTGAAGTCATTGTTTCCTTAGCTGCTATGAAGTATAAATTTAATTTTGGGTTCCATAGATACCCAACATTTTTTATTGAATCAACCCTTCCTTTTAAACTTGCGTTAAATACATGAAACATTGAAACTACATCTGCAAAGTAAGTTTGGTGATTTGAAACAAATAGAACATTTTTTTCAGGTAAGTTCTTTATAATATCAGATCCTTCAATTTTTAACTCATTAAAACCTCGGAATCTCCTATGACTTAAGACACCGAAAATTCTTATTAGCCATTTTTTAAAATATAGGATGTGGCCAAAAGGATTTCTTTTAATAATGCCCATATAAAAAATTTGATTACAAAAGTATGAAAAAAGTTATATAACAGAGTTAATAATATCCTTAACTTCTGACAATATCATTGCTGTAGCTCCCCACACAAAATGATCATTTAATTTATAAGCTGGCACTATTGTGTCTAAATATCTATTTGAAATATGAAAACCTCTTGTATTTACCACATTGCTTATATTTAATAGCTGATCTAAATCAATATTAATTATTTCCTGTACTTCGTTCTTATCCTTATAAAACTCAAGTTGTTTTGATGCAAATAGCATAAATGGGGTAATATTATAATTACTTGGTGGAATATATAAATTTTCTAATTTTCTAATTAATTTAATCTCGTCTATATTGACTCCAATTTCTTCATTAGTTTCTCTTAAAGCAGTTTCATATATATTTTTATCATTTTTCTCAGTTCTTCCTCCAGGAAAACTTATTTGTTTCGAATGAACTCCGTCATACTCATTTCTTAAAATTAACGTAAAAAAAACCTTATTATTAATTGGGTGAAACAATACTGAAACACCTGCCCTTTTTGAATTGTTATATTTATTTTTTGCTAATTCTAACAAGTATTTTCTGTATGGAGGAGCCATTTTTAAATGAGAAACATTAGAATCACTAACGAAAGTCTTAATTTTTGGAATAATTTTCAAAAATCTACTAATTGTCATTTTGAATTAGTTTAATAAACTATAAAATTATTTTTCTCTAATTTTTAAGGACCACTCAAAAACGAATTCAGAAACTTTTACTTTATTTTGATTTACACCCCTAGAAGACAAAGTTATGGTTTGTGGAGTATTGGAAGAAATTAGTTTATTCATCATTTCATCCATATTGTTTCCTTCACTACAATTAAAAACTATTGTTCCTGTAGCTTTTTTATAATAATTAGATTTACTTGAAATTAGCAGCATAGATATATCATACCCACTTTTATTAATCTTGTCAGTTAACATTAAAGCAGTAGTTAATTCAGCAGCCATTCCTTGAGCTGCCCAAAACATTGATCTGTAAGGATTTTTATTAAACCAATTAAGGGTAATTTTAACATTACACTCATTAGAGTTTATAGATTTTATTCTTGCACCACAAAAATAGGCTGCAGGTAATTTTGTTAATAAGAATATATGGTGTTTTAAAAATCTCATTGATTTATTTTGATGCTAAATATTTTTCTGCATCAAGTGCTGCCATACATCCAGTACCAGCAGCTGTAACTGCTTGTCTATATACATGATCTGCAGCATCTCCAGAAACAAAAACTCCAGGAATATTAGTTTTTGAAGTTCCTGGCTTATTTATAATATACCCTGTTTCATCCATATCTATGTAGGGTTTGAATATTTCAGTGTTTGGCGTATGTCCAATTGCTACAAAAAATCCTGTTATAGGAATAGTTTTTTCTTCTTTCGTTTTATTATTGAATACAACTACATTCTCAACAACGCTTCCATTACCTAAAACCTCCTTAGTTTCAGTATTATATAAAATTTCAATATTAGCTGTTCGCTTCACCCTTTCTTGCATAATTTTAGAAGCTCTAAATTCATCTCTTCTAACTAACATAGTTACCTTTTTACATAACTTAGATAAATAATGTGCCTCCTCACAAGCTGAGTCCCCTGCTCCAACAATGACTACATCTTGGCCTTTGTAAAAAAATCCATCACATACAGCGCACGCAGACACACCGCCTCCTAATTCTAAATATTTTTTTTCTGAATCTAATCCTAAATACTTAGCAGTTGCTCCGGTAGCAATAATAACACTTTCGCAAAGAATCTCTTCTTGATCATTAACCCACAATCTTAAACTCTTGGTGAAATCAACTTTTGTTATCCATCCATTTCTTATTTCAGTTCCAAAACGCTCCGCTTGTTCTTGTAATTCCAGCATCATCTCTGGACCAGAAATCCCTTTAGGATACCCAGGAAAATTTTCAACATCAGTTGTTGTAGTTAGCTGACCTCCAGGTTGTATTCCTTGATAAAGAATAGGGCTCATATTTGCTCTTGCTGCATAAATAGCTGCCGTATATCCAGCTGGCCCTGAACCTATAATTAAACATTTTATTTTTTCAGCCATAATATTATTTCAAATATAACAATAAATCTAGGTATTTTTCTCTTTGAAATTATATAAAATTCAATAGTAGATGAATATTGTATTTTTTGTAAATTGAAGAAAAAAATAGAATGAAATATTTTTTTCTAAAATTTTTATTTTCTCTTTATTTTAGTTTATTCTTTACTAATATTTACAGTGATGAATATTCTTATGAAATAATTGTTTCTGACATCGAAATCCCCTGGGGATTTGTTTTTCTTGAAGATAATTCAATATTAATTACAGAGAGAAAAGGGGAGCTAATTCGTTTCATTAATGGCAAAAAAATAAAATTAAAAGGTTTGCCAGAAATTATTGCAAAAAACCAAGGTGGCTTATTAGACATAGAGCTTCATCCAGATTATAAAAATAATGGTTGGATATATATCTCATATTCTTCTTCTAATGAAAATAAAAGTGGATCTAACACTTCCATAATGAGATTTAAAATAGAAAATAACAGTTTAGTTCAGAAAGAAATTATTTATAAGGCTCTACCAAATAGTAAAAGAGATAGACACTACGGAAGTAGAATTGAATTTGATGAAAATAATTATTTATACTTTTCAATTGGTGATAGAGGTAATCGAGATGTAAATCCGCAAAATATTAATAGAGATGGAGGGAAAATATACAGAGTTTTTGATAATGGCGAAATACCTATTGATAACCCTTTTATAAATGATAAACTCGCAAAAAAAGCAATTTACAGTTATGGACACAGAAATCCACAAGGGATGGTAATTAATCCATTTACCAAAGAATTATGGATACATGAGCATGGCCCAAGAGGAGGAGATGAAATTAATATTATAAAAAAAGGAGCCAATTATGGATGGCCCTTAGCTAGTTTTGGTATAAATTATATAGGAACAAAATTTACTGATAAAACTACAATACCAGGAATGGAAGACCCTGTACATTACTGGACTCCATCAATTGCTCCAAGTGGCATGGCTTTTATCAATTCCGATATATATCCTAATTCAAAAGGAGATTTATTAATTGGATCGTTAATATTTCAATACCTTCATAAATGCAAAATAAAAAATAATAGAGTCTATAAAGAAGATAGAATATTAGAAGATATAGGAAGAGTAAGATCTATTAGACAAGGACCTGATGGATATATGTATATTGGGGTTGAAAATATAGGAATAATAAAACTTGTATTAAAAAAATAAATTCGATGTTAACTATCGGCATAACAGGAGGTACTGGAAGTGGTAAAACTACTATTTTAGAAGAAATAAAAAAAGAATTTAGTAACAGTGATATTGTCTTTATTTCGCAAGACTCATATTACAATGACAATGGTGACTTAAGTTTTGAAGAAAAAAATAAAATTAATTTTGATCATCCCGAAGCTGTAGATTTTGATTTAATGATTAATCATTTAAACTTATTAAAAAACGGAAAAAATATCAATCAACCTATATATTCGTTTTTTGACCATAACAGAATAGAAAAAACTGAATTAATTGAACCAAAAAAAATAATGGTTATCGAAGGATTATTAATATTAACTAATAAAAAGTTAAGAGATTTAATTGACGTCAAAGTATTTGTTGATTCTAAATCTAACCTAAGGTTTAAAAGAAGGCTAAATAGAGACGTAAATGAAAGGGGAAGATCTGAAGAAGAAGTTATTGAGTTGTTTAATAAAAGATTAAATGAAATGCATAAAATGTATGTTGAACCGATGATGAAATATTGCGACATAATTATTGACAACAACACAAATAATTTAATAGAGATAGATCCACTAATAAAGATTATTAAAAATAATTTGTAAAATGAAAATTAAAATTCCTTCAATATTTAAAAACATATATTTCATAATTATTCTTCTATTTTTTATATGGATGTTGTTTTTTGATAGTAATTCATGGTTAATTCATAGAGAATTAGATAATAAGATTATTAAATTGGAGAAACAAAAAGAATTTTATAATAAAGGAATAGAATTAGATAAAGAAGAATTATCAAAGATGGAAACTGATAGTGGGCTTGAGGAATATGCAAGAGAAAAGCTTTATATGAAAAAAGAAGATGAAGAAATATTTATAATAGAATTCGACAGTTTAAATGAATAACAGCCATTGTGGAGAAAAAAATATTAAATGAATTTATTAAAACTAATCCCAAGTTATGGACAAAAAATATCATAGATGATCTAAAAAAACTAGGATACAATGAAATTCCAAAATATAATTCTAAAGAAAATATAACAATTGAACCATTCTATACAGATAATATAAAAAGTATAGATTCTAAATATCCTAATAGCTGGAGTATAGCACAAAAAATAGACGTAAATAATTCATTAGTTGCAAATTCAAAAGCGTTAGAGCTAATTAAAAAAGGAGCTAACAGTATTCATTTTAATATTCAAAATAACTCTATTTCTTTAGAGGATTTATTAAATAAAATACCCATAGAAAAAACAGAGCTATTTTTTAAAACTAAATCATGTTCTAATTCATTCTTAAAATCATTAAATAAATTAGCAAAAGACTCAAAATCATTTAACATTAGTTATGATCCTATTGGTTTGCTGGCAAAATCTGGAAATTGGGAGTGCTCAATGGATGATGATTTAAATAGTCTAAAAAATAAAACTAACCTATTAACTAGCTTTAAAAATTTAATAGTTGTTGAATCAGGTTTATATCAAAATGCTGGAGCTAATATATTTGAAGAAATTGCATTTAGCCTTAGTCATGCAAATGAATATTTAAATTTTCTTAATGGAGATGTTGCAAATAAAATAGCATTTAATATTTCTATTGGTCCTAATTATTTCTTTGAAATAGCAAAATTAAAAGCATTGAAAATTTTATGGGAGGCTATTACAAATAAATATAAAAACACAGTTTCATCTCCGCATATAATTGCTACTCCATCTAAAAGAAATAAAACTATATACGAATACAACAACAACATATTAAGAACTACAACAGAATGTATGTCAGCTATATTTGGAGGAGCAAATACAATATCAAATATCACTTATGACAATATTTTTAATATAGAAAATGAATTCTCTAAAAGAATTGCATTAAATCAATTATTAATCATCAAACATGAAACAAATATAGATAAAGTAAAAAATGCAGCAGACGGATCACATTATATTAATGATTTAACAAACATAATAGCCCAAGAATCCTTAATAATTTTTAAAGAGATAGAAAAAAATGGAGGGTTTATCAAGTCTCTAGAAAAAAATATAATTCAAAGTAGAATTAAAAAAAGTCATAAGGTTGAGCAAAAACTTTTTAACGAGGCTAAGGAAAAACTAATTGGAATTAATATCTATTCTGATCTAGACAGAAAAATTAAACCTGAAATTACTAAAGATATTTTAAAACCAAAGATTAAAATTAATACTATAATTGAACCTGTTTCTGAAATTAGATTAGCCGAAAAAATTGAATTAAGCAGAATTAATAATGAATAGAAAAAATCTTGAAAATATTAATTTAGACAAATTATATTCTTTAAAATCATATAAAGAAAAGAATGAAAGTTTTCATACTTCAGAAGACATTCATTTAAAATCATTTTATGATAAAGATGATATAAAAAATCTTGAGCATATTAATTTTGGAGCAGGTGTAGAACCTTTTTTAAGAGGCCCGTATTCGAGCATGTATGTTGCAAAGCCATGGACCATAAGACAATACGCTGGTTATTCTACCGCAGAAGAGAGTAACATGTTTTATAAAAGAAATTTAAAATCTGGACAGAAAGGTTTATCTGTTGCATTTGATTTACCTACTCATCGTGGGTATAATTCAGATAACAAAAGAGTTTATGGTGATGTTGGTAAAGCTGGAGTAGCAATTGATTCAGTAGAAGATATGAAGATACTATTTGATGGTATTCCTCTTGACAAAATGAGTGTTTCCATGACTATGAATGGTGCTGTGTTACCAATAATGGCATTTTACATCGTTGCAGCAAATGAGCAAGGAGTGAAAACCTCAGACTTAAAGGGAACCATCCAAAACGATATATTGAAGGAATATATGGTTAGGAACACATACATATATCCGCCAAAAGAATCTATGGAAATTATATCAAATATCTTTAAATACACTAGTAAAGAAATGCCGAAATTTAATAGCATTAGTATATCAGGATACCATATGCAGGAAGCTGGAGCTACAAATGATCTGGAGCTTGCCTATACTCTAGCAAATGGATTAGAATACGTAAAAAATGGAATAGCTGCTGGTCTTAAAATTGATGAATTTGCACCAAGGTTATCATTTTTTTGGGGAATTGGAATGAACCATTTTATGGAAATCGCAAAACTAAGAGCAGCAAGAGTTTTATGGGCCAAACTAATTAAGCAATTCAATCCTAAATCCAATAAATCAATGGCTTTAAGAGCTCATTGTCAAACAAGTGGTTGGAGTCTAACTAGACAAGATCCGTTCAATAACATTACTAGAACTACCATTGAAGCCTGTTCTGCCGTATTTGGTGGCACTCAAAGCCTTCATACCAATTCATTAGATGAAGCGATAGCATTACCTACTGATTTTTCAGCTAAAATTGCCAGAGACACACAATTATTTCTTCAAAATGAGATTAAAATTACTAATACAGTAGATCCATGGGGAGGAAGTTATTATTTAGAATCATTAACTGATAATCTAATTAAAAAATCATGGAAACATATAGAAGAAGTTGATAATCTTGGAGGAATGACTAAGGCTATTGAAAAAGGCATACCAAAACTTAGAATTGAACAAGCAGCTACTAAAAAACAAGCAAAAATTGACTCAAAAGAAAGTATTATTATTGGTGTAAATAAATTCAAATCATCTGAAGAAGATGATATTCAATATCTAGAAGTTGACAACAATAAAGTAAGAAATCAACAAATTGATAGAATTAATAAATTAAAATTAAATAGAGATAGTATAAAAGTTAAAACAGCATTAGCTAATTTAAAGAATGCAGCAAAAAATAAAAATAAAAATTTATTAGCTTTGGCAATAGAAGCAGCAAAAGAAAGGGCTACATTAGAAGAAATTAGTCAATCTCTTGAAGATATTTACGGTAGATACAGATCAGAAATAAAAACTTTTACAGGAGTGTATAAATCTAATATAAAAAATAACGAATCATTTAATAAGGCTATTAAATTGGCTGATAATTTTTCTAAAAATGATGGTAGACGCCCAAGAATATTAGTTGCAAAGATTGGACAAGACGGCCATGATAGAGGAGCAAAGATAGTTGCAACAGGTTTTGCAGATATTGGATTTGATGTAGATATAGGACCTCTTTTTCAAACTCCAGAAGAAGTAGCAAAACAAGCTGTTGAAAATGATGTGCATATCGTAGGTATTTCTACACTTGCTGGGGGTCATAAGACGTTAGTTCCTAAATTAATTGAAGAACTAAAGAATTATGGAAGAGATGATATTCTGATAATTCTAGGTGGTGTAATCCCTAAACAAGATTACAATAGCCTTATAAAAAATGGTGTAGCAGCAATTTTTGGTCCAGGATCTAAAATCAGTGATACAGCTATAGAAATTCTTGATTTATTAATTAAGAATCCTTAATATTTTTAACAAATCGTGTTAACAAGTAATATTTTAAATCAGATCAAATAATTGTACATTTATTCGAAGTTATTTCTAAGAAAAAATGGCAAAAGTAATTGCAATATCTAATCAGAAAGGCGGTGTCGGGAAAACAACAACAGCTGTTAATTTATGCTCTTCCCTAGGTATACTTGAAAAAAAAGTATTGCTTATAGATCTTGACCCTCAAGCAAATGCAACTTCTTCTCTAGGTATAGAAAATGAAATGATTAAAAATGGAATTTATCAATTATTTGAAAAATCATGCTCAATTACAGATTGTATAATTGAAAATAAAGTTATCAATGTAGATGTTATCCCTTCACATATTGATTTGGTTGGAATTGAAATTGAATCTATAGATCTAATTGATCGAGAATATATTTTGATGAATGCGATTAAAAATATTAAAAAAAAATATGATTATATTATAATAGACTGTCCACCATCTCTAGGCTTATTAACAATAAATGCTTTAACTGCATCAAATTCAGTTATTATTCCGATACAATGTGAATATTTTGCACTAGAAGGACTTGGAAAACTTTTAAATACAGTTAAGAGTATTCAAAAAATTCATAATAAAAAATTATCTATTGAAGGATTAGTTCTTACGATGTATGATTCAAGACTAAATTTATCAAACCAGGTAATTAAAGAAGTAAAATTACATTTTGATAAAATGGTTTTTAAAACAATTATTCATAGAAATGTAAAATTAGGGGAAGCTCCAAGCTACGGTGAGAGCATATTAGAATATGATGTTAATAGTACTGGAGCTAATAATTATCTAAATTTGGCAAGAGAATTGATATTAAATAATTAATAATGGCAAAAGCAACAAAAAAACAAGCACTAGGAAGGGGGTTGTCATCAATTCTAAAAGAAGATGGTAATGCAAAACAATCTTTAAATTTTAAACGAAAAAATACCAGTATTGATAATTTAGATATTAACTTAATTAGCGTAAACCCTTATCAGCCTAGATCAAATTTTAATGAAGAATCGCTAAAAGAACTTACAACTTCAATAAAAAATATTGGTGTAATTCAGCCAATTACCGTAAGAAAAATTAAAAAAAATTTATACCAATTAATTTCTGGAGAAAGAAGACTAAAAGCATGTAAAAATTTAGAGTTAAAGACTATTCCAGCTTATATAAGAACTGCCAATGATCAAGAGTCTTTAGAAATGGCTCTAATTGAGAACATTCACAGGCAAGACCTTGATGCTATAGAAATAGCTATGTCATATAAAAGACTTATTGATGAAATAAATTTAACTCAAGAAGAGCTTAGTAATAAAATTGGGAAAGATAGAACAACTATAACAAATTATTTAAGGCTCTTAAAATTGAATCCAATAATTCAAAGTGGAATTAAAGATGGCTTTATTTCAATGGGCCACGGAAGAGCAATGATCAACATTGATGATGAA
>MDTB01215494.1_pt1 | contig 10500 bp, 11 predicted proteins | sample 811161 | NCBI WGS metagenome assembly MDTB01 (sample SAMN05326650, study PRJNA326480) | marine metagenome | isolation source: seawater | place: Mediterranean Sea | collected 2009
CCTCATTCTTGCTACTAAAATATGAGCTTGTAAATGATTAATACCTAAAAAAGGCTTTTTCATAATTAATGCCAGTGTCTTCGCATAATTAGAACCAATCAGTAATCCACCTAATAGTCCTGGTCCAAGTGTTGCTGAAAAAGCATTGATTTGGTCTAATTTTATTTTGGATTCTTTTATTGTCTTTCTAACTAGAAAATCTAGACACGTACTATGCTCTCTCGAGGCTAACTCTGGAACGACGCCCCCAAACTTTTGATGTTTTTTTATTTGTGAAAGGGTATTTTCAGATAAAACTTTACCAAAAACTCTTTTTTTACTTTTTTCAACAATTGCTACAGACGTTTCATCGCAACTACTTTCAATTCCTAATACAATCATAATTTTTATAAATTAGAATATTCAAAAAAAATTTCTATACTACTAAAATATATAGAATAAAAAATTTATGCATTTTAAAAAAAAAAAAATAGTTATTGGATCACGTGAAAGCCCTCTTGCTAAAGCTCAAGTAGATATTTTTTTGCGTGAGTTAAAAAAAAATAAATATAAAGATTTGGTTAATCAATTTGAAACAAAATTTTTCAAAACAACTGGAGATAAGTTCTTATCAAAAAAAATTTCTGAAATTGGGAATAAAGGATTGTTTACTAAGGAAATTGATGAAGCTCAACTTAGATCAGAAATTGATATTGCTGTTCATTCTCTTAAAGATTTACCCACAAAACTTCCAAGTGGCTTGAAAGTTGGAGCAGTTCTAAAAAGAGAGGATCCAAATGATGTAATATTCTCATTTAAAGAAAAAAATATTAAGTTTTTAAAGAATGGTGCAGTTGTTGGAACATCGTCCATTAGAAGACAGGTTCAATTAAAAGAAATGAGGCCTGATTTAATAATTAAACAAATTAGAGGTAATTTACACACAAGAATTTCAAAACTTAAAGACCAAAAGTACGATGCTATAGTACTTGCAGTAGCAGGTTTAAAAAGGTTAAAAATTACTGAAAATTATAAAAAGTTTAATACAAACACAATAATCCCAGCTCCTGGACAAGGGGTTATTGCTTTAGTAATTAAGAAAGATAAGTATTTAAATGAAATTATGAATAAAATTAATCATGAGGATACTTTCATTGAATCAGATTGTGAAAGAAGATTTTTAGCAGCACTTGACGGATCATGCAAGACACCTATTGGTGCACTGGCAAAGATCACCAAAAGCAATGCAAAGAGATTAGTTTTTTTTAGGTATATGGCTTCGTCAATGGACGGAAAAAATTTTGTAAAAAATCACACGTTTTTTAAAATTGATAACTATAAGAATATGAGTTTTAATCTAGGAAAGAAAATAAAAAAACTTATTTAACAGTGCAAATACTTCTTACAAGATCGGCTGATGATTCAATTCAAACAGCTAAGGCTTTAAAAAGGCGGGAGATAGAGTCAAAAATAATTCCATTTTTGAAGATTAAAAGAATTAATCACAAAAAGGCAGAACTTAGCTCAAAAGATATTTTGATGTTTACAAGTAGAAATGGGGCAAGGTTTTTTAGCCATGAAAAAAACAAAAAAAGCAGAGTATTCTCTGTTGGTCCTGGAACCAAAAAAATTTTACAAAATCTTGGATTTGAAAATATAATAAACACTCAAGGAAATATTAATTTATTGAAAAATAAAATATCAAATTATCTGGAAGAAAATGCTAGAATTTTTCATCCAACATTTAAAGATGATAACAATGATTTAAGAGAATATTTTAGAAATTTAAAATGCCAATATCACGCTATAAAATGTTATAGTTCAGAAATGGAAACAGTTTGCTTTAAAGAGATAAAAGAATTTATAGACAAACCAGATAATAAAATTATTACTTTTTTTTCATCATTTACAGCAAGATCATTTATAAGTCAGATGAAAAAATATGATTTAACTAGTTACTGTAAAAAGAAAAATTTTATCGTTATTAGTGATAACGTTAAAGATGAATTGAATAAAGCTAGTTACAATTCTGTTTTAACTGCTAGTGAGCCTAATGAAGAAAAAATGATTCAATTAATTGAAAAACAGTTCAACAAGGATAGAAAGTATGTCTGACAAGGGTAATAAGCCAAAGGACACTGATTTTATAGAATTAGAAAAAGCAGATTTTAAAAAAAAACCAAACTTTTTAAAAGCTTCTTTGAAGTACATGATAATTTTTTTTATTTTTTTTTCTGTTGGATTCTATTCGCAAGAATTTTTTAAAAAAAAATATTTCAGTGATAAGAAAAATATTGAAGTTTCCAATGAAATCATAACGGAAGGTTTTATAAACGAAAATATTGAAGAAAAGAATGAAGAACTTACACAAATGCATAAGCTAGTAGATTTAAACAAGAAAATGATAGTAGATATAGAAAAAAAATATAATAGTTTGAATGCTAATTTAAAGAATTTAGATCAAGTCATAGAAGAATTAAAATATTTTAATCCTAAGAATGATTTTCTAAAAGATTATAGAAAGATAAAAATTTTGGTCAGTTTTATGATTTTTAAAGAAAATTTTATAGAAAGAAAAAGTTTTGGTGATGAAATAAGCAAAATAGCAAATCTTTTTCCTAATGATTTTTATTTGCAAAAAAATCTTGATTTTTTTAAAAAGTTAGATTTGGCAAATTTAAAAAAAAAGAACTATTTACTTCAACAACTTAATTTAAAAATAAATTCCTATGATGATGATTTAGATGATTTGTTTGATAAAATTGAAAAGCATAGCATTTCCAATTCAGAAAATATTTTTAAATCAAAAGAAGAGTTTATTAACTATATAAAAGAAATATTTAAGGCAACATTTAAAGTTACTAAATATGAAGATCAGGAATATTTGGTTGAAAATAAAAATCCTGAAAATATTAGAAAAATATTAATATCTGCAAAAGAGTTTTTACTTTTAGATAATCTTCATGAATCAATCTCAATATTGGAAGATTCTGAAATTAATATCAGTCAATTTGAAGAATGGTTGGTTGAAGCAAATAAAATAAAACAAGCCAATTCAAACTTTCGTGAGCTAGAACAACAAATTTTGACATTATTGGGAAAGAGTTTTGATTAAAGTTTTTAAGCTTTTTATTGTAACAATTTTTTTTTCTTCCATAGCAGTGTGGTTAAGTAATAACCCTGGAAATGTTAGAATTGTGTGGAAAGATTATCTAATAGAAACGAATACGGTTGGTTTGGCAGGCATTTTTTTTGTTTTATTACTTTTATTATTTTCGGTCTATTTTTTATTAAGTAAGGTGAAGAATTTTCCAAAGAATTTTAATATTAGTCGTCGAGAGAAATACCTAGTTTTAGGTAACAAAGCTCTTGATGATATAGCATTAAACATTTTTATGGGAGATAAGGAAGGCTTAGATTTAAATTCAAGAAAATTGAAAAAATATTTTAATAATGATTTGTTTACTACATTTTTACTCTTCAATTCATCAATTACGAGTGGAAATTTTGAGAAAGCAACCAAGTATTTAGACATACTAAAAAAAATACCAAAAGCAGATTATCTCTATAAAAGAGGTAATGTTATATTAGCTTTTAAGCAAGATAATATTAATTTAGCACAAGAACTCCTTCTGAAATATAAAAAATCATACGTAAATGATTTATGGATTTCAGAAAAACTTGCTGTTATATATTGTCAAAAAAAAGAATGGAAACTTGCCTTAAAAACACTAAAAAGTATTAACTTTAAGAATGATGTCTGGTTAAATGAGTTAAAAGCTAATTTATTAGTAACAATTGGTGATACTTCAGAGAACTTATTAAAGTTAGGCCCAAATTCTTTTCTAGTAATAAATGATTTGATTAAAGATTTTATAAAAAATAATAATTTAAAAAAGGCATCGTCTATTTTAGAAAAGAGTTGGCAAAACCTTCATTGTATTGATTTAATCACTAATTTCCTTGAGTTTGAAAATAAAGGGAGCGCTGATTCTTTAAAAAGACACAAGCTTTTATCTAAATCAATAAAGAAAGGACCATTTCTATCAGATGAAACTAGATTAGCATTGGCAATTTCATCATATCAGGCAAAGATATGGGGGGAATGTCAAAAATATCTTGATGAAATTGATAGAAATAACTTAGATGAGAGAATGATAAATTTATATAAAGAAATAAGTAAAAAAAAATCAGGTATTTCATTACCAGTAATTCCAAAAGAACAAAAAAGAAAGCCACTTTGGTTTTGCCAAAGTTGCAAAAATAATTTTTCTTCTTGGAGTTTAGTTTGTTTAGAATGTAATTCAGTTAATACTATCAAATGGCCAAAGAGTAATGAAAATTTAAAAAAAAAGAGTAACTTTTTAAATAATGCGCTTGGACATTTTCCAAAGATGAAGTGAAAAAAAAGTTAGGTGAGGTGAGAATATTTTTTTAAAATCAATTTCTTGGTTTTCAAGAATAGATAATTTTTTTGTTACTTTTTTTATAATTAGATCGTTCAATGGAAAGATATTAGGTTTTCGAAAAAAAAACATTAAAGCCATATCAGCCGTCCAACTTCCTATACCTATATAGCTGCACAATTTTTTTTTAATTTCATCATCATTCATTAAATCAATGTTTTTTAGTTCATCTTTTATGTAAGCTTCATAAAATAGATAAATATATTTTTTTTTTCTCTTTGATATTTGAAGAAAATCTAAAGAATAGGAGAATTTTTTTTTATCTGTAATGTTTTTTATTTTCATATTATTGTTTTCAAAGTGGAAACAATATCTTTTCCATATTGTATCAGCAGCTTTATCAGATATTTGTTGGGAAATTATAGATTTCATTACAAAAGAAAAAAGATCTAGTTTAGTTTTCTCTAACTTTAAAACCTGATTTATTAAGATTTGATTCTTTATATATTTATACTTTAGGCTTTTTTCTAGAATTTCTTCATGAATTTTCTCAAAGTTATAATTCATTAATTAACTTTCATTATTTTTGATGGATCACTTTTTTTATTTTTCCCCTCCTTTCTAATTAAATAAATATTTCTTGAATAAATAAGGAATCCACAAGATTGTCCGACAATAAAAACTGGATCGACTTTATGAACTGCGTAACTAAGAAGTATAAGACTGCCAGCTAAACTGATCCACCAAAATATATTTGGTATTATACTTTTGGATGCTCTTTCACTCACAACCCACTGAATTAAAAATCTTGAAGCGAATATTGTTTGACCAATAAAGCCAACAATCAACCATATTTGTTCTTGTGTCATTTAAATCTCCTTTTTTTGTTAATTAATATCCATATTTTTAGCAGGTCTATAATTCCAACCCAGAACCTGTTATTAAAATTAAATTTAGATTCACCTCCAAATCTTTTTCTGTCATCAACTGGAAAATTATAAATTTTGCCGCCGTTCATTTTAAAAAGTGCAGGAAGGAATCTATGAATATTTTTAAAGTAACTTAGTTGAAGGTAATCTTGTTTTTGAAAAACCTTGAGAGCACATGCTGTATCGTTACATTCATCATCAAGAATGAATCTTCTAATTTGATTAGCAATCTTAGAAGATAGTTTTTTAACAAATGTATCCTGCCTATTTTTTCTATTACCACAAATAAGGTTAAATTTATCTTTTTTTCTTGAAACCTTTTTCCAGAAATGTATTAAGTTTTTTATTTCGTATGGAGGGTTTTGACCATCTCCATCCATTATACAAACTAAGTTATTAGAAGATTTCTTAACTCCTGTTTCCATTGCTTTACATTTACCAAGGTTGATTCTATGAGAAAAAACTTTTATTTTTTTGTCTCCCCTTTTCTTCCATTCTGATTTAAATTTATCAGTACTACCATCATCAACAATAATAATTTCAGGTAATTTATTTTTAAATTCCTCATTTATTTCATTAATTAATTTAAAAATACATTCTGATTCGTTAAAAATTGGGATTATAATTGTAAAAATATTCATAATTGAAAGAATTGTAAGATAAATCTAAACTAGTCAAATTTAAAAACAATGAATTTTTTAAAAGAAAAATCAATATATCTATTACTTTTTCTAACATTTCTCCTCTACTTTCAAGGTGTTTTGAAGCTACCAGTAATGGATAGAGATGAGGCTAGGTTTGCTACAGCATCCAAAACAATGTTAGAAAATGAAAACTTTATTGATATTCGAATGCATGATGAAGCAAGGTATAAAAAGCCAATTGGAATTTATTGGATCCAATCATTCTCTAATTATTTGTTCGGTAAACCACCATATGATAAAATATGGATTTATAGATTACCTTCTCTAATCGGAATAATATTATCTCTTCTTCTTCTGTTTATTTTTCTGAGAGACGTTTATACAGAAAAGATTGCTTTTCTATCAGTCTATTTTCTAACCTTTTCATTTTTAACAGTTTCAGAGATGCACCAAGCTAAAACAGATGCTAGTTTATTTTTGACAGTGATATTTTGTAATCTAATTTTTCTAAAGGGATTGCATATAAATAGTATTTCATTAACACAAAAAATAATTTTTTGGATTAGTCAAGCTTTTGGAGTTCTAATAAAGGGTCCAATCATTTTTATTTTTACACTTTTGCCAATTTTAGTTACTTCATTAATACAAAAGAATAATTTTCTTTCTTTAATATGGAGCAAACGTGCATTTCTGATATTTTTAATTATAAGTGTGCCATGGTTTGTATTGATATCATACGAATCAGATGGACTTTTTTGGCATGAATCAGTTGTACACGATTTGTTTAATAAGATTAAATCAGGTCAGGAGTCACATGGTTTTCCTCCCGGATATTACTTAATATTAATGACATTGTTATTTTGGCCAGGTGTTATTTTTTTTCCTAATTTTACAAGAAAAATATTTACCCGTTGGAAAAAAAAAAATTTTAATAAGGATGAATTGTTTTTAATTTCATGGTTTTTTGTTCCACTATTTATTTATGAACTTGTTCCAACAAAATTACCTCATTATATTTTTCCTTCATATGCAGCTTTAAGTATTTTAATCTCTCAATCAATTGTCAAAAAAGAATGGATAGGACTTTCTTATAAATTATCCATCTTTTTTTTAATTTTTTTCCCAATAGTTATAACGAGTGGAATATTTTACATTGTAAAGGAATATTCAAATTTGGATTTATTTTTTTGGATCATAATTGTTTTATTAGCAATACTAATTTTTTTAAATATTTACTCTATATTACAAAAAAAAATTAATTTTGTTCTTTTTTTTTCTGGGTCTTTTCATGTTTTTATATATCTTGTAGCTGTTTACTTTCTCATTCCTAAGTTAGAAAAATTATGGATATCAGAAAAAATAAATAATGTAGTAAATCTTAATATTAAAAATGTTGATAAAATATTACATTTTGGTTTTAACGAACCAAGTCTTATTTTTCTTACCTCCCATAAAACTATAAAAAAAAATATTTTAGATTATTCTGGCAATGTAAAATCAGAAAAAATTTTATATGTAGTAACTGATAAGTATAGTAAAATAATTTCAGAAGATGATAGATATTCAGAATTCAAGTTATTGGAAGAATTTGTAGGCTTTAATTATTCACAAGGAAAAAAAGTTAAGATAAAGTTTTTTTTAAATTAATGCCTGATTCTCATTTAAAATTTTTTTTTCAAATTTCATCACTTAGTTTTTTAGTGACTATTATAATCCTTACTTCTTTTACATTTAATTTCTTGGATATATTTATTTTTGAGTCTACTAGATCATTTCATGGTTTCTTTTTCTTTTTTTTTAAAGAAATTATAGATCCAATTTCTGATATTCTAGATCCATTGAACATCATTATTTTCTGCCTACTGATCATTCTCCTGAATATCAATATTAAATATTTATTGAAGAATGATATTAAATTAAAATTATTAAAGGAAAAAACTAAATTTAGTGTAAAAAAAATAAATGATTCATTTGAGTATTATGCTTTAGTTTGCAAGCACTTTATATGGTCATTAGCCATAGCTGGTATATCCTGTAATTTAATTAAATATATAATGGGAGTTGCAAGACCAAAATATTTTTTTCTAGAAGGTTTTGAAAGAATTGATTTCTTTAATTTGTATCATAAAACAAATTCATTTCCTTCTGGTCATACACAAGCTGCATTTACTCTAGCATTGCTCTTGATGTTATATCTCAGAAAATACTATTTAATAATCTTTTTATTTGCTATGTTAATGGGTTTATCAAGGATTTTTATGTCAATGCATTTCCCAAGTGATATTATTTTTGGCGCATACTTGGGTGCTGTAATTCCGATTCTATTGTATAAAAATATTTATATGCACAAATTAAGTAAATATAAAAGAGATGATTTAGCTAATTATTCACAGTTTTTGAAGCTTATTTATTGGAGAATTTTTATATGAGATTAATTTTAACACTTTTCGTGTCGTTGTTAATTTATTCTTTCAAAATTAATGTTGAGGCAAGGGATTGGTGCAAAGTTATTTATAATAAAGAAATTACTGCTGGTGAACTTGTTGAACAAACAGAAAAATGTAGAAATTCAGATAATGTATTCTTAGCAATTCATTCAAGTTACAAAAACGCTGGACATCTGTTAAATTCATTCATAGCAGAATTTTGTGATCTTGATAGACAAGTTGTTAAGTCTGAGCCACGTCAAGGCGACCCATACTTTTCTCTAGTTTGTGAGTTTAGAAGACATATTTTAAGAAAATAAACTAAACATTGGTGTGTAATGTCGTTAGTATTTATGTGTTAAACCTTATTCATAACATTAGATTTGATAGAATTAAGAGAGATCATGATCATTCTTTTAAGAAAAGCCTTAACAACTATTCAACCTCTGATCTATCATTTTCAGAAAACAAGCAACCAGTTGAAAACCTTATTCTTTCAAGTAATTGGATTGCACTTTATAGAAAACAGTAATTAATTAGTTCAGTACTACATACAAGCATTTTTGTCGAGTTTTATGCATTGAAATTCATTATTTTTTGGGTTAACAATAAAACCCTGAAATTAATCAGGGTTTTATTGGAGGAAATTAAAATAGACTTGAGACCAGTAGTAACAAAAAAATTGATGAGAATGTTATTGCACAAAGTTTTGTTATAATCATACTAGCCCAAAAACAATATATAGTTGTTGATACATCATGTCAAACTATATATTGATTTTTTTAATTTTTTTTTTTTACTAAATCCCTAATATATTTTTATGAAAAAAATTAAAATAGCTGTTATTGGAAGCGGAATATCTGGTTTGTCAAGCGCTTACTATTTATCTAAATACTTTAAAGTAGATTTATTTGAAAAAAATAATTATTTTGGGGGCCACACGCACACACAAACTATTAATGATGGACAAAAAAACATAAATGTTGATACGGGGTTCATTGTTTTTAACAAGATTAATTATCCAAACCTATGTTCTTTATTTGATGAATTAAATGTGAAATCAAATTCCAGTGACATGTCCTTTGCTTTTTATAGTCAAAATGATGGTATGGAATATTCAGGAACTAATTTATCAACAATATTTACTCAAAAAAGAAGATTATTTGATCCAAAGTTTTTAAAAATGTTACTAGAGATTGTAAAATTTAATTTGAACGCGACAAAACATATGAAAAACTTTCCAGAATATACTATTGAAGATTATTTAAATAAGGAGAAGTATTCGGAATACTTTAAAAATAAGCATTTATATCCTATAGCAGCAAGTATTTGGTCATCTTCATTATCAGATATTAAAAGATATCCTTTTGAGAAACTTGTTATTTTTTTTAAGAATCATGGCTTATTGAGAGTATTTAATCGTCCAAAATGGCGAACAGTTTCTGGGGGTAGTAAAAGTTATGTAGAAAAAATTCTAGAATCAAAAAATTTAAGCTCATATAAGAATTGTTCAGTAAAAATAAAAAATATTAAAAATAAAAAAATTTATATTAATTTTAAAAATAAAATTAAGATTTATGATCATTTAATAATTGCCACTCACGCGGATCAGGTAGCTAAAATTTTAAGTTTTGATAAAAGAACTAAAGAAATATTTGAAAATATAAAATATACAAAAAATAAAGTATTTCTTCATTCTGATGATAGACTAATGCCCAAATCAAAAAAAGCTTGGTCAAGTTGGAATTATATTGATCATGGAAAAAACAACCAAATATTTGTAACTTATTGGATGAATTTACTTCAAAAATTAGATACTAAAAAAAACTTTTTCGTATCTCTTAATCCAGATATTATACCACAAAGGAATAAAATTTTTTCTAGACAGGTATATGATCATCCATTATTTGATTTTAAAATTTTTAATAATCAGAAAAAAATTGATCAAATTCAAGGTATAAAAAATATATGGTTTGTTGGTGCTTACTTGGGTTTTGGTTTTCATGAGGATGGAATAAGTTCAGCGTTAAAAGTGGTAAAAAAAATAGTTAAAGATTAATGAGAAAAATTAATCTTATAAAAGATTCATTATTTGAAGGGTTTGTTTCTCATGTAA
>MDTB01234139.1_pt1 | contig 10500 bp, 12 predicted proteins | sample 811161 | NCBI WGS metagenome assembly MDTB01 (sample SAMN05326650, study PRJNA326480) | marine metagenome | isolation source: seawater | place: Mediterranean Sea | collected 2009
TCTTAATTCAAAAAACGCTTTGGACATTTTAATAAATCTGACCTCGGAAAACTGGGATCAGAATTTATCCAATCTTTTTTTTGACTTATATATTCAAGATAATCGCTATCATTCAGATCTACCAAGGTTTTTTTTATCAACCACCGTGATTTAAGGGCGTCAAAACACATCATCGCAGTTAAAGGGACCCCACAAGGCGTTACTGAATCATTAGAAAAGTCACAACCAGAAATCAACCCATGACCACCACTTAACACCAACTCATAGGCTGTTTTGCCCAGTAGCTTTGCATAAATGGAATCAAATGAAGACGGCTCACTAGATCGACCTTCGTACCCAAAAAAGTGGGCCAATGACAATAGTTTATACTGATGTTTGCGTAGAAGGTTAGCCGCCACACAATCCATTAAAATTCGCTCCAACGGTAGTAACGATAAATTTTTATTGCCGTGGGAATCTTCATCGGACGAATTAATCATTAATTTTTTTTGGTCCATCGAGTTAAAAAATGAATGTAAAGGTAATGAGTCACCATTTAAATAAGCTTTTATTTCAGGGATAACCTCAGCCAAGCCCTCAGGAAAGATCAAAACCCCATACGGTTTACCGGCAGCGACTCGCTGTAAAACGATGTCAGTAAAATAGTCGACAACATCCAAAAGCCCCCAAGCATTATCGAGAACTTCTTCAGATAGAAGACACCCATGGGGTTGAACTTGATGAGCAACCTCTAATGTCACATGAGAGGCATTCCGTCCCATAAGCTTTACAAAATGAAAATATTTACCTGTGGCTAATGCATCAATCGCCAAATTTTTAACCAACTGAGAATAATGTTGAGTTGCAGAATGAAACCCAAATGTCGCTTGTAAATAAGGTGACATTTGCAAATCGCCATCGATGGTTTTAGGAATCCCAATCACCTGACAAGTGTTGGCTAACATCTGAGCAAGGTACGCCGCATTGGTATTGGAATCATCACCCCCAACCACAATAAATGCATCCAATCCCAAGTCTTCAAAAAGCGTCTTTATGGTTTGAAACTGATCATCGGTTGAAACTTTAGTTCGATCTGTCCCCAGGTAATCAAATCCAGCGGTACCTTCCAGAAATGCCCGATCCATTGGGTCAATTAAAAAATAGCGCCCCTGTAACAACCCACCAAAACCACCCAAAAAGCCAATCAAATCATCCTCTTCTCTTAAATTTGCAAGGATACCAGCTAAAACATCATGACCACCCGGTGCCGGACCACCTGAAAAAACAATCCCAATTCGTTTAGCTGAACCATCAATTTGAGTTTTATCTTTTAGAAATAACTGCGTATCCAGATCATCTTTAAAAGGGACAGCAATGTCAAAAGAAACAGAATTTGACGATGAATATCGAGTAAGTGGCAAATTAAATGCATCGCGAAGTTTAGAAATCATAAAGCATTTTTATTTAAAATATACGCAATCAATGCTCGTGTTCCAGCCCCGGTCATGCCTTTAACTAACTCACCTTTATTTGATCCAGACGACATCGTAGACGCGATATCCAAATGAGCCCAAGGTGTATCACCAACAAATTGTTCCAAAAACTTTGCGGCCGTTATTGTACCGGCTTCACGGCCTTCATTCGCATTTAAAATATCCGCAACATCCGATTTTAACAAATCTTTATAATCATCAAATAAGGGCAACTGCCAAAGAGGTTCATTCATAACATCCCCTGACTTTAATAACTGATCAATAACACCTTGATGATTGCCCAAAACAGCCGTTGCATAAGGCCCCAACGCAATTACACAAGCACCCGTCAATGTCGCAATATCAATAACCGATGTCAATTTCTTTTTAGTGGCATATACCAATGCATCGGCCAAAATCAAACGCCCTTCAGCATCTGTATTTGTAATTTCAATACTGGTTCCATTACTCGCAACAACCACATCACCAGGACGTTGAGCATCTTTAGAGACCATATTCTCAACAATAGGAACAATAAATGAAACCTTCCGTTTAACATTTAATTGGCCGGCCGCCCAGGCACTCGCAACAACCGCCGCGGCACCCCCCATATCACCTTTCATTTCCTTCATCCGTCCAGACGGCTTAATCGAAATACCGCCCGTATCAAACATCACACCTTTACCAACCAAGGCCACATGGTCTTTACCACCACCATCGTAGGTAATATCAACAAGATACGATGGGTATTTAGATCCTTGACCAACACCAAGTAAAGCCAACATCTTCTTCTTTTTTAACTCAGCTTCATTTAAAACCGTGACTTTATATCGTTTGTCACCCTTTAATAATGTTTTAATTTCAGAGACAAAGGCGGTTGTGGTTAAAATATTCGCTGGCAAATTGGCAAATGAACGGGCTTTATTCACCGCTTCACCCACATAGAAACCATCTTGAGCCGACTGCTTTTGAGTTGATATAAACGTATGACTAGAATATTTAACAGGCTCCGATTTAGATTTAGAATGCGGCACCTCATATTGAACCATCGCAATAACTTGGGAAACATGCCACTCCCAACCATCAACCCCATTAATTGCAACCCATTGTGCTTGGGCATCGTTCGGCAAAGACCGAATCGCACTTGCGGACAAAGACCGCAATCGCTTTGATGTAAACTCAGTCGCTTTGCCTAAATTAATTAATATTAAATAATTTGAATCCGCAGTTGGTGACAACTGAATTGCTTTGGTTGAATTTTCTTTACACTTTTTAGCTGTTTTATACTCATTGATCAAAGCGACATAATCCGCCGGTAAACTTACATCCAAATCCTTTGCTTTGCTGTCTTCAAAAAAAAGAACTACGGTACTTAATTTATTTTTAAATGATTTTGCTAACTTAATCATAATGCCTCCTTAAATTTAAATGTTGCAAAAAATTGTGATCTTAAATCATTTGTTGAAAATTGTGACCAATGCGTTTTATAGTCAGTGGCCCAAAAAGGATCATTTTGAACATATTCCTTATTATCATCATGAAGCAAAACCGTCATAATATCATCATATAATTCATAAACATCGGTTGAAATATAAACAATGCCGTTAGACACCATCTTTTTTTGAAGCAATTCAATCAGATCCAAGTTGATAACTCGACGCTTATGATGACGTTTTTTAAACCATGGATCTGGATGAAAAATAAAGACACGAGTTAAACAATGATCGGGAATAACATCCTCCAAACAAATTTGACCAGCACCCCATATTGGAATGCAATTAGAATGGGAATGGTTGGCCTTAAATATTTCAACCATTTGCTTCCGGACCTCAACGCCAATAATCAACTCATTTGAATGGCCCTTGGCAAATTGCTGCATAAAACGGCCCTTCCCAAAACCTATTTCTAAATTAACTACAGAAAACGAATTTAAACCTGAAGCGATATCAATATTTTTTAAACGCTGTCGAATATTCAATGGGTTGGTATGATTACGAATCCGCTTTTTCATAATTAGTATTTTAAAAGGACTATATCGAAATTTCAAAATACATTGTGTTTAAAAGCAAATTTAAACAAAAAGATCTTATTTTCTTTTTCAAATTGTTATGATAATTATATAGCCATGGATATACCTTCTAACTTTAAACCAAACAAAAATACTCAAGGAAATGTAAAAAAAACATCCGATGTTGATACCATTACTCTATCCAACCTCGGTGAAAAAGTAGATATCGATCCAAAAGAAATTAAAGATGCTTGCGCAAAAGCCGCACGTGAAGCTTATAATCTTGGCGAAACAAACGACGAAGAGACCTATCGAGAAGATATGGAAGAGATCTTAACACGATTATTAAAAGAAAAAGCTAAAAACAAAAAATAAAACCATAATATGCTTAAGAAATAGATCCAATGTTAAACAATATATCTAAATCAATCCCTTATCTCAATTTAAAGAGATTAATATCACACCAAATAAAAACAGGACCAGCAAAACCGCCAATAAAACATAACTTACCATCAAAAGTTGCACTCGCCACCAAACCAAATCAATTTGAATTTAAAAGTAAGCCAGTGACATTGAACGAACGCTTAGAAAAACAACTACAAATGTATCGTCTTAGTGATGAAGCACGCTCAACATTTGCACGCCCTGGCCAAAAAAACAAATAATAAACCTAAGGCATACAGCCAACATCACTGACACTTCGCACAAAAATGCGTGGTTTGAGCACCAACAGGCAGGCGTTTTTTTTGAATCCCCTCACCACAAAAACCACAAGTATCGCGATTAAATACCTTAAACCAATCATAATCCGCATACCTTCCAGCACATTTTGAGACATCATGGATGGCATTCATTAGCCGATTAAATTGATTTAATGTTAAGGAATTAATCGGCATAAATGGATTTAATTTTGCATGGGCCAAAATTTCACAAGCTAAATAATTGCCAATCCCCGATGGCGCAATGGTTTGATCAAGCAACCATAACTTCAACTGCTTTTTTCGTGACGTTGTTTTTTGTTTAAAGACCGTGAAAGAAGGCGCCGTAAACATACCAATATCAACAGGAAGTTGCTGTATGACCGGAATTTGATCAAATGACATTCCTTCAAAAATGGTCATTGTAGATAAACAGCGTGTATCGTAATAATCCAAAAACAATGTATCGAATTGCCAAGTAAATCGACAATGGTCTGGATTTGAATACTTTATTGGCAATGAGAAAATGGTTTGTAAGCGATTGCCATAGGGAATACCCCTAAGATGTGGGATTCCAGTAAAACGATAATGCAATAGAGCGGTTCCCCAATCAAATTCAAACCCCGTATATTTGGCTTTAACTTTAATATCATGAAGTCGCGCACCATCAAATTTAGTAAACAATAGGTCATTTTTTAGTATCCGTTCACCTTTATTTTTAAACTCACTTTTAATTAACCTTTGACCAAGAAGACCATAATCTTTTAAATAATCCGCAATTCGCTTAACCTCATAATGTTCGGGCATCAGATACTCAACTGGACATCAATAGATGTGATAAAATCATTCATCCGTTTCGGCAATTTTCCATAACGGTCAAGACACTCCAACTGAAGCCGTTTTAAAGAAGTTCGATTTTTAACTTTTAATAATCGCTGATACATCGCCAAACGTTCTTTACTATCGGGGATATAGGTATTTGGAATAAATACATTGGGATGATCTTTTAGAGAAATAAGCACCTGATCTTCGACACGTTCACCACGGACCTTTTTCAAATTCTGCTCTAATAACTTGCAATAAAGATCAAATCCGATTGAAGTTAAATGCCCAGACTGCTTTTCCCCCAATAGGGTACCTGCACCTCGAATTTCCAAATCCTTCATCGCCAACTGATAACCAACCCCTAAACCCACAGCCTCCTTCAATGCTTGTAAACGACCTCGACTTTCATCCGTCAATTCATCCGCTTTGGGAAAGAGTATGTAAGCAAATGCTTGAATTGAACAACGGCCAACTCGACCTCGAATCTGATGAATTTGAGATAAACCTAATTTATCAGCTCGATTAATAATAATGGTATTCGCACTTTGAATATCCAAACCATTTTCAATAATTGTCGTACATAACAACAAATCAAATTGTTGATTATAAAAAGACATCATCACATTCTCTAATTCAACAGATTTCATTTTGCCATGAGCAATCCCTATCCGAATGGATGGAACCAAAGACTTTATAATCGATTCAATAACGGGCAGCTCATCGATATGATTATGTAGAAAATAAACCTGCCCTTTTCGCTCAATTTCTTTCACTATGGCCGATTTGATTAAATCTGTAGAATATTCACTAATAACAGTATGAATCGGAACGCGACCCTTGGGGGGCGTATTTAATGTTGAAATTGCCTTGGCTCCTGTTAGTGACATGTAAAGGGTCCGAGGAATGGGCGTTGCCGATGTCGTTAAAATATCAATTTGTTGTGAAATCTTCTTAATTTTTTCTTTATGCTTAACACCAAAGCGCTGCTCTTCATCCACAATAACCAAACCCAAGTCATTGAATACCACATCCGCACTTAAAAGCCGATGCGTTCCAATAATAATGTCCAGGTGATGATTTTTAAGTGCCGTTAAGGTGGCCTTATTTTGCTTCACTGATTTGAGACGCGAAACAACCGCAATCCTCAAACCCAATACCCCACACCGCTGAGAAAATGTTTTAAAATGTTGCTCGGCAAGAATTGTCGTCGGAACTAAAACCATCACCTGCTTTAAATTTAAAGCCGCTTTAACGGCGGCTCGAATCATCACCTCAGTTTTACCAAAGCCAACATCACCACACACCAAGCGATCCATTGGAACATCACGTTCCATATCCCGCTTCACATCCATAATGGCCCGTTGCTGATCAGGTGTTTCTTCAAATGGAAACTGTGTTTCAAAGGCCAATTGATCATCGGTGTCAGGTAAAAAAGAAAACCCTGTAATATGTTGACGTTCCTTAAACATTACATAAATATCCTCTGCAATAACTTTTAAAGCGCGATGGGCATGACGACGTGTTTTCTCCCACCCACCATCATATAAACCATTCAAGCGGGGAGACGATTCCATGCCAGAGTAACGATGCAAAAGCGGAATTTGATCCAATGGCATGTACAGTTTATCTGAACCTTTAAACTGTATAAGAATATATTCCCCTTCTTGGTTTCCAACCGTTAACCGAGTAAAACCATTAAATAATCCAATCCCATAACGTTCATGGACAACATAATCACCATCTTGGATATTGGCCATAACTTCAGAGTTTAAAATTCGATTATCAAATTCAAAACGCTTTTGTAACAACGGATTAAATGGCGCAATAGTTGTTGCTTTAATCTCATTAATTGAACGTTGTGTATCCAAACGAAAAGATGTTAATCGATCCAATACCCCAGAAAAAAAGTCAAACCGCAAAGGTTGATTTTGATTGCTTGGAAAAACATCAACCACAGAACCTTTAACAGCATATGTCCCTTGTTCAATCACCATATTAGCGCGCTCATAACCTAAAGCAACCAACGAATCAATGAATCCGTCACGATTTAAATCTGTTTTAAGCGTAATATCCAATGGCTTTAACATAGATTTACTTTATCCACGATCAAGCAAATACTCAATACAAACCATAAAATCATCAACAAATAAAAGGTATCGGCTTTACTAAAAAATTAGTTAAGATAAAAGCATGATTCAAATCGGTATCGATAGCTTTGCTGCCAATAACTCAGATCAACCAACACCAGCAATTAACACACAAGCCATGGATGAATTGCTAACTCAGATTGAATTGGCTGATGAACTTGGAATTGAACTATTTGGTCTGGGCGAACATCATCGTAAAGAATATTTAGATTCAGCACCCAGCCTTATTTTAGCCGCAGCAGCAGCCAGAACGAAAAAAATTCGCTTAACCAGTGCCGTAACAGTTCTAAGTGCAGCAGACCCAGTGCGAGTATTCCAAAATCATGCCACATTAGATATTTTATCCAAGGGTCGTGCAGAAATGATTGTTGGTCGAGGATCCTTTTCAGAAGCATTTCCTTTATTCGGATATAGTTTTGATGATTATGATGATATTTTTGCTGAAAAAATAGACTTATTACTCAAAATTAGAAACCAAGAAACCATTTCCTGGAAAGGAAGGTTTCGTCCCGAACTGATTGAACAATCTATTTATCCACGACCCGTTCAAAAACAAATACCAATTTGGATTGGCGTAGGTGGAACCCCAGCCTCTTGTATTCGAGCAGGCACCCTAGGCTTACCACTTATGATCGCCATTATTGGCGGAGAAACGCATCGGTTTAATTATCAAACCAAAATTTACCGAGAAGCCGGTAAAAAAGCCGGCCATAATGAATCACAACTTAAAGTGGGCATTCATTCCTTGGGGTATGTGGCTGAAACAACTGAAAAAGCACAAGACGAATTTTATCCCGGTTATGAAAAGGTATTTAATCAAATTGGTCGAGAACGTGGTTGGTCACCCGTTTCAAGAGCACATTTTCAAATGCAAACAGGCCCACTAGGGGCATTGGTCGTAGGAAGTCCCGATGATGTTGTAGATAAAATCATCCGTCACAGTAACGCCTTGGGCGGCTTATCACGCTTTACATTTCAAATGAATGTCGCTGCTCTAAACCATAACCAAGTCCTTAATTCAGTTAAATTAATTGCAAATGAAGTCATTCCGAAACTTCAAGAACGCTTAAAATGACTGGTAAGATAGAGACAAAACATAAATGGTTTCTACACCAGCCGCTTTTAACAGGCGTGCAATTTCAATAGCCGTTGTCCCCGTTGTACAAATATCATCCAATAAAGTAACCGATTGAATGGTTTTGGGTCCTTTCCAAAAAAAACGTGATTTCATTGTATTCTGTTGACGTTGAATGCGAGTTAAACGGTATGACGATTGATTAAATCGAATTCGCTTCAATAGGAAAGAACCATCAACACACTGGTTTAAAAGATAATCAAATAAATAGGGAATATGCGCTCGGCCCCTAAACATTTGACGAAACCAATGGGAGGGTACGCAAATAACAGCATCAACATCATAATAGATATCCGGTATGCAATTAAAATAGTTCAATTGTTTCAACCAATCAGCCAATCTAAAATTTGAATGAAACTTTATATCACTAATGGCCATTTTAAAGGGGTCAGTATAATCAAATAAATACCCACCTAAGGCAATATTGGGAAACGTTGGCAAAAGCCGAAAAGAAGGCGCTAACTTCGTTAGACACGTCTCACAATAATGACCTCGACATGCCACTTTACAAAAATAACAAACCGTCCCCAAACCCATAACCATTAGTTTGAGAAATCAAAGTAAAAACGTCAAGTACTAATCTTTGGGAATCTTAAAAAAGTCAACCAATTGAATATTTATAAATTATGAAAACATATGACAGCGTATTAACGCCTGACTTTAAAAAAATCTTTCATCATTTTTACAACATCATCATTCGGCCGATAAACCAACTCACACTGATGATTAATTTTGTCATGCTTTGAAAAATCCATAATGGACCCACAGGCACCCCAGCGAATGTCTTTGGCCAAAAATACAATGGTTTTAATTCGAGCTTGCAAAATCGCACCTAAACACATCGGGCACGGCTCTAAGGTTGTAACTAATGTGGCATCGGTTAAGCGCCAATCACCTTGATGTTTTGCCGCGTCTCGTAAAGCTAAAATCTCAGCATGCGCCGATGGGTCTTTTAATCCTTCTTTCTGATTATACCCTTCACCTAAAATTTGTGTTTCTTTAAACACAACCGCACCAACAGGAAACTCACCCATCGTCTGTGCATGTTGCGCCAACTCAATAGCACGCTGTATTGCAAACATCAACTTAATTAAAATTAATGGTTATTGGAGGAAACTCATCATCTGAATCATCAGAGTTTTCATCATCATCATAACCAAATTGTTCATCATAATCATCAAGGTTTTTTTGAAGCATTTTTGCTAAGCGCCGTACATGATCCGGGTGCAAAACAACACGAGAACGAACTTCACCAGCCTTAGTATTGGGTTGTAAAAAAACAAAATCCAACACAAATTCTTCATGATTAAAATTAGCAACGCCTAGATTTGCATATACACCATTAACTAGGTCAGGCGGACATTGAATAGGAATACGTTCATTATTTTGTTCAGCCATTATTTAACCCTTTCAATATATTCACCAGTATCTGTATTAACTTTTATTCGATCCCCTTCCTTAATGAAGGCTGGGGCTTGAACCGTCATGCCATTATCAACTTCAATGGGACGCAATGAAGAACTTGCGGTTGCCTTTCGAATTTCGGGAGGTGCTGTTGTTACGGTAAACTCAACAGACGCAGGTAAATCAATATCCACTGGCGTTTCTTCATAAAACGCAATGTTATAAATTTGCTCTTCAGCAAGGTACCATTTTTTATCACCTACAAAATCCGTTGCTAACGTAATTTGATCAAACGTTTCTGAATCCATAAAATGATAACCATTTGGATCATCATATAAGAACTGCATTGGCTTTGAAATTACAGAAACGCGTTCAACACGATCAGCGGATCGGAATCTTTTTTCCAAATTTTTACCATTAAATATATTTTTTAACTTTGTTTGCATACAAGCAACACCTTTCCCTGGTGTTACATGTTGCGTTTTACTTACTTTAAACAAATCCCCATCAACTTTTAAAATCATACCAACTCTAATTTGTGTCGCAACCACTTGTTCCATACAATCCTCCTAATTAAATTTCGATTAAAACAAAATTCACCTTATCTTATCAAGACAAGAACGGCATTCCAATACCAACAAAAAAAATTAAAATTAAATAAATAACAAATGACGCCAATATGAATTAAGCTTTATACAATTAAGTTAAGCATCATCATGAACAGGGTTCAAACATTTTATCTCTTGTAAAATCATTGTTTTTAAATTAACTCTTGCCTGATTTAGGATTGGATCCGCAGGAAAATTAGATTCATCCAAGGCATAATCCATAA
>MDTB01104692.1_pt1 | contig 10499 bp, 12 predicted proteins | sample 811161 | NCBI WGS metagenome assembly MDTB01 (sample SAMN05326650, study PRJNA326480) | marine metagenome | isolation source: seawater | place: Mediterranean Sea | collected 2009
GGAAAGCATCGTGATTGATTACGAAGCCATGGTTGCCGAAAATTTGGATGGTTTGCGCGAAGAGGGCCGTTACCGTGTGTTTGCTGACATTGTTCGCGACCGCGGCAACTTTCCTCGGGCTGTTTATCACGATGGCGAAGGCAAACGTCAGGATATTGTTGTTTGGTGCTCCAATGATTATTTGGGCATGGGCCAGAATGTGAATGTTCTCGATGCGATGCACCGGGCGTTGGAGCGTGCTGGTGCTGGATCAGGTGGCACCAGAAATATTTCTGGGACGACGCATTTTCATGTGCAGCTGGAACGGGAATTGGCTGACCTACATGCCAAGGAATCGGCACTTTTGTTTACCTCTGGCTATGTGTCCAATGATGCCACCCTCTCTACCTTGTCAAAATTATTTCCTGGTCTTGTGTATCTCTCCGATGAACTTAACCATGCATCCATGATTTCCGGGATAAAAAATGCCCAAGCCAGCAAACTTGTGTTTAAGCATAATGACGTGGCTGACCTACGGGCAAAACTGAAAGAACTGCCCGCTGATCAGCCCAAGGTTGTGGCTTTTGAATCGGTCTATTCCATGGATGGGGACATTGCACCGATTGCTGATATTGTGGCTGTTGCCAAAGAACATCATGCCCTGACTTACATCGACGAGGTTCATGCGGTGGGCATGTATGGCGCCCGTGGTGGTGGTGTCACCGAGCGTGACCATATCGCCAGTGAGATTGACATCATCGAAGGCACCCTGGGCAAAGCCATTGGTGTGATGGGTGGTTATATCACCGCCTCACGTCATATGGTCGATGCCATTCGGTCCTTTGCATCGGGCTTTATTTTCACAACATCCTTGCCGCCGGTTTTGGCAGCTGGTGCGCTTGCGTCAGTTCGTCATCTCAAGGCCCATGGAGAACTGCGTGACAGGCACCAAGAGCGGGCGGCCACTTTAAAGGCACGCCTGAAAAAAGTTGGTCTCCCGGTGATGGACAACCCAAGCCATATTGTTCCGGTTTTTGTTGGTGATCCAGTTCGTTGCAAGGCCTTGTCCGACAAACTCTTGCGCAAGCATGGTATCTATGTTCAACCCATCAATTACCCCACGGTTCCGCGCGGTACCGAGCGCCTGCGATTCACGCCAACCCCGCTTCATGATGATGCGCTGATGGATGGATTGGTGGATGCCCTCATCTCGGTTTGGGAAGAGGTTGGTTTGCGCCGCGCCGCCTAACATCTTGTTGCCGGCTTGGCCGGCCTTTGCCGGAGTGCTGACGAATCATGAATGATTTTTTCGAAGCTGGTCTTGCCAAAACTGACCCAGAACTTGCCGCCATTGTTGCTGAAGAATTTGTTCGTCAGCGCGATCAGATAGAGCTGATTGCGTCAGAAAACATCACGTCCAAGGCCGTCCTTGAGGTGCAGGGATCGGTGCTCACCAACAAGTATGCCGAGGGTTATCCTGGCAAGCGTTACTATGGTGGCTGCGAAATTGTGGATAAAGCGGAAACCCTGGCGATCGAACGGGCCAAAGCATTGTTCCATTGCGCCTATGCCAACGTGCAGCCCCATTCTGGAAGCCAAGCCAATCAGGCGGTCTATTTGGCGCTTCTCAAGCCCGGCGACAAAATTCTTGGCATGGATCTGGCAGCCGGCGGTCACCTGACCCATGGCGCAAGACCCAACCAATCTGGAAAATGGTTTGATGCCATTCAATATGGCGTGGATCGTGAAACCCATCTTATTGATTATGATGAGGTGGCCCGCCTTGCCCAGGAACACAAACCCCAGATGATTATTGCTGGTGCATCTGCCTACCCAAGGCATATTGATTTTGCCCGTTTTCGTGAGATTGCGGATTCTGTTGGGGCCTATTTGCTGGCCGACATGGCCCATTATTCTGGGCTTATTGCCACTGGTGTGTATCCAAGCCCTATTCCCCATGCCCATGTCGCCACCACCACCACCCACAAAACCCTCCGTGCTTCCCGAGGTGGTATGATCCTCACCAATGATTTGGATCTGGGAAAGAAATTCAACTCAGCGATTTTTCCGGGGCTCCAGGGTGGTCCCTTGATGCATGTGATCGCGGGCAAAGCCGTGGCGTTTGGTGAAGCCTTGAAGCCTGAATATCGTGATTATTGCCTGCAGGTTGTTGACAATGCCCGTGCCCTGGCTGCGCGGCTGGTGGAGCATGGTTTTGCCATTGTTTCTGGCGGCACAGATTGTCATATGTGCTTGGTGGATCTGCGCCCTCGGGGTTTGAAGGGCAATGAGGCCGAAGAGGCTCTTGAGCGTGCGGGCATGACCTGCAACAAAAATGGTGTTCCTTATGATCCTGAAAAGCCAACGGTTACCTCTGGTATTCGCTTGGGAACACCTGCGGGCACCACCAGGGGCTTTAAGACAAATGAATTTGTCCAAGTCGCTGATTGGGTGAATGAGGTGCTGACCGGTCTTCAGGCACATGGCGCAGAGGGCAATGGCGCAGTGGAGTCAAAGGTGAAGGCAGAAATCAAGGAATTCTGCAGCCGTTTTCCCATTTATCAGGTTGAGTGATGCGCTGTCCTTTTTGCGGTAATGAAGAAACCCAGGTAAAGGATTCGCGCCCCACAGAAGATAATGGGGCCATCCGCCGCCGCCGTAATTGCACAGCTTGTGGCGCAAGATTTACCACCTTTGAGCGCGTTCAGCTGCGCGAAATGGTGGTGGTGAAAAAAAATGGAAAGAAGGCTCCTTTCGAGCGCGACAAGCTTTACCGTTCGGTGGCTATTGCCCTTCGTAAGCGCAATGTAAGCCAGGAGCGGGTGGAAAAATTGGTTACTGGTATTGTTCGGCGGTTGGAATCCATGGGGGAAAGTGAGATTCCATCGGTCTTAGTGGGCGAGATGGTGATGGAAGCCTTGGCTGGCATCGATGATGTTGCCTATGTGCGTTATGCCTCGGTGTATAAGAATTTCCGGGAAGCCCGGGATTTTGAAGAATTTGTCACGGGTCTTCCAGAAAAACATGACGAATAACACCCCCGAGGTGATGATGTGGCCGGCCCTGCAGGCCGCCCAGAGGCAACGTGGCCAAACGGGAAAAAACCCCAATGTCGGTGCAGCCCTTTGGCGCCATGGCCGTTTGGTGGACGTGGTGGCCACAGGTGATGGTGGGCGTCCCCATGCAGAATCCCAACTTAATATTCTTCCAGGCGATGTTCTTGCTGTCACCCTTGAGCCCTGTGCCCATGAAGGTGAAACCCCAGCATGTGCAAGGTTGGTGGCTGATGCCAGGCCGTCTAAGGTTTACGTGGGCTGCCTTGATCCAGACCCCAGAACTTCAGGCCATGGTTTGGAAATCATGAAAGAGGCCGGAATTTCCGTGCAGGCTGGTATTTGCGAACATAAAGCCCGCCATGTCATGGCTGGTTTTTTGACCAGGATGATCCATCAACGTCCCCATGTTCGGTTGAAACTTGCCATGACCCGGGATGGCCGTTCAGCCCTTGCAGATGGGCGCTCCCAATGGATCACTGGCTTTGAGGCCCGGCAACATGGGCATCTTTTGCGCGCTGAAGCCGATGCCATCATGGTGGGGGCAGCCACCTTCATTCAAGATCAACCAACACTTACCTGCCGCCTTGGTCTCTCCGGCCGTGATCCAGAGATTTTTGTCCTATCGGGCCGCGAAGAGATTTCGTCTTTGCCCAAGAATGTCCAGATTTTGGGCACATCTGGAGGTCAGCAAGATCTTTCCCAAATACTTCGCCAATTGGCGCAAGAGGGGATTGGGAATTTGCTTGTGGAATCCGGTGGCCGGCTTGCTGCCTCTTTGCTGCAGGCAGACTTGGTTGATGAATTATATTGTTATCAATCGGACCTATTGCTTGGCGCCAATGCACGATCAGCCCTGGGTGCATTGAAAGATCAGGAATTGTTGTTGCCCAAGGGCATGATCGTGAAAGAGCGTCGCCAGCTTGGACAGGATCAGCTCACACGCTATGTGGTGGAAAGATAACGGCCCGTTGGGTCGGTCATGCAGGAGTTGATATATGTTCACTGGTCTTATCCGCGGGCTTGCCAAAATCGTCCAAATTGATGGCTTGGAAGAAAAGCAGATGCGCTTCCATGTGCAAGGTTTGGACAAGTTGCCGGAGGAAGGCGCGTCCATTGCCTGCAATGGTTGCTGCCTCACGGCGTTAAAAGTGGCTAGGCAGCAAGATGGCTATTGCTTCAGCGCGGACCTCTCCCCTGAAACCTTAAAGGCAACCGGGGCGGATAATTGGTCCGTCGGTGAGTTGATCAATATTGAACCATCCTTACGCTTGGGTGAAGAAATGGGTGGTCATATTGTCAGTGGTCATGTGGATGGTCAGGCAGTGGTTGAAAAGATTGATAATCTTGGCGGCAATCATGAGCTCACCATCAAGGTTCCTCATGAATTAAAGGCCTTTGTGGCGCCAAAAGGTTCCGTGGCACTCAATGGCGTGTCCCTGACCGTGAATGCGGTGCATGATGATCATTTTACGGTGAATATCATCCCCCACACGTGGGCCGTGACCAATCTTGGTCAATTGAAAATTGGGGATCGGGTGAATTTTGAGATTGATATGTTGGCCCGTTATATGGCCCGCATGCTTGATGTTGCCGGGGGGCGCTCATGACCAAAATGGCAAGCACCGAAGAACTCATAGAAGAAATCCGCAATGGCCGAATGATCGTGCTGATGGATGCTGAGGACCGCGAAAATGAGGGTGATCTTGTTTGCGCAGCCCAAATGGCAACACCCGACTGCATCAATTTTATGGCCAAAAATGGCCGCGGTTTAATCTGTTTAACCCTGCCGAGGGAGCGGGCGGAGCAACTTGACTTGCCCTTGATGAGCCAGCGCAACCAATCCCGGCACCAAACCAATTTTACGGTGTCCATTGAGGCCAGGGAAGGGATTTCCACGGGGATCTCTGCCCAAGATCGGGCCCACACGATTTCGACGGCCATTAACTTGAACAAAACTGCCGCTGATATTGTTTCTCCTGGTCATGTTTTCCCCCTGGTTGCCCGTGAGGGTGGCGTGCTTGTTCGTTCTGGCCATACCGAAGCTGCTTCAGACATGGCGCGTCTTGCCGGCCTTTACCCAGCAGGTGTCATTTGTGAAATCATGAATGATGACGGCACCATGGCCCGAATGCCGGAATTGATGGAATTTGCCCATGCGCATGGGCTCAAAATTGGCACCATTGCTGATTTGATTGCCTACCGCCGCCGCCATGATGACCTTATGGACCAAGTGTCTGACCAAGAAATTGAAACCGTCCATGGTGGTATGATGCGCCTTGTTGTCTTTAAGGACCGGATTGACGGTCGTGAACATGCCGCATTAGTCAAAGGCGAGGTTGTTGCCGACCGACCCATGCCGGTCCGGGTTCATGCCATCAACATGCTCCATGATTTGGTTGGGCTTGCCAGTGCCAGGGGGCGTCATGGTTTGCTGCAGGCGGCCATGGGCCGCTTGGCCGAATGGGAAGAAGGGGTCATTGTTCTTCTTCATGACCCGGAAAGAAGCCAGATTTCACAAGGGCTGGAGGAAAACACCAATTCGTTCATGCTGCGGGAATACGGAATTGGCGCGCGCATTCTCCACGAGCTTGGGGTCCGTGAGATTGAGTTAATAAGCAACTCACCACAACCCTCCCTTGTGGCCCTTGATGGTTACGGCTTAAAGCTCTGCGGCACACGCACTTTGTGATTGCTGTCTGTTGAACTTTTGGCCGCTTTTTAAGGTGCATATGAGGAGACAAAAACATGCGCGTCGCCATTATTGAGGCTCGTTACTATGAACATATTGCCGACATGTTGCTCGAGGGGGCTAAGGCACGACTCCGTGATCGGGGCGCCTCTTTTGACGTGGTCACGGTGCCTGGTGCGCTGGAAATTCCTGGCGCCATTGCGCGGTTGAAGGGTCAATATGATGCATTTGTGGCCCTGGGTTGCGTGATCCGGGGGGAAACGGTGCATTTTGAATTGGTGGCAGGGGAATCAGCACGGGCCATCATGGACTTGACGGTTCAAGATCAATTGGCCATCGGCAATGCTATTTTGACCACCGAGGATGAAGAGCAGGCCCTGGATCGAGCCGACCCATCCCGCCGCAACAACGCCGGTCATGCTGTTGATGCGGCGCTTATTCTCGCAGGAATTGGCCAAGACACATGAAGCCGTCACCTTTTATCGGACGTTCCTTGGCGCGCTTCATGGCGGTGCAGGGCCTCTATGCCATGGATGTGGGGCAGGTGTCTTTGCGAACAGTGCAAGAAATGATGGCGATGGGCCAATTTGGTGATGGCGAAGAAGCCCATAAGTTGGTGGCCGAAGATGGGGAATATTTTGACCGTCTGGTTGTGGGGGTGACCCAAGAGCAGGCCTTCATCGACGATGCTTTGATGGGCATGCTGCCAAAGGCTTGGCCAATCAACCGTATCGACGCGACGTTACGTGCGTTGTTGCGCAGTGCTGCTTTCGAATTGATGCGGGTTTCGGATGTCTCTGCTGCAACGGTTATTGATGAATATGTCGAAATTGCCCGGGACTTTTTCGAGGGCGATGAGCCCAAATTTGTCAATGGCGTTTTGGATGGCTTTGCTAAGGCAAAAGGCCTTAACCGCCAGGATTAAATCGGCCAATATTGCCAAAGACTTCCTGAAGAATATTCATTTCCCGACCGAAGGTTTCGGTTTCGTCGCCATCCGGGGCTAGGGCAACATAATCATCTTTGCTTTTGTTGATTACTTCAGCGACCCTTCCTTGGTCATCGAACACCACCTGGATCACGCGTTGATCCTCAGGGGTTGGTCGGGAAAAACTTGAGGTTGCCATATATTGCGCCACATAGATCCAACGATTGGGGTCTAAAGGAGCCACCACGGTCGGTGATCCTAATTTTGCAGCCACTGTTTGTTTGCTGTCTGTGCCCACCATGATGGTGGCCAAATTTTCCTGATTGAGGATCGATGCCCCATGATAACTCTCCTTCACCGAGCAGGCGGTGGTGAGCAGCATGATGGTGATGCCTATGATGCGCAGCATGATAACCTCTTAATGCCTAATCTTTGATGGGACCCTGCCCTTGTTGCCAGGGCTATCGACCACTAAGTCACAGCTATTAGCTGGTGCCCATGACCAATTCAATGGAAGGGTTTAGCCACCATCGTGAGCCCGAGGGGATTATGTCGTCGATGTTTGAGTTGTTTCGCAAGGCCAAGCCGTTTGAGCCGTTATATTTTGCTTGCGTGGAACGTGCCCGTGCGCCTTGGTTTTATCTGCATGCCGGTATTCCTGATGAAATCGCCGGGCGGTTTGAGTTGGTGGCCTTGCATGTATCAATCATGATTCATGAATTGGAGCGGCGAGGTTTTCGTGATTATGGTTATGGTATCACCGAGATCATGTACAAAGATTTTGACCGTTCCTTGCGCGAATATGGCGTGGGTGACTTGTCGGTGGGCAAAAAAGTTCGTGGCATGGCAGAGGCTTTCTTTGGGCGTGCCAAGGCCTATGGCCAAGCCATTGAGGGGCAAGATGATGGCATTTGGTGCGAAGCGCTGCATCGAAACCTCTTTCGTGATGACGATCAGGTCAAGCAAGAACACTTGGCCATCATGGCCCAATATGCAGTGGCATTACTTGCTGCATTGCGCAGCTTGGATGATGGCGATTTTGGCAAGGATTTTGCCATGCCATTGGTGGCCCCGTTTGAGGATAGTTCAAGGAGCTAGGCGATGGATAATCTTGCAAAATACCTGATCCAACCCTCAGATCTTCAAGGCGAAGAATTGTTTGAGGTTTCGTTGGATGAAGAACAATTGGCAGACCTTGCCAAGGAACTTAACCTAGCCAAGCTTACCCATGTATCGGCCAAATTCTACTTATATCCTATTCGGGGCAAGAGGGGGGTGAAGGTCACAGGTTTGGCATCCATGGATGTTGGGTTAATTTGTGGCGTGACGCTTGAGGCGTTTGACCAGCATTTGGAAGAGGAAATTTCTGTTTCCTTTCTGCCTGAAGACCTGATGCCTGAGCTTCCAGAATATGAGGGAGATGTGGTCCTCGATCATGTGGATGGTGACCTTCCAGAATTGCTGGATGAGCATGGGGTCAATTTGATGGCTTTGGTGCAAGACAGCGTGGTTCTTGCTGTCCCAGCTTACCCTCGCAAACCAGACGCGTCTTTTGAACCATTGTCAGCGGGGCCTTTGGAAGAATCTCCGTTTGCGGCATTGAAAGAAAAATTCACTGGTTTGGATGACAAATCTTAGCAAAATTGTGCTTGGGGCTTGCACAAACTCCCGAAATCAGTATTTTCGCGCCTTTGATCATCGTGAGCATGCGGCGATTGCATGCGTTCGCGCCCCAGGAGAAGATTGATGGCTGTCCCTAGAAAGAAAGTAACCCGTTCCAAGCGCAACAACCGTCGTGCCCATGACGCGGTCACCGCCGCCAACCCAAACGAATGCGCCAATTGTGGCGAATTGAAGCTTCCGCACCATATCTGTAATTCTTGCGGATTCTACCGCGAGCGTGAGACCGTGAAGGTCGACGCAACCGCCTAAGACACAAACATCATCGTGAGGCCAGCATGACAAGGGTAATTGCTATTGATGGCCTCGGCGGTGATAACGCACCTTCTGCCGTGGTGGAGGGGCTTCGGCTTAATGCTGAGCGCAACCCTGATATATCTTACATTGTAACCGGCCCAATTGATCAGATGACATCTGTTTTTGGCGGTTTGACCATTGCGGGGGAACGCATCAGCTTTGTTGATGCACCAGACCATGTGTCCATGGATGCCAAACCAAGCCAGGCAGTGCGCCAAGGCCGCAATTCAAGTTTGTGGAAAGCGATTGAAGAGGTAAAGGAAGGGCGTGCTCATGCCGTGGTGTCCGGTGGCAATACCGGTGCTTTGATGGCCATGTCTGCCCTTCAATTGCGCACCATTGATGGTATTGATCGCCCAGCCATCGCCGCCATTTGGCCAACCCTACGTTCGGAGAGTATTGTCCTTGATGTTGGCGCTAATCTTGAGGCTAATGCCAAACAATTAACACAATTTGCCTTGATGGGTGTTGAATTTGCTAGGCTAGGCCTCGGGGTGCGTCGCCCGACGGTCGGCCTTTTGAATATTGGTTCAGAAGACCAAAAAGGTAGGGAAGAAATCCGCGAGGCCCAAGATATGCTTTTGGCCATGGATGATGCCTCTTTTAGCTATGAGGGCTTCGTGGAGGGAAATGACATCAGTAAAGGGACGGTTGATGTTGTTGTTACCGACGGATTTACCGGGAATGTGGCCTTAAAAAGCGCCGAGGGCACAGCAAAGCAGGTTGGCGATTATCTTCGTGCGGCTCTTTCCCGTTCCATTGGCGGGCGTATTGGTTATTTCCTTGCCAAGGGCGCTTTGGTTGCTTTCAAGCGTCGTGTGGACCCAAGAAGGGTCAATGGCGGCCCTTTGCTTGGTCTCAATGGGCTTGTGGTCAAAAGCCATGGCGGAACCGATGGTATTGGTTTTGCTTCCGCCCTTGATCTCGCTGTTGATCTTGCCAAGGCTGGCATCACCGACAAACTCCATCAGAGGGTGGCGCTCATGAACAAAGTTGTTGATGAAAATGGTCAAGCAGTGTCCGCATCATGAATGTGCGCGCTCATCTTCTGGGTACAGGTTCTTATCTGCCTGAACGTATTGTCAGAAATGAAGAACTAGCGAATTTGGTGGATACATCTGATGCCTGGATACGTGAACGCACAGGTATCGAGCAGCGCCACCGTGCGGCCGATGGGGAACTGACATCGGATTTGGCCCTGGCGGCCTCCAAGGCAGCCCTCAAAGATGCTGGCCTTGAAGGTGGTGACCTTGATCTCATCATTGTGGCCACGGCCACGCCCGACCATACCTTTCCAGCCACGGCCACCAAATTACAGGCAGCATTGGGTGGCCATGGATTTCCAGCATTTGATGTACAGGCAGTTTGCTCTGGTTTTTTGTATGCACTTCATGTGGCCGATTGCATGATCCGGACTGGCGGCACAAAAAAAGCGCTGGTTGTTGGTGCAGAGACTTTTTCCAGGATTTTGGATTTTGAAGATAGGACGACTTGCGTTCTGTTTGGTGATGGTGCTGGCGCTGTGGTGCTGGGTGCGGGGCCGGATGATGGAAGGGGTGTCGTTGCCACGGCCCTTCATGCCGATGGCCGGCAGCATGATATTCTCTACGTGGATGGGGGCGTGTCCACAACACAAACAGCAGGTTTTTTGCGCATGGAAGGCCAGGAAGTGTATCGCCATGCGGTGACCGAACTCACCAATGTGCTTTTGGAAGTGATGGACAAGGCCGGGCTTTCTGTTGAGGAAATTGATTGGGTGGTTCCCCACCAGGCAAATAAGCGCATTTTGCAATCAACAGCCAAAAAACTTGGCCTTGATTTCAATCAGGTGGTGGTCACCATCGACAAGCATGGCAACACATCCGCAGCA
>MDTB01129955.1_pt1 | contig 10499 bp, 11 predicted proteins | sample 811161 | NCBI WGS metagenome assembly MDTB01 (sample SAMN05326650, study PRJNA326480) | marine metagenome | isolation source: seawater | place: Mediterranean Sea | collected 2009
GAAAAAAAAATTAGCGAAGACGAAAGTAAAAATTATGAAAGTGAAGTTCAAAAAAGTACAGATGATAATATTTCTCTAATAGAAAAAATATTATCAGAGAAAGAAAAAGAAATTCTTACCTTATGAACAAAATTAACCATATTGCCATTATTATGGACGGTAATGGCAGATGGGGAAAAAAAAGAGGAAAATCAAGAAATTTTGGTCATTTAAAAGGCATCGATATAATTGAAAATCTTGTAAAAGAATCAATTAAGATAAAAATTCCAATATTAACTTTTTATACATTCTCAACAGAAAATTGGAAAAGACCTAGAAAAGAAATCTCTTTCCTTTTTAAATTGATAGAAGATTATTTTAACAAAGAGATCAACAATCTCGTTAAAAACGGAGTAAAAATAAATATTCTTGGAAATCTAAATCCTCTCCCAAAAAAAATAAAAAAATGTTTGATAAAAAGCATGTCCATAACAAAAAATTGTAAAAAAATTATAGTTAATTTGGCTATTAATTATGGATCAAAATACGAAATTTTAAACGCATACAAACAGTTAAAAAGAAAAAAAATCAAAGCTTCATTCAAAGATTTTGAAAAAAATTTGTATACGAAGGGTATGCCCGACCCAGATTTTTTAATAAGAACAGGTGGTGAAAAAAGATTAAGCAACTTTTTGCTGTGGCAGCTGGCTTATTCTGAACTTTACTTTATCAGGAAATTATGGCCTGATTTTAAAGTTGCAGATTTTCGAAAGATTATAAAAGATTTTAGAAAAGTTAAGAGAAATTTTGGAAATATATGAGCAATTTACACAAAAGAATACTAACATCCGTTATTATTTTTCCTTTATGTATTTTTTTCATCATTATGGGAGGAAATTATATTGTTTCTTTTTTGTATGCAGTTTTAATTTTAGCAAATTATGAAGCATTCTCTGTATTTAAAAGAAAACTATCAATAATATTTTTAGATGTAGCTCTTGTACTATCTCTACTTTCAATTCTTCACTTAAGAAACGACACAGCCTCATCATTTATTTTATTGATCTGGGTAATTGTTTTAACCATCGCTTCTGATGTTGGAGGGTATGTATTTGGTAAACTTTTTAAATGGAAAAGATTAACTAAAATTAGTCCCAAAAAAACCATATCAGGAGTTTTGGGTTCATTTATTTTTTCTTTGTGTTCTGTTTTTTTATTGGGATTTATTATTGAATTTGTATCCGGCTTAGATTCTGAAACTTTCCAAAAACCTAGATATTTTATTTTGGCTATAATTTTCTCTTTAACTGCTCAGATAGGAGATCTTGTAATATCTTATTTAAAGAGATTAGAAAAAATTAAAGATACAGGAAAATTTTTACCAGGACATGGTGGAATCTTTGACCGAATAGACGGTTTAATATTCGTAGTTATTGTTGCATATATTTCTTATAGTTTAAAACTATTTCCATGACAAAAAAAATTGCAATTTTAGGATCTACAGGATCAATTGGGACAGCATCTTTAAACATATTTAAAAAAGATTTAAAAAAATTTAAAATTGTTCTTTTATCTGCCAACTCTAATTATTCACTTATAAACAAACAGATAAAAATATATAAGCCAAAATATTTTATTATTACCGATAGGATTGTTTGTGAAAAGATTAAAAAGAAGTATAAAAAAAATAAAGTAAAAATTTACAATAAATTCTCTGAAATTAATTTAAAAAAAATAAAGTTTGATATTACAATTTCTGCGATAGTAGGAATTGCAGGATTTGAACCCACTGTAAAATTTGTTAGTCATAGTCATAAGATTTTACTTGCCAATAAAGAGACAATTATTTGTGGCTGGCATATTATTAAAAATCTTTCTAAAAATAAAAAAAGCGAAATTATTCCAATTGATTCTGAACATTTTTCTATAAATCAATTAACAAAAAATTTTAAAGATAAGGATATAGAAAAAATTTATATAACTGCTTCTGGCGGACCATTTCTTAATAAATCTCTTCAATCTTTTAAAAGTATTAAAGCTAATGATGCAGCAAAACATCCAAAGTGGAAAATGGGAAAGAAAATTTCTATAGATTCGTCTAATTTAATGAACAAAGTTTTAGAATTGATCGAAGCATATAGATTATTTCCCTTTAATCCTAAAAAATATAAAATAGTTATTCATCCTCAATCCTTAATTCATGCTATTGTTTTTTTCAAAAATGGCCAAACAAGATTCCTTTATCACGAAACAGATATGAGGATTCCAATTGCTAACGCAATATATGAGAATGATTTTGATGCTGGTAAGTTAATTAAAACTAAAAAAAATATATTAAGAAGTTTTGAAAATTTAAAATTCAAAACAGTTGATAAAAAAAGATTTCCAATTGTTACACTTATAGAAAAGTTTTCTAATAAAGATTCTGCCCCTATTATACTAAACGCTTGTAATGAGGTGTTAGTCAGCAAATTTATCGATGGCAAAATATCTTTTAAATCAATATATATTTATCTTAAAGCAGTTTTGAGGGATAAAGATTATAAAAAATATGCTATAAAAAGGCTACCAGATATTGAAGATATTTATAAAATTGATAAATGGGCAAGGAGAAAAACACTAGAAATTATTGAGAAGATAAATAAATGAAAAATTTTTTATATAGCCTTTGTTTTTTTGCATTCCTTTTTGTTACTAGTTTAAATGCAGAGATTCTAAAGAAAGTTGAAATTCAAGGGAACTCCAGAATATCCACAGAAACAATTAAGGTATACGGAGAAATAGAGCTAAACAAAGATTATTCTAATGATGATATTAATAGAATCATAAAAAGACTTTATAATACAAAATTCTTTTCAAAAATCTCAACAAACTTTTCAAATAACACTCTTAAAATTCTAGTAGAAGAGAATCCGATTATTAATACAATTATTATAGATGGTGAAAAAGCTAAAAAATTTAAAAAAGCAATTTTAGAAATTATATCTTTAAAGGAAAAAAGTTCTTACGTTGAAAGCGATATAAAAAACGACATAGAAATAGTTAGATCTTTTTATAAATCTTTGGGCTATTACGCTGCAGAGGTTGAGGCTAGAAGCCAACCAATCGGAACAGATGAGAAGAGATTAAATTTAATCTTTTCAGTTAATAAAGGTGAAAAATACAAAATTTCAAAAATAAATTTTATTGGTGATAAAAAAATTAAATATAAAAGGTTAAGAGACGTTATAGCCTCAGAAGAACACAGATTCTGGAAAATAATATCAAAAAATGTCTATTTGAATACAGAGAGAATAGAGCTAGATAAGAGATTATTAAAAAACTATTATTTGAGCAGAGGGTATTATAACGTAGAAGTAGTATCGAGTAGCGCTGAAAGCAAGGGTGAGACAGAAATTGAACTTACTTATAGTATCAATGCAGGTGAAAGATTTAGAATTAAAAAATTATCTACAGATATAGATCCAGTTTTTGATAAATCAATCTTCCAAAGGTTGGGAGATGAATTTAATAAATTTGCTGGCGATTTTTATTCTCCATTCAAAGTACAAAAAATCTTAAAAAAAATAGATGATATAGTTGATGATAATGAACTTCAATTTGTACAGCACTCAGTTTTTGAAACAGTTGATGATGATGGAATTGATGTTGTATTTAAAATTTTTGAAGGTCCTAAAGTTCAAATTGAAAGAGTAAATATTTTTGGAAATACTATTACTAGTGATTCAGTAATTAGATCTGAACTTCTTTTAGATGAAGGGGATCCTTACAGTAAGGTTAAATTAAATAAATCTATCTCTAAAATTAAATCAAGAAATATTTTTAAAAAAGTTGAAGAAAAAATCATAGATGGTTCAGCAAAAGATCTAAAAGTTATGGAGATTAGAGTGGAGGAAAAACCAACAGGTGAAATTATGGCTGGAGCAGGTGTGGGTACAGAAGGAACATCTCTTTCTTTTGCAATAAAAGAGAATAACTATTTGGGTAAAGGGTTGGCAGTAGATGCCACGATGAATTTAACTGAGGAATCAGTAAAAGGAGGAGTTTCTATATCAAATCCAAACTTTAATTATACTGGAAACCTAGTCTACGGTGGATTGTCAACAACACAAACCGATAATACAGACTCAGGATACGAAAATACAGTAACTAACTTCAATTTAGGTACTAGGTTTGAGCAATACGAAGATGTTTATTTTACTCCTGGATTGGATTTATCCTTTGACGATTTAAAAGTAGATAGTTCAGCATCTGCTAATTTAAAAAAACAAGCTGGTGATTTTACAGAACTTCTTTTTACTTACGGAATTGATAGGGATAAACGAGACAGATCTTTTATGCCTACAAGCGGGAATATAATTTCTTTTCAACAAGGGTTACCAATTTTTGCTGATCAAGCTGCTCTTTTTAACCGAATAAGCTATTCACAGTATCATGGGTTTACTGACAATGTTATTGGAGCAGTAAAATTTTATGGAGCTACTATTACCGCTTTGGATGAAGACGTAAGATTAAGTAAGAGATTACGTATGCCAGCAAAAAGACTAAGAGGTTTTGATTCTTCAAAAGTAGGGCCAGTAGATCAAGGAGACTATGTAGGTGGAAATTATGTTACAGCGCTAAATTTCGAGGCACAGTTACCAAATTTACTTCCAGAAGGTACAAATACAGATGTAGCTGCATTTGCTGATTTTGGAAACCTTTGGTCAATCGACTATGATAGTAGTGCAGGAAGTTCTAGTAAATTAAGATCATCAGTTGGACTTACTACACAGATGTGGACACCTATAGGACCAGTAAATTTTGTGCTAGCACAAGCGTTATCAAAGGCAGAGAGTGATCAAACTCAGTCATTCAAATTTCAAATAGGAACTTCGTTTTAAAAAAATATGAAATATTTAAAATTAACAGTATTATTATTTTGCATTTTAGGATTCTTAAATACTTCTTCAGCAGAAGAAATATACTTTGTAAATATGCAAACTGTTCTTAATAAAAGTAAAGCCGGTAGTGGTGCACAAGAAAAACTTAAAAAAAATTTTGAATCACAAAACAAAAAATTTAAAGATGAATCAAACTCTTTAAAAAAACAAGAAACAGAACTTATTTCCCAAAAAAAATCACTCTCACCTGAAGAATATAAGAAAAAGGTTAGTGAACTTAGAAAAAAAAATATAGATTTTCAACAAAGAAGAAGAAATGCATCTAATGATTTTGTTAAAAAAAAAAATAATGCAAGAAATCAATTATTAAAAGCCTTAAATCCGATTTTACAAAAATATATGAGCGATAATAACGTAATGATGATAATTAATGAAAAAAATGTTATTCTTGCAAATTCAAAGAAAGATCTTACAAAAACGATTATTGGTTTGTTAGATAAAGAATTAAAATCTATTAAATTAAATTAAATTAACTTTTAATGTCTGATACAATTTTTTTCGAACCCAAAGGTCCATTTTATTTAACCGAATTGTCTATAGATTCACCTAAAGATTTAAAAAAAATTAAAATATCAGATATTAAAACTCTTGATAAAGCAACAGCTAAAGATTTAACATTTTTAAACTCAATTAATTATAAAAATTATGCTTTAAAAACCAAAGCAGCAGCATGTGTTACAAAAAAAAACTTAGAGCAATTTTTACCAAAAAATTGTATTAAAATTTTTGTAAAAAATGTTTTGTTTTCAACTGCACAAATATCAAAAAAGTTTTATCCAAATGCAGATTTAGATTATCCCGACAAATCTGTTGTAGAATCAAAGAAAGTTTCCTCTAAATTTCCATCTGTCACATTTGGTAAAAATATTTTCATTGGAAAAAAGGTTAAAATAGGATCTAAAACGTCAATAGGTAGTAATACTGTTATTGAGCATGATGTAAAAATTGGAAGTAATTGTCTTATAGGCTCAAACGTTACAATTAAAAATACAATAATGGGAAACAATGTTGTGATACAGGATGGTTCTAAAGTAGGTGTTAAAGGTTTTGGCTTTATACCTTTAAAAGATAAAAATTTTAGATTTCCTCATATTGGAAGAGTGGTTCTAAAAAACAATGTAGAGATAGGAGCAAATTGTACGTTAGACAGGGGCTCTATAGGAGATACGATTATAGGAGAAAATACTTTTTTAGATAATCAGGTTCACATGGCACACAACGTAAGGGTTGGAAAAAATTGTATGATTGCAGGACAAGTAGGTTTTGCTGGGAGTTCAACGATTGGTGATAATGTTTCGATTGGTGGTCAAGCTGGAGTTTCTGGACACTTAAAAATTGGAAACAATGTAAGAATAGGTGGTGGAAGTGGTGTTGTTAAGGATATACCAGATAATACTACAGTAATGGGTTATCCCGCTGTTCAATTAAAGGAATTTTTAAAAAAGGAAAAAAATAATGGCTAAAAGTATAAACAAAGAAGAAATTCAAAAACTTCTTCCACACAGAGAACCAATGCTTTTAATTGATAGATTGATCAATGTTGTTCCTCTAAAGTCAGCCACTGCAATAGTTAATGTTAAAAAAGGAAATTTTTATTTTGATGGGCATTTTCCCGGACAACCAGTAATGCCAGGAGTTTTAATTGTAGAAGCTTTTGGTCAAGCAGCTGCAGCACTAACAGCACATGGAATCGATCCAAAGGAGTATAAAGATAAACTCGTTTATTTAATGAGTGTTGATAAAGCTCGTTTTAGAAATCCTGTAATGCCAGATTGTGAATTACATTTAGATATCCAAGCAATTAGATCTCACGGTAGAGTTTGGAAATATAAGGGAGTTGCAAAAGTTAATGGGAAAAAAGTTGCTGACGCAGAATGGGCAGCAACAATAGTTGAAAGAAATAAATGATACATAAATCAAGCGTAATAGATTCAAAAGCAAAAATTGGAAAAGATGTAAAGGTTGGACCTTTCTGTTTTGTTGGACCAAAAGCACAACTGGAAGACGGTGTTGAATTAATTTCAAATGTTCATATAGAAGGAAACACAAAAATAGGTAAGGGAACAAAAATTTATCCTTTTGCAAGTATTGGAACAGCACCTCAAGATTTAAAATATAAAGGGGAAGAGAATAGTTTAGAAATTGGTGAGAATAATGTTGTTAGAGAGTACGTAACTATTAATCCAGGTACATCAGGTGGAGGAAATAAAACAGTTGTTGGGAATAATTGTTTATTTATGATTTCATCTCACATCGCTCATGACTGCAAAATAGGAAATAACGTTGTTATTGCTAACAACGTTCCTCTTGGAGGACATGTTACGATTGAGGATTCAGTTGTTATAGGAGGTAATTCAGCCGTTCAGCAATTTACTAGAATAGGAAGATTAGCAATGATTGGCGGTATGACCGGTGTTTTAAAAGATGTGATTCCTTTTGGTTTATCATTTGGAAATAGAAATTATTTAAAAGGTATTAATTTAATAGGTCTAAGAAGAAAAAAATATGATAACAAAAAAATTATGGAACTGGATCAAGCATACAAGAAGATATTTTCTTCCAGCAATCTTCAAGAAAATTTAAGCAAAATTAATGGTGAATACAAAGGTAACGAATTAGTTGAAGAGGTCACAAAATTTATAGAAAAGGATAAAAAAAGACCTATTTGTACGCCATTATCTGAATAATGATTGGTTTAATATTTGGAGAAACATCCTTTCCAAAGGAAATTCTAAAAAAAATCAAAAAAAGAAAATCTAGATATTTAATTATTGATTTAACAAAAAGTAGAGTTTTTAAAAAAGACAGATATTCTCTTGCTCTTTCCATAGGTCAATTTGGCAGAATTATTAAAATATTAAAAGAAAATAAATGTAAGAAAGTTTTGTTTGCTGGAAAAGTTAAAAAACCAAACTTTTCTAAGCTTCGTTTAGATCTTAAAGGTATTTACTATATGCCTCGAATAATCAGGAGTTCTAAGCTGGGGGATGCTGCTATTCTAAAAGAAATCATCAAAATATTAAGTCAAGAAGGCATTAGAACAGTTACTTCATTAAGTTTTAATCCTGAATTAACTTTAAAAAAAGGAAATCATTCAAAAATAAAACCTAACAAAGAAGATAAAGTCGATATTAATAAAGCCATTAAAACATTAAATAAATTAGGAAAATATACTTTCAGTCAAGGAGCAGTGGTTAGAAATAGAAATGTCGTTGCTATCGAAGGTAAGGGTGGTACTCAAAAAATGCTTAAGCGATGCAAAAGCAAAAAATTTAGAAAAAAAGGTGTCTTAGTTAAGTTTCCCAAGAAAAAACAAGATCTTAGAATAGATTTACCTACAGTAGGGTTAAAAACCTTAACACAATGTAAGTCAGCAGGGCTTAAAGGAATAGTTTTAAAAGATAAGCTAAATGTTTTTCTAGAAAGAAAAAAATGCATCACTTTTGCAAATAAAAACAAAATGTTTATTACTGTTAAATGAAAAAGCTATTTATTTTTTTATTTTTTTTTGCTTTCTCTAATTTATATGCTTTAGAAATCAAATTAGAAAAAATAGTTGATGGTATGGATAAACCTTGGAGTTTATCTTTTATAGATAAAGAAAATATTATATTTACTGAGAAATCAGGAAAATTATATACATTAAATTTAAAAACTAAAAAAATTTCAGAAATAAAACACAATCTTTCAGTCTTAGAAGTTGGCCAGGGAGGATTGCTTGATGTTTTATATGATAGGGGGGAAATTTATATTTCATATTCTGAAAATAGAGGAGATTGGAAGACAAGTACCTCAGTTGCAAAAGGTAAATTTAATCAAACAAATATTAAATTCAAAAATATTTTTAGGGCCGAACCTCCAATAGACTCGGGTTACCATTTTGGTTCAAGACTAGTTATAAAAGATGAACATCTTTTTATTACAGCTGGAGAAAGAGGGAAAGGCATGATAGCTCAAGATCCAACAAAACATCCTGGCAGTATAATTAGAATTAACCTTGATGGCTCTATTCCAAAAGATAATCCTAAATTTAAAAATAAAAAAGATTGGTTACCTGAAATTTTTCAAATAGGAGTTAGAAATCCTCAGGGTATGGCTTTATCTCCTTTTGACAATAAAATTTATCTAAGCAACCATGGTGCAAGAGGTGGAGATTGGTTCGGTACTGCAAATTATGGTGAAAATTATGGATGGAAAATTTTAGGATGGGGAGGAACAAATTATTCTGGTTTAAAAATTGGACCTAAATGGAAACCTGGATTTACTAAAGCAATTAAATATTGGGTACCTTCAATAGCAGTAAGTGCAATGACAATCTACAATGGAGATGAATTCAATGTGTGGAATGGAGACGCTCTAATTACATCGCTGAAAGATCAATCTTTAAGAAAAATTACATTTGAAGAAAATAAATTTATTAGTGAAGAAATTATTTTCCAAGGAAATATTGGAAGGATTAGAGATATCAAAATACACGAAGACACAGGTGAACTTTATATGTTATCTGACAAAGGTGAACTTTGGAGAATGTATAAATGAAGAAAATTTTTTTAATAATTTATTTTTCAATATTTTCAACCAACTTATTTGCAGATAATATAACCAAGGCTTATTTTGCAGGTGGTTGTTTTTGGTGTATGGAGGAGTCATTTGACGAAGTCGAAGGTGTTCTAAAAACAACATCAGGATACTCAGGCGGACATGTAAAAAATCCCAAATATAAAAATGTTGTAAAAAATACAACAGGACATTATGAAACTTTAGAAATCACATATGATGCTTCAAAAACAAATTTTTCAAAATTACTTGATATCTATTGGATCAATATTGATCCATTTGATAAAGAGGGTCAGTTTTGTGATAAGGGGGAAAGTTATAAATCTGTAGTTTTTTTTGAGAATTCAGAACAAAAAAATATAATAGATAAATCAGTAAAAAATATTGAACAAAAATTTAACAAACAAGTTGTAACCTATATTAAAAAGTTTAAAGAATTTTATGTAGCAGAGACATATCACCAAGATTACTATGAAAAAAACTTTATAAGATATTTGATGTATAAAAAAGGTTGTCAAAGAGAAGAAACTTTAAATAAGATTTGGGGATGAAAAAAATATTTATTTTAACAGGCGAACCATCAGGAGATAAATTAGCTTCAAAAATTATTGCTGAACTTAAAGGATCAAGATCAGACATTGAATATTTATCAGTTGGTGGCGAACATTTAAAAGCTTTAGGCATTAAATCCCTTTATGATTTAAAGGAAATTACTTACCTTGGATTTACAAGAGTTTTATTAAACATTTTCAAAATCAAGAGTAAAATAAATGAAACAGTAAAAGAAATTCTTAAATTTAAACCCGATATTCTGTTTTCGGTAGATAGTCCTGATTTTACCTTGCGTGTAGCAAAGGAAGTCAAAAAAAGAGATCCAAGCATAAAAACAATTCACTTCGTAGCACCGCAAGTTTGGGTTTGGAGAGAGCATAGAGTTAAGCAACTTAAATCCTTTTTAGATCATGTTTTATTATTATTTCCATTTGAGAAGAAATATTTTGATAAAGAGGGGATCCAATC
>MDTB01221366.1_pt1 | contig 10499 bp, 11 predicted proteins | sample 811161 | NCBI WGS metagenome assembly MDTB01 (sample SAMN05326650, study PRJNA326480) | marine metagenome | isolation source: seawater | place: Mediterranean Sea | collected 2009
AAAATATCGATATAGATTTAATGTTCATGAACCCAAAAAATCCAAATTTTAAAAAAGTAGAATTAAAAACTGATTATGATACAGTTAACAAATCTTATACTTTTAGAATAAATCAATTTTTTAGAATTTGTGATGGTCAGCAAATAAAATTTTTAAATGGTATTATGCCTTTTATTTTTTCAAAAAGAGAGAATTCACATGAAGAACTAGAAATGATAAAAAAATATAATCCTTATTACTCAAACGTATATAAAGCAATGCCAAAGATTTATGAAAAATTTTTTGAAAATCATTATCAAAATATTTCAGACATACATAACGTTAATCATCATGAAAATTTTTTTGAATTGAATAATGACAAAACTCATTTTGATGATGTTGTTCATTTAAATAAAGAAGGAAATGAGCTTGTGGCAGAAATGTACTATAAAAAAATTACAGAAATTATCTAAATACTCATTTGATACACTTTTTTATAATGAGATTCTCCTGATCTAAAATTAAGAGGAAATGAATTTTTTACATGTAAACCGTTTATTAGACCTATTCCTATAGCAAATCTTAATTTATTAGATAAATTTTCACCATTTCCATGAATCAAATTGCCATTGAACAACAAAAATTTATTATTAGGAATTTTAAACCTTTTTGCTTTTTTCAAATTTACACCTCTCAAAATTTTTTTTTGAGTATGCAAATATCCAAGTTTATGGGAAATTGATCCTTTTTTAACAATTTTACTTTTACAATTTTTCAATTTTATTTTTTTATCTGGAATTTTGTGTGAAAAAGGAACATACATTAAATTTTGATTTTCAGAAATATTAAATACTGGTATCCAGCAATTCATTTGATATTTAACATAGTTTAATTTTTTTTTACCAGCATAGAATGTTTCTCGATGAAAATCATGATATTCTTGTTCAGTAAAAAGATTGTTTGATTTTTTGGGTCTTGTAATCAATAAAGTTATATATGAAGATGCATAAAAATTATTTTTAGAACTTAATTCATGCGCTACATATTCTGTAATTTGACTTTTTAATTTATCTATGTTCACTTTACGGTAAATTTCTTTGAGAGAACTGTTTGATATCTTACGCAACTTTTCTATACTAATCTCATTATAATATTTAATTTTTTTTGAAAAATTTTTTTTTAATACTTTTCTAATTAATTTCAATTCTTTTTGAAATTTCAAGTTTGGCAGATAAGAAAAACCATTTTTATAAAATGAAGAATTTTTATGACCTAATTGCATATTATTTTTTGTCAAAAACGTATTTTTTATTACCAAAAGCACCAGCTGCTTTCATAGCTTTTTCATGATTAATTATTGACTTTCTTGAAAAGCTTTCAGATGGTCTAATTTCATCTGAAAAATAAGAATTTTTTTTACCACATACATGAATTGCGCTATCCCCTTTTTTTTCAATCAAATGTTTTGTATCTGAGCTAACATATCTCACTGCAAATCCTATTCTTGGTTGCAAAGATTTATTAATTCCACTTCCATGAACTGTATTAACATGGTGAATTGAAAACTCCCCAGGTTGGAGTTCTAAACATTTTGGGGAATTAACTTTGATGTAATCATCTAAATTTTGACTGTAAGATAATAAATCTTTTTCTGATGTAGTTTTTTCACCTTTTAAATAAGAAGCTCTTGCATTTTTCACATCAATTTTTTTAATTATACCATTTCTATGTGATCCTGGAACAACAGATAATGCGCCTGATTCTTCATCACTTTTTGTTAATGCAATCCAAGCAGAGACCACATTATTACTTGTCAACTGCCAGTAAGGATTATCTTGGTGAAAACTTACAATTTTACCTTCTCCAGCTTCTTTCGGGAAGAATGCTGATGACCAAATGTAAACATCATCACCAATTATTTTTTTAACAGCACTTATTACATTTTTATCAAAGGCCAATTTATCAAAAAAAGTTGATAATAAATTAGGCTTTAAACTTACATTATAATTTAAGAAATCTTTACATTTGCTTTGAAAATTATAATATTCTTCTTGAAGCTTTTCAGGCTCAAAATTTTCACTTAGCTTAAAAGGATATGCAAAGCCATTAGTATCGAAATTATCAATTTTATAATTCATTAATTTTGCCTCTTTAATTGTTCAAAATTGTTCATAATTTTTTTTAATATATTGTTATTTGTATCATATTTAATTTTGTTGATTTTATTTACAGGTGTTATTTCGGCTGCTGTACCTGTAATAAAGCACGACTCGTAACTTTTCAATTTTTTAAAATTAATTTTAGTTTCTTTAATATTTAAATTTTGTTTATTACAAATTTTTATAACAGTTTTTCTTGTGATTCCACTTAAAAAACAATCAGCTATAGGTGTCTCTATATTTCCATTTTTAATAAAAAAAATATTTGAACTTGTAGTTTCACACACATTTCCATCTAAATCTTGCATAATCGCATCATCATATTTTTTTTTTTCAGCTTCGTGTTTTGCTAAAGTGCATATCATATAAAGTCCGGAACATTTACTTTTAACAGGAGCACATTCTACTGGGGGTCTTTTCCATTTTGTAGTGGTTAATTTAATACCCTTTTTCTTTGCTAAATTAGAATAATAAATCGGCCATTCCCAACCGGCAATTGCTAGATTGATTTTAGCATTTTTAATCCCAGGAGCCATTGATTGTCCTCCCCTCCAAACAACAGGCCTCAGATAACCCTCTTTTAATTTTTGAGTTTTAATGATTTTTTTACAAGCATTGGCAATTTCATCTCTTGTGTATTTAATTTTTATTTCCAGCATTTTTGATGAATCAAATAGTCTTTTAATATGCTCAGATAGTAAAAATGCTTCACCATTGTAAACCCTTATTCCTTCAAAACTTACCGATGCAAAATGTAATCCATGGCTTAAAATATGCAATTTTGCACTTCTTGCACTAACTAGTTTTCCGTTAAACCAGATTAATCCTTTTAATTTTTCATAATTCATTGTTAATTATTTCTCTTATTTTTAGAAAAATAACTACTTAGAAAAAATACAAATGATGTTCTTTGTCCATCAATTACTTTTGAGACTTCGTGAGGAATTTTACAATCACTTATAATTATGCTCCTGTAATCCGGCTTGAAAGTTTTTTTTGAATTATTTTTATAAACTACATAATTTCCACCACTGTACTTATGACCCAGTTGGAGAATGACTGCATAAAGATAATCAGGATTGCTATCAATATCTAAATGATAACCTACAAATGAATTTTTTTTCATGAAATTTACTTGCGCTCTTCTTATAAATAATTTTTTTTTTGATACAATATTTTTAAATTTAGGCAAATATTCTTTGTTTAAAAGATCTATTACAACCTTTGAAAGTTTTTTGTTCACTAATTTTGGTTTATCTATATCTGTCATTAGTCTACTTACATTTACGTTATTCTTTTCCCCGGCGTCACCTATTGTTACATATTCTTTTGGTATTTTATGAAGAATTTTCTCAATTTTATTAAAATCTTTTAAAGATATAAAATTTTCTTTACCCTTTATTAAAACTGTCCCAAACTTTTTTAAATTTTTTTTAATTAATTGTAACTGCATAATTTCAGGTTATATAATTTTTTTTTAAATAAAATACAATTGTTTTTTTAGACCCAGTTTTATAAAAGGAAGCCATCCTATAATGATCAGCTCCTAATACTAAAGTATTTTTAAATTTTTTATTTATAAGAAAACCCATTGAAGCATATTCTGCCGCTTGATCAAAAAGGATTTCTGTGTATTCCTTGGTTGATAGGTTGCCATACCATTTTTTATATAGACTTAATCTAGAGTCTAGAATGGTCTTAAGAAATTTTTTATCAATTTCATTCAAATTATTTTGATTTAAAGCAAGATAATTTTTAAATTTTTTAACTTGTAAAATCCATGATTTCTTATTACTGAAAACTTCAGTGAATGTTTTATTTGAAATACATCTAAAGTTGTTAAATAATTTATGGACCTCCTGTTGATTTTTTTTAACCTTTTTAAGATAAACGTTTTCACTAATTCCTAATCTTTTTTGATTATTCTTGCCAAAAGCCTCGAAATCACCAATAGATACATAATGCTCAAACTCTATCCCTATTTCATCCATAAATTCGTGAATTTGTCTAATATTTTCTTTTAATCTTTCTGCGACTAAACCTGGTCCATTTTCTATTGAATTAAATGTAAATTCATATCTTTCCCCCTTTTTTTTCTTCGAATAATCTGGGCAACAAGGAGTAACTATTGTTAACTTTTCTTTATTTTGCTTTATATCTAAAATTAGTTTGTAAAATCTATTTATTTCCGACTGCTCGGGTTTTTTAAAATTATTATCAAAGAATAACTTTTTAATCTTTGTAAAAAAATATGATTTAAATTTAAAAATCTTTTCCTCTTTTCTTAAATTGCTAAATAATAAAGACGAAAGAGAAATTCTGATACCGTTTATTTCTGGGATATCTAATCTTTTTGTTTTAGCATCATAATTTAGAGAAAAATTTGGATAATTTTTCTTTATAAATTCATAAATATAAAAATTTCTTGATGTGGAGTTACCTCTACCATTTTTAAATTTTTGAAATTTCTTCCTTGTTTTGCAAAGTTCATCATATAAAATATATCTGCTCATTCTTAAGTCTTTTTCCTTTTCAAATTTCTCGTCAGAAAAATTTATGAAATTGATTATTTTCTTGCTTATTTTTCTAGGTATTAAATTATTTTGGTTTATAATTTTTTTTGAATATATGTAGTCCATAAATTAATTTGAATTTTTATTAATAATTTTAATTACTTTTTTTCCCATTAAAGATAACGAATTTTTTGCTAAATTAGGATTTTTCCAGTCAATGCCAACATATGTAATGGTATCAAAATTGCCGATTTTTTCCTTTAAATCCAAAATTTTTTCAGCAACGTAATTTGCTCCTCCACAAATAACTAAATCTTTAAGCAGTTCTTCAGGACTAAGTTTTTCTTTCTGATTATCTGGATTTTTTTTTAATACATCTAATCTTCCATATTTTTTGAGCTTTTTCATGACTTGTACTAAAGTCATATAATATGGACTATTTGTAGAAAATACATAATCTTTTACAATATTTTTATTTTCGTTAACAAATATTTTTCTTGCTACGCGCCAATTTTTTTTTTTTTTATTTTTTATACCTTTCAAAATTCCATCGTAATGAAACTTTAAACTTTCTACTTGTAAAAAATTTGAGCTAAGTAAACTCCAGCCTTTTTTACTCAGCGATTGAATTGCATTTATATTTCTGCTTAATGAAGTGCAAACAATTTCAGGGTGTGGTTTTTGAAAAGTTCCCATAAATTTACCAATAGATAATTTTTTATCAAAAGTTTTTTTTGTATTAATATTCCAATATTTTCCTCTAATTTTATATGGCGGTTTAAATTTCCAAATTTTTTGAATTTGATCAATGCTCTCTAAAAACATTTCATTTCTATTTTTGTTTAAAGTTTGAAAAGCTTCCATGTCAGATAGCAAACTGCCAGGTCCTATACCAAAAATTAACCTGCCGCTAGATATATGGTCTATCATCGATATATCGGAGGCAATTTGTGCCGGATTATGATGTGGTAATGGTATAACTCCAGTAGCTAATTTTATTTTTTTTGTATTATGAATTAATGTTGAAATAAATAACAAGCTTGAGGTTATTCTTTCATATTGATCTGTTAAATGTTCACCAATAAATGCTTCCTCAAAACCAAGTTTATCAATTAAATAAATAGCATTAGTATCCTCTTGATAAGAGATAGTTAGTGGCTTATTTTTAGGATGAACTGGAAAAGTGAAATAACCTAAATTCATAGACCTTTTTACAACGATTTTAATATTTAAATCAAGTTGATAATTATTCGCAACTGAGTATAAACAATTATGGTCAATAAATTTTATAATAAACTTTTCAAAAATTTAAATTCTGACAAGCTATTTTATACTTACGATGAAAAAAACCTTTATTACAAGGATTTAAAGGAATTTTTTTTAAGATTTTGCAATTTAATTAATTTTTTGCCAAGTAAAAATAATAGAATTTGTATCTTGTCTGAAAAGTGCTTTGAACTATATGCTACAAGTTTAAGTATTATTCTGACAAACAACACTTGGGTTCCGATAGCTGAAAGTTCACCAGAGAAAAGAATTTATGAGATTATTGATATTGTTAAACCTGATTTATTTGTGATTCAAGAGTTAAATACTCTTAAAACCTTAAAGATAAAGAATTACTTAAAAAAAAAAAGAATAAATCTAATAACTTTCAGTGAAATTAAAAATTCTCGTAAAGTTCCTTCACTTAAGATTAATAAATTTGAAGAAAAAGATATTTCAATGATTTTTTTTACTTCAGGTTCTACTGGTAAGCCCAAAGGTGTAAAAATTACTCATAGTGGATATATTCACTCGTTATTGGAACAAGTTGATAAGTTATATAAAAAGCAAAAAAACTTAATATTTGGTGATTATCATGATATTTCTTTTGTTATATCTTTAAATATACTTCTACCAGCATTTTACTTAGGGTGTGCAATTTCACCTGCTATAAATATTAAAGATATCGTTTTTCCAATAAATCATGCAATAGCAAATAAAGTAAATTCTATAGTCACTGTACCTACGTTAATTAATAAAGTAAGAAATTATTATAAAACAGTAAATAAAAAATTTAATTTAAAAAATTTAATTTTATGTGGGGAGCCTTTTTTTGTTGAGACTTTAGATTATTTAAATAAAAAAAACTTGGCTACCAATATTTACAATTGTTATGGTAGCACTGAACTATCCCCATGGGTATTTAGTCATAAAATAGATAAGGAAAATTATAATTTTTATAAAAGTTTGTCATTGGTTCCGATTGGGAAGCCTTTTAAAAAAGTTAAAACAAAAATAATTAACGAAAAATTATTTGTTGGCGGACCAACTTTATGTAATGGATATCTTGATAAAACGCAAAATATTAAAAGTTTTCATAAAATAAATAGTGTACTATATTATCAAACTAACGATTATGTGGAGGTTAAAAAAGGTTTATATATAGTGAAAGGACGAAGTGATAATATTGTAAAGATACAGGGTTATAGAGTTGAATTATTAGAAATAGAAAACGTAATCAGAAAGCTTAAAAATGTAAAAAATTGTTTAGTATTCATAAAAAATATGTCTAATTATGAAAAAATTATTTGTGCTGCAATAGAAACATCTTCATTAAAAATGAGCAGAGTAGAAGCACATATAAGGAAATACTTACCAAACTACATGGTCCCAAAATTTATTAAGTTACTAAGAAAATTTCCAGTTAACCGAAGCAATAAAGTTGATAAAATTGAAATTAAATCTTTTTTTATTAATTAAATAAATCTTTTTTTAAAACATATTTTTTAAAATTTTTAATATCGTCTAAATAATTGACGAAGCTAAATGCAGCTCCATTAAAATGGGCATTTTTAAGTTCTCTAAGTTGTTCTCTTACATCTTTATAACTCCCTTTAATAATTTTTGAGCCACACGATGAGGCAATTATAGATTTTTTAGACAACATAATTTTATAAAGCGATTTCTTGCCAGCAACAGAAACGTTTTTAATAAAATTTTGAGTTGCTTCATTATCAATATGTTTATCCGAATAATAGTCGTGAAACTCATTTGCCTCTGAATTTGATCTTCTTGCTATGATGTGAATTGGCGTATAAATGGACACTTTTTTACCTAATTTACTTGCTTTTTTTTTAAGTTCATAATTTATTTTTTTTGTTCTATCTAGGTTTTCAAACATTGTGAATAATACTTTGCAATTTTTAATAGCAAAATCTCTACCATTATCTGAATACGCTGCTGAAACTATTTCTGGGTAAGGTTGATCAAATGATTTTGGATAACAGTCAGCTGATTTTATTTTAAAGTACTTACCATTGAAGTTTACTTTGGAACTTTTTTTATTAAGCAATAATTTAAAAATTTTAATCCACTCTGTGCCAAAATTATATCGATCTTTATTTATAGGTGTCGAGCCATTGTAGAACATTTTATATTCGTTATTATTCCATCCACAAACAATATTTAGTCCTATTCGTCCTTTAAAATAAGATGAAATAGTCGCAATTGATCTCGCGGCGTAGACTGGATGAATAAAAGGTATGTGCACAGTTGAGTAAAATGATAAATTTTTAGAATGATTTAAAAGAATAGAGGCAAAGTTAAAAGTCTCATAAGACATTTTATTTGGATCTGTTGTTCCACCCCATCCTTGCCATTTTGAAAGAGGTAGAATAAAATCAAAATTATTCTTATCACAAAAATAAATTAATTTTTTAAGATCAGCCCAATCGGCTTTCCATCTTTCTTTTGCTCGTGTTAAGCTCAAGCCACTCGAAGAATTTATACCAAACAGTCCAATTTTAAATTTATTTGATTTCATTTTTTAAATTATTCATTGTAGTCTTAGGACTAATTTTTGAAACAGGTATCTTTATTTTAAATTCTTTTTCAATATCAACAATTATATTGATAAAATCAAATGAGTCTATTATACCTTCTTGGTATAATGGTATATTCAACATTTTAACATTTGCTTTTTTATTATATTTTTTTAAGTGTTTATTTAAAAAAAATAATAACTTTTTATTTATTTCTTCGCTTTTTTTTTTCATTCTTCATGAATTCCTTTTCAAGTTCTAATATTTTATTTGATCTTTTAAATAGAGGCTGAACAGGAATACCAAAATATATGTACCATCCTTTTAAATTTTTTTTAACTAGGCTCAAACTTCCAATTGAAGCTCCATCACCAATTTTAATATTCGGTAAAACAATTGAGTTTGCACCTATATTTACATGCTTGCCAATTATAACTTTACCTTCGGATTCTTTCTTTTTTTCGCTAACAAATGTTGTGGGGTTTGTTAGAGATAGTCCTGAATAGTCATCATTTACAGAATAAATTTTAACTCCTTGACCTAGACCTGAAAAATTTTTCATTTTTATACCTCTCTGACCAGACAAATAACAGTGGGCGCCGATGTGAACGTAAGATCCTATTTCAATCTTTTTATTCGATGTAATTAAAATTGAGTAGGCATCTATTCTCACATTGTTTCCAAGCTTTATATTTTTAAAATTGTTTATAATTGCAGTTTGATGGATTAAGCACTTTTGGCCACAATTTACTCCAAGTTTTCTCAGTTCTTTAGATGAAAAATATTTATTATTTGTCATTTTTTATGAACATACCAAGTTTTTTCTTTAAATAAAATGCTTCGATTATCTATTATCCAATCATCTACATGCTTTAAACCAGTATTCATGCTTGTTTTAAATTTAAATTTAAATTGTTTTTTAAGTTTTCTATTTGATAATTTATATTTTAAATCTTTACCTATCCTATCTCTTTTTATTAATTCCACATTTTTATTAAAACTTTTTTTCTTTAAATTACAGATTGTTGCAACTAATTTTTTAATACTTATGAATTTATTATTTGAAATATTATAAGTTTGTCCGTTTTTTCCTCTAGTTAACAATATGAAATATGCGTTAACAATATCATCTATATAAATAAAAGATCTTAATGTATTGCCTAAACCATCTAACTTGATTTTTTTTTTTTTTATATAAATAAATAAATGTTTTCGGGATTATTCTGTATAATGCCTGTCCAGGTCCATATACGTTAGCAGCTCTTGAAACTACAGCTGGGAAATTAAAATTTTTATACAAATTTATCAAATGAAAATCAAATGAAGCCCTAGAAACAGCGTATGGAGTGCTTGGTTCAAATTTACTTTCCTCATAAATTAAACCAGTATTATTTCCATAAACTTCTGGAGTACTGATTTGTAAAAATTTTTTGATAAATCTCAATTCTTTTAATTTTTCAACTAAATTAACCGATGAAATAAGGTTTGTTCTGTACCAATCAAGTGGATTTTTCCAACTTTCGTTAACCATGCCCTGAGCTGCAAAGTTCACAATATAAGATATTTTGTATTTTTTAATTATAAAAATAATTTTACTAACTTCATAATTGATATTTAATTTATAGAACTTGAAATTTTTAATTTTTTTGTTTGATGTATATCTTAAATATACATTATTAATTCTATTAGATCTACTTACGCCGTAAACTTGATAATTTTTTTGAAGCAGAAGGTTTGTAAAATTTGAACCAGAAAAAGAATTACAACCAATAATCAATATTTTTTTCATTTCATGAAATTAAAGAGTAAATTGTTTCAAAACCAATTATTTTCATATCAATCCACTAATGTTTTAACTCTTATTACTAATATAAAACAAAAATAGTTTTTTTGATTAAAAACGTTAAACACAATTTACAACAAATTTAATTAAATCATCAGATATTTTTTTCAGTGCATAAATCAAGCCAATTGAGCTATTAGTACTGGTCAGCTACATGCGTTACCGCACTTCCACACCCAGCCTATCAACGTGGTGGTCT
>MDTB01010161.1_pt1 | contig 10498 bp, 8 predicted proteins | sample 811161 | NCBI WGS metagenome assembly MDTB01 (sample SAMN05326650, study PRJNA326480) | marine metagenome | isolation source: seawater | place: Mediterranean Sea | collected 2009
AACAATGATTCCGTTACATTTGCGTCATCAGGTACTACACAAAATTTATTTGATAAGATTGCGGTTAGTGGTCAATCAAATATTGAAGCTGATAGCACAACTGATACTTTAACATTAGTTGCTGGTGCTAACATGACTATCTCCACAGATGTTAACAATGATTCAGTTACATTTGCATCATCACAAAATTTATTTGATAAGATTGCTGTTAGTGGTCAATCAAATGTTGAAGCCGATAGTGCAACTGATACTTTAACATTAGTTGCTGGTGCTAACATGACTATAACAACTGATGCTGCAGGTGACTCAGTTACATTTGCAAGTGCTCCTGCTTTTGCAAGAACTACAGCAGCAGGTACTACTAGTAGTATAGCAAACGGAGCAGCAGATAATATTTCCGTAACCGTTTTTAAAAGCTACTACTTATTAAAAATACAAACTTCGGCAGCAGCTTGGGTCACTGTCTATACTGATATTGTAAGCAGAACTCTTGATGCATCTAGGACTGAAACAACAGATCCTCTACCAGGCCAAGGTATAATAGCAGAAGTCATTACAACCGGTGCACAAACAATCAAAATTACACCAGGAGTTTTTGGATTTAATAATGAATCTACTGTATCTAGTTCAATTCCAATTAAAGTTGTTAATAAGTCAGGATCTACTGCAGCAATAACAGTCACAATGACAGTGGTTCAAGTTGAAGGATAATTATGGAAGAATATATAGTTACCCTGCACAAGCATGAAGATTTAGATGAATTTTATAACGATATAGAAACACCTGGTGGTAGCTTATATATTCCTGACCGAGAAGTAGAAACAATTGAAAGAAGGCGTAATAGTCGCAATACACATTATATGTTAACTGCTGAAGAAGCAGAAGAAATAAAGAATGATGCGAGAGTATGGGATGTTGTTTCATTAGCATTTATAGAATCGGCAATAACAGAACCTTTAGGTTATACGCAATACTCTGCTAATTGGGACAAATCTGACACAGCAGATGCTAATGATTGTAATTGGGGATTATTACGATGCATTGAAGGATATCAAACTACAAATTGGGGGACCAATTCCGGTTTTACAAATCGAACTGCTACTATTACAAATACAATATCTGGTAGGAACGTAGATGTCATAATACTAGACGGATTAATGGATCCCGGTCATCCAGAATTTGCAGTAAATAGTGATGGTACTGGCGGATCAAGGATGGTAAAATTTGATTGGGATTTATATACTGCAGAAGCATCTGGAATTACTATTAGCTATGCGCATCTGTTTAATTTTCCGAATAGAGGAAAATATGCATATAGAGACACCTTAAACAGTAGTTATGGAGATGACCACGGTATGCATGTAGCAGGTACCGTGGCTGGGAACACCCAAGGATGGGCAAGGCACGCAAATATTTACAATTTAAATCCATTTAGTACAGAGAATACACAGCATTCTTCGTATTATGGACAGAAGTATGACTATATAAGAGCGTTTCATAAATTTAAACCTATAAATCCTGCTACAGGAATAAAAAATCCTACTATAGTTAATGGTAGTTTTGGCAGCGCCTACTTAGTGTCTTTGACTAATATGTCAGTGAACTTTAGAGGTAATACAGTTACTACAAATGCTGCAGCTGAATCTTATGCACAATTACGAGATTGGGGGTTGAACGGCTCAATAGTAGATAATCAAATATATATACCTGCTGTTATTACTAGTACCATAAGCGATATTCAAGATATGATAGCAGAAGGAGTAATATTTGTTGGATCTGGTGGTAATAGCAATGAAGTTATTACAAATTCTACTGATACTGATTACAATAATCAAGCATCAGGATATTATTATTACTGCAGAGGTGATAGTAAAAAATCAGGTGGCACTATAATAAGCGGTGCAATAGCAGCACATGGATTAGAATTCAAAGCTTTGTTTAGTGCAAAAGGTCCTGGTATTGATTGTTATGCTCCAGGATATTCTATTCAATCTTGTGTTCATGCATCAGGAGATTCGTCTGCAACAGATAAAAGGTCAGATGCTAGAGATACATCATACAGTGTAATGAAAAAGTCAGGCACAAGTATGTCTGGTCCTCAGATGTCTGGTGTGTTAGCATGCTTGGCAGAAAATAAACCTTACCTAACTCATGCACAAGCAAAAGCATGGTTACATGGTTCTGGATCTAAAAAGAATCAGATTGCCGATACATCTGACACAACAGATTTAAGTGATTCAATGGCTCTGGTTGATTTAAATGGAGATACAAATAGATACCTGTACAATGATCAGTTTAAGAGATATTCTGAAGGAGGTACAAGTGTAGGCATTCCTGTGTTAAATCATGAAAGAACATCAAGTGGATTTACTTATCCGCGAGTAAAATTACAAACTAGACATATCAAGCAATTTGGAAATTGGTATACTGCACATATTGGTGGATATGATCCTGATACAACTAGCGGATATCTTATACTTTCTGGTAATGATAGATATGGTGAATATCATGCACAAAATAATTTCCATATTCGTATAAATCAGAATGATGTGTTGTCTATAATAAATCAGTTTGGTAGTGGCATCACTTTGATGATTGCCACTACCGCAGCATCTAATGCAACCAATCATAGTGATGTAATACAAACACCTAATTATGGTTTACAGTTTCATCCACAAACCACAGGCACTTATTATTATCTTGATCCATCAAATCATACAAAATATGTTGGTACAATTACAGTTGGTAATTTTTAATGGCACGATTTGCACAAGGTAAATTCCGCTGTAAAAATCCAGAAAAATATTTAGGAAAAGCATTACCTTTATATCGCAGTAGTTGGGAATTTACCATGATGAAATTTTGTGACGAGCATTCAGGCATTATAAATTGGGCATCTGAATCTATACGTATTCCATACTTAAATCCGTTAACTGGTAAAAAAACAATGTATGTACCTGATTTTTTAATTTCATATGTTGATCGGAACGGAAAAAATAACACAGAATTGATAGAAGTCAAACCAAGCAATCAAACTTTAAAAGAAAAAATAGGCAAGAGTCAAAATAATAGAGCACATTATATACTTAATCAAGCTAAATGGGGTGCTGCTACTGCTTGGTGTAGACAACAAGGAATTACTTTCCGAGTAATTACCGAAAGAGATATTTTTCATTATGGCAGGAAAGCATAGTTATAAATACCATACACGTAGGAATATTTATGACTAAAAAATTAGAAGATTTGCTAAACTTACCCGAATCACAAAATATTATTGATACTGAAAAAAAAGCCACTGCAATCGCTGCTCAAAAAACAACAATCAAAGAACTTGACGAATTTGATAAGATCACAGCAGCCTTACCTCAGGTTAAAGGTTTAGGTGCTTTAGGCGATACTGAATTAGATGAAGTGTCAAAAAAATCTATGGACGCATATGATGATTTAATGGATCTTGGCATGAATGTTGAAGCAAGATTCAGCGGACGCATTTTTGAAGTTGCTGGGCAAATGTTAAAAACCAATTTAGAGTCAAAAGTTGCCAAACTAGATAAAAAATTAAAAATGGTTGAATTACAACTAAAAAAAGAAAAACTAGATAAAGAATCTTCACCCAACGGTGATATAGTGCAAGGAGAAGGGTACATTGTTACTGATCGGAATAGCTTGCTAGAAAAAATTAAAAATCTAGATAAATAGAGTAAAATAGGAATCTGTTATGAAATCATTCAATGAATACCTTGTAGAATCTAAAAAAACTTATAAATTTAAAATTAAAGCAGCAGGTGAACTTCCAGAAAATTTTACAGATAAAATGGAAACTGCACTTAATAAATATGAAGTTGTATCTTTTAACAAAGGTGCTACTACACCTATTGATAAAACTCCTTTAGATTTTCCACAAATACAAAACTGCGAGGTTACCCATTTCGAAGCTGAAGTAACTTATCCAGTGACAAGTCATATACTTCAGGAATATTTGGCTGCAGAAACAAACTGCGCAAAAGGACATCTTAAAGTTAGTGGGGAAAATGATCCATTGGATGAATTACAAAAAGATGCTCCTGAAAAACCATATGAAACTTTGTTAACACAAACTGATATGGGCGGTGAATCGGCACAAAAATCTGTAGGACAAAATCGTGTGATGGAACTACTCAAAGAATTAGACAAAACAAAAAAAGACAACGAGTATGATCCTACACGAGGTATTGCCTCGGAAAAATAATGCGCGAGCTGCTAGACAAACTGCACTTATTAGAAAACAGCAAGAGATATGTACCTGTAAAAGGATCAATTATCCAACAGGATATTAGAAAACTAATAGGTAACAGGAAAGACATATACATAGACAGCAGTGCAAATGACAGGACTGTAAATGTAGTACAAGTTGATCCTCAATCCGGCAGGGTATATCAAAGATACATGGTAGGAGTAAGATCAACTCCTCCACTGTTTAGAAAAATCAAAAAATTCCTCCAAACTTCACCACAACAAAATTTTAAAACTGTACCCCAGATACAACAACAATTTACACCTCCTGCTGGAGATATACCAGACGGTGGATCAAGTGATGTAGATGGTACTAATCAAGCTGGTACTAATCAAGATGGCAACGCTGATAATACAGGTAATGGAAGCACTGTAGGACCACCACTTAGCACGGATAGAGTAGATGGACCAATTGGTCAAGTAGACCCAAACTACGGAGCGTCACCTAACCGACCTCCAGTATCAGTGCCTACTATTACTAATCCAGATAGTTCAGTCACCATAGATCCTAACATAGAACCAGTAGATGGAATAGATTCTTTAGATAATCAACCAGGATTACAACAATTTGATGAGCCTGCTACAGATGATACAGCCACAGTGCAAGATTTCAATATACCTGCAGATGAATATTCTGACGATGATCCGGGCAATATGCAGCAATTGCAAAGACCAGAAGTTGAACCAAAAGACGAACCAGAAGTTGAACCAAAAGACGAACCAGAAGATAATCAACAAAATACACCACAAGATACAACACAAGCACCCTTAATTTCTAGACAAGAATTTAACGGTGAGTTCCAAATAAAAAAAGTAGGCGGACTTATTCCAGGAATACCTGCCGTTTGGAAAATTGTCCGGTATAGAGAAAGCATAGGATCTGGAGGGCTCACTCCACAAGATGAAGTTATTAGCGAGCATCCTACTAAAAAAGAAGCAGAAGCTGCACGTGATAAATTGTATAACGATTATATTCAAAAAAATTCAAATGATAGGCCTGAACAGGGGTCTAATAATAGTCAACCACTTGGTACTCAAGTATTGAATACAAATATTAAAAAATATAATGCACCCACTACTGCTATTAATATAATTTTTGATAAAGAATCAAGTGGTAATATTGACAGTGCGCCTGGTGATGGAGGTGCTTCTCTTGGTGGCATGCAAGTAATGACTGATCCGCATTTAAAAGGTGCGATAGATGAATGGATACGTCATGAGATGTCAGACGACACAATAGACGATATCAAAAAAGATAAAAAATTACAAATGGAAATAGGTGTATGGTATTATACTTTGTTATACACGCTATTAGGAGGGAAAGGTACACCAAGAAAACGTAAACTTGCATATAAAGCACAAAATTTACACAAAGATTTTAAAAAGTATAGAACAAAAGATCACACTATTAACTTCACAGATAAATCTACATTGATTATTCCAAAAGGAATAGATCCAAGATTTGTATATGCTGCAATGATGTATAATGGCGGCCCAGATGAAGTGAATACGAAAACTGGTGTAGCAAAATTAGCAACAAAACGTTACGCAAAAGATTTTTTAAAACGTTTGAAAGATATCAAAGGAATAAGTGATTCAACTCAATTTATGGATAGAATATTAATACTAAGTGGTATTGATAAATACAAAAAATTGTCACAGGAGACGAATGTGGAAAAACAAAAAATTACAGAAGCTAGCATGAATGTATCGATGAATGGAGCTTCAGCAGGAGAAGTAGCAGAATTAATGGCATTATTGAAAAATGCTGGCATGCCAGAACCAAAATCAATGGCAGTAATGGCACCATCAGGAATGTCACCTGGACCGATAAAAACTTCAGGTTGCGGATGCGGCAGCATGGGTGAAGACACAGTCGAAGAAGAATACGCAAATGAGCCAGATGAAACCACAATGGACACTGCGTACATGACAAAAGATTTAGCTGGAGGTTTGAATAGACCTAAGGATAAAGGTGCTTTACGTGCTAAAGATCCAGCTATAGATCATAGTGAGATGAGAGAAAGTTTACGCAAGGCCCTTGAAGCTAAATATATCCAAGAAATTGATATTCCAAAAGATGATTCTGCAGCCTCTAACATGCCTACGCAGAAAGCTCCAAGTATGAAAGGTTTACCTTGTCCTAGCCGTGGATACAGTGAACAACAGATAAAAGCATTGAGGAAAAAATTAGAAATGGCCATGCAGGATAAGAAAAGACCTTGGCAATCCGCAGCTTTTGCGTTAGAAAAAATCTTAAAAATGACAAATCACTGCTATGATCATGCAGAAATTGTTGTTGATAAATTGATGGATAAGATTCGCGCAGCCAATGGAGGAGAATTTCCTAAAAAGAAAGGATTCTTTGGAGGAATATTTGATTCAACAAACGATAACACATCAACTGAATTAGAATCTATTTCTAAGTTAGCTGGTATAAAATAATATACTACAATGAGCAAATCGCTTGATGGCGTAATAACCAAAAAAGCCAATCAACAAGAAACTTTCTCCCAAGAGCAGATTGAGGATTTATCAAAATGTATGGATCCTCAATCTGGATATCTACATTTTGCCCGTAATTTTTCATACATACAACATCCAGTGCAAGGCAAATTGTTATTTGATCCTTATGCATATCAAGTTAAATTATTTAATACATATCATTCTCATAGATTTAACGTAAACATGTTACCACGCCAAACCGGCAAAACCACATGTGCAGCAATATATCTTACCTGGTATGCTATGTTCAATTCAGATCAAACAATTCTTATTGCAGCACACAAATACACAGGAGCACAGGAAATTATGCAACGTGTAAGGTATGTGTACGAATGTTGTCCTGATTACATACGAGCAGGTGTTACTAGTTATAATAAGGGATCAATAGAATTTGAAAATGGATCAAGGATTGTTAGTGCAACAACTACTGGTAACACAGGACGGGGTATGAGTATTTCATTACTATATTGTGACGAATTTGCCTTTGTTAATCCAAGTATAGCTGACGAGTTTTGGACAAGTATTTCACCTACCCTTGCTACAGGTGGTCGTGCAATTATAACAAGCACACCTAATTCCGATGAAGATACATTTGCAACTATATGGAAACAAGCACAGCAAAAATTTGATGAACATGGCAATGAGCAGGAACTAGGGGTAAATGGATTTCATGGTTTTACTGTACATTGGAACGAACATCCAGATCGAGACGATGAGTGGCGTGATGTTGAAATGGGAAGGATTGGCGAAGAGCGTTTCCGTAGAGAATATGGCTGTGAGTTTTTAGTTTATGATGAAACTTTAATTAACAGTATGGTTTTATCAAACATGCAACCGTCGCCTGTTGTTATGAATATGGGACAAACTCGTTGGTACGATAACATACAAGCTGATAAAACATATGTAGTAGGTTTAGATCCAAGTATGGGTACAGGCGGAGACTATGCTGCAATACAGATTATAGAACTGCCTACTTATAGACAAATCGGAGAATGGAGACATAATACTACTGCTATACCAGGACAAGTACGTGTCCTTAAAGATATTTGTGATTATATTGCAAGTAAAACTGCTACAGAAAACAGTATCTACTGGAGTATAGAAAATAATGCTATAGGTGAAGCAGCATTGATTGTGATAAATGATTTTGGCGAGGATAATATACCTGGATTGTTTGTCAGCGAACCTATAAGGAAAGGTCATGTAAGAAAATTTCGTAAAGGCTTTAATACCACACATGGCTCTAAAATTACAACCTGTAGTGCATTGAAAGTATTAATAGAGAATAATAAATTTACCATAAATTCTGGAGTCCTTATAAGTGAATTAAAAACTTATGTATCTACAGGTAGTTCATATAGGGCCAAGGTAGGAGAAACAGATGATTTAGTATCTGCTCTTTTGCTTACAATAAGAATTATAACAGTGTTAAGAGATTGGGATCCACGGATTTATAATACATTTAAATCAATTGATGAAGCAGAAGATTACACTGCGCCAATGCCAATCTTTATATCAACAAATTATTGATAAATATTTATATGGAAAATAACATAGATATTATAGGCCAAGAGCTGTTTAACAAAATACGTAGCAGATTTCAAAATCTTACCTTAGGAAACAACGAAGGTATTGTAACCAATAATCCAAGCGAGGCTAGATTTTTTGATTTTGAATACACAGAGAACAATAATGTATTAGGAAACATCAGTGTAAGTTTAGATGAAAACAATCTTGCAGTGATGTATCAACAAAATTTTCTCGAACAAGAAAACGAATCTACAAAAAAGCATTGGTTTAATTTTTTAAAAGAACTGAGATTGTTTGCTAAGAAAAGACTACTTAACTTTGATGTAAGAGATATAACTAAAAGCAATCTTACCAAACGTGATTACAAATATTTGTCTAATAATTCTGGAGACTCTAACATGACTGAATCAAAATTATACGGTACAAGTAAAACCAGCTTTCAAGATATAGGTTCTTCACGTGTGCAAATTAAGCATTCACAACCTGTAAATCAAGAATTAGCAGCTGGTCGTACCCAACATATACAAAATATCTACATAGAAACGATTGAAGGTGAACGATTCAAATATCCTTTAAAACATTTGAATGGCGCAAGGGCTATGGCACGACACATCGCAGAAGGCGGATCGATGCATGATGATTTTGGCAAACATATAGTAGAGTTAAGTCAAGAATTAAATAATCTTAGGAAATTTAAAAATTATGTTAATAGATCTAGTGTTATGGCTGAAGGTTTGTCAAAGTATAGCGACATTGTTAATGATAGGATTGTGACTGTTAAAAAAACAATTGAAAATATTCAAAAACCAAATCACTACGGTGAAATTTTAGAAAACTTTACAGTCGAAGAATTTGAATTAGTGCCAGAAGATTTAGCACAGAATTGGATTGATCAACTTACAATAAAACAATTTAATGAAGAATTGCAAGATGTATTTCCTTACATTTATAAATTAATTAGTGAGAAAACAAAAGCGCAAGAATTAGGTCCTGATGATATAGCAACGGAAGATTCTCTAGCTGAGACGAACGATACTGAAGTTGCTGACGTGTTTAGTGAATTTGAAAATTGGGCAAATGGCACAGTAGAAAATGCTCTAGATCAAGAATTAGACGACGGCAATGCATTTGCGCATGCGGTAAGAAAAGCAAAAATGGATGGAAAGAAAAAAGGTGATAAAATATCTCACCCTGATGGCGATCAACCAGATATTAAAATTGAGAAGCAAATTCCAATAACTGAATTTATATTAAGTATGTATGATCGAGAGTCGGGACAATTTCCAAAAGGAGAAACTGCAATATTAACTGCTGTAGAGAAAGATTACGGTGAATCATATATAGATCCTGCAAAACAATTTATTGAAGCTATAAACCAAAAATTCCAAGAATTCCATGGCTACGACACGGATAAAGATAATATATTATATGATGAAGAAGATGACGTAGACGAAAAACTAATTGATCCAAAATCAAAAAGTGATAGGAAATATTTTGTTATCCCTAATATGGATGATTATTATGACGTACAAAATGATAGAAGATTTGCAGGTCATATCGAAGTTGCAGATGAAAATTCAGAAGTAATGGTATTACCTAATTCACGTTTTCATAAATTGAAGATGATGTACGGCAACAAAATAAAACAAGTAGATCCCCAGTTTACCCAAACATACGAGGATGATGTAGACGAATCCGGATTACAATACTATATTGGGAAGAAAAAATATGGCAAAGATGGAATGAAGGCTCTTGCAAAAGCCGGTAGAGATGGAGCAAACAAACAGGAACTAGGTCGTCTAAAAGACAAATACGAAACTGAAGCAGCAGATATTATGAAACTAGCAGGATTAGGTTAAAGAAATGAAAAACATTATTGTACTTATTATTTTATCTTGGTTTGTTATAGGTTGTACAACACCTCATAGGGAACACAGGATGACTCGCATGCATCATCATCATGATAAGCCCTGCAATACATGGCAACATCATGATCATGACGATCAACATGGAAGTTCATACTGGCACACGCATTGTATGGAAGACCATAAATAATTTTACTAAATTACAATTTTATTATTGACATTTAGTAAAAAGTAGTGTAGTATATATAAGTTGTGCTACACTTTAATCACTAGGCACAGGCTATAATTTAGGCAAAGGAGAAATATATGGCAACGTTAGCAGAAAT